>JACLAD010012955.1_pt1 | contig 15182 bp, 13 predicted proteins | sample 8027901 | NCBI WGS metagenome assembly JACLAD01 (sample SAMN15725071, study PRJNA655200) | protist metagenome | isolation source: fluorescence activated cell sorting (FACS) single amplified genomes of... | place: Spain: Blaines Bay Microbial Observatory, Mediterranean Sea | collected 2016-07-05 | reverse complement strand
CCTGAATTTAAATATCCAAAACCTAAGTATTGAAACCCAATGATGAAAAAAATGGTTACACTGAATATATTTATCTCCATTTTTTCATTTGTTTTTTTAACTATTTGCAACCAAAGTATTAGTTGCAATGGAAACATGATAAAGAAGATGAATTTTTCCACCTTTTTCCTTTGATTCTCTGCTTTCAAAATCAAAAAATTTAAATTTTTCAAACTCAAATCTATTAAATCTACAAAAAGATTCTTGTTTCTATTAAAATTTGATCTGAAAATTTAAAATTACCTTTGCTTTAATCAATTAAAAGCTTTCTGTAGAGTTTCTTTGATTCTTCGTTGGTAAGTTCTGAATTATGCCACAATAAACTAAATTGGCCCAATACTAGTTGACAGTTTATTTTTAATTTCTCCATGTAATTCAATGCGTCATAACCTGTTGAAAAACCTAGGTATGAAGTACTCAAAACCGATCCTTCCATTAATATCAAAGGCCTGATTCTTAGTGGAATTTCTCGCTGGTTTTGTACATCAAATGCTGGATACTCATAACAAGTTCCACATCTAAATCCAGGGCAGTCAGCGTAACCTAAAGTTGCGTCATAACCAATACCAGCTTCCACCAAAGCAGACATTGTATCTGGCTGTTTCCACCGAAGATAGTGCATCCTTGCTCCCCATGTTTCTTGGATTACCCCCACATTTTCACAAACTCTTTTTAGCTTCTCAAATTCTTTCACGATAGTTTTTTTGTTTTGGTAAGAATTGTAACTTGGATGCAAGCCAATTTCGTGACCACGTTCATATATCTCACGAATTAATTTACGTATAACCGGGTGATCTATTTCATAATCAGCATCATAAATTTTATCACTCTTGCCTCCTTTAAAGAAGAAAGTACTCTTTAGATTGATTGATTCAGAAACTTTCATCAACCAATCAAAGGTGTTATAGGGATCGTTAGGTAACAACCTTTTTTTTGAAATTAGCTTTATATATGGAGTTTCGATAAAAGCCTTGAAATCCTTTCTTTTTATAAGATTTCCAACCATCATCCGTAATATCTGAGGCCATGGCTTAAATGCATACAAGCTGGGCCGGTCCACGTCATGGGACACCCGCATCTGAAACTCGTGCCTCTTCAACTTAATACCTTGCCACTGGTACTGAGTTACTTGCCTCAGCACATGCATCCATTCATCCACCACGGGGCGATCCAGGTAGCCGTGCTTGAAGGCGTGCGACGCGGTCGCCGGAAAGCGTTGGTGGCTGTCAAGGTCTATGCGGTCAATCTCCTCAACCCGCGCTAGCATCCAGTAAGTTAATCCAAGAATATCATAATGAATAAAATAGCCATCCGAGAAGGGTTCAATCATTGGTGATTGCATATTTGCAATACCCGGTGCTGGTAAAGGCCTTCCCAACACAGAATTCCACCCCTCGCACTGAGCATCCCAGGATGTAGATGGCTGATTCGAGTGCGCCTCGGTGAAGCCGGGTTGCAAGGTGTCGAAGATGATCGTGCCTTCCGCGCCATCCAAGCTCAAACTCAAGCCTTTTGTGGTGTGTGAGAGATGCCATGTATGGCCGAACCGCTCCGCGAGGATGACTTCGAGCCAACGGAGGGCTGGGTTACTTATTTGACGGTTCATTCAATCTGCTCATAGGCTCACCCTAACATCGTTGATTGGAATCCAGATAAATGGGTGACTGCTCTTAAGGGCTTTAGAAGCTCCCTAAAGGGGTATTATTTTCTTTCGATTTACGCCATTTATTTCTGTTGACCTCTTCTATTGAAGAACAAAGGCCAGGGTACAGGCCAGACGTACATGGTTTTACCCTCCCGACCGAGCCCGATGGCCTTGTCGATGAGCGTGCGGGCTCGGATAGCGTAGACCTCCAGGCCCTCGATGGTGTCCTCGATCAGTTCATCGGGAGTGAAGTGTTTGGCGAGCTTTGGGGTGTAGATCTGGCCTGTGCGTCGTTTGTAGCAGTGCTCGCCTGTCGCGCCATTAGCCGTCTTGTAGCTGTAGCAGACCTCATCTCGAAACAGCTTGCGGAAATAGGCGTTTTCCTTCCAGAGCGCACTCTCAACACAGTGCAGCGAGGTAGCGATCTTCAGTCGGTGGCCAACGCCGAGGCCGACGATCCAGGCTTCATTAATCTCGCGCAGGCGGTAGTAGGGTGAATACGCATCCCAAGTGGTCTCGCTGCGGTGATGATCGAGTGTCAGAAAATTAGCATTTAGGCCAATGGCGCAGACCGAATGGTTGAGATTGATGCTGCGGCTCACGCCAGGATAGCGCCGGAACACCTCGGTCAGCAGCCCGCCAGCAGACGGCATGCGGCGCACATCAAACACCGCACCTGAGACCTGCGCCGAATAAGGCGGAAATGCGGGCATCGCTAGCGTACCCTTAGGCCCCACCACTGCCAGCAAACGATTGACCAGCTCAGCCGCGCCAAACCGACCGCTGTTCAGGAGCTCCCAGGCCGAATGCACCATCAGAGTTGCACCCTCATGGATACCGACCCGCTCCAGAAATGCCTCAATGGTCTCCAGCGTCACTGAGGAGGGGACGGTGGCTTCAGGCGAGGTCCAAAGCCGCTCATGAAGACGTGAGGAGGCGCGAACCACCAGCATCGATGGTAAGGCTCGGAGCCGACGCAAGACGCGATTCATCCTACAACCCCTTTTGCCTGCAACGACTCAACAATGGTGGTAACCGTGACGATCCGATCCAACTCGTCGAAGTCAAAGGCGACATCAAACGTCTCTTCCAGCTCCAGAACCAGCGTCGTGTGATTCAGCGAATCCCAACCGGGCACCATGCCGAGCCCTGCATCCGAAGATAGCGCATGCTCGGGCACCTTGATCACCCTGCTAACGACCTTGAGCACCTCATCCTGCAACGCCACTACAACCTCCCCCCAAGCGCCTTCTTATCAATCTTTCCGCTCTGATTCAGCGGAAACTCGTCTACGAATAGCAGCCGGCTCGGGATCATGTAAGCCGGCAAGTTCTCACGCAGTCGCTCAATGATTTGGGCATCGCTCAGCGCGGCGGCTTTGTGCAAGCGTACAAAGGCTGCCAAGGCCGCCTCGCTTTGCGAGCCAATCGGTACGACGACGCTCACATCCACGCCCTCGATGTTATCGATGGCCTTGGAGACCTCGTCCGGATGAATCCGATAGCCACGGATCTTGACCAACCAATCGATGCGGCCCTTCAGATACATCAAGCCGTCGTCTTCGTAGCCGATATCGCCCGTGCGATAGAGCAGACGCGGTGCAAAGGGCAAACGCGGATCGTCGACAAAGGCCGCCTCGGTCCGCTCGTGATCAGCGTGATAGCCCAGCATTAGTTGGGGGCCGGTGATGGACAACTCGCCTTCTTCGCAGGGCGCTCCATCTTCATCCAGCAGGACATGATCCAAGGAATCGAAACAGACACCAATCGGCACCGGCTTGCCTTGCGCCTCCAACGCCAGCTTGTCATCAAGCCTCACGGCGAAGCAGTTGATGGTCACCTCGGTGGGGCCGTAGACGTTGTAAAAGTGTGCCCCACCCGTGAGCGCGACGTAATCATGCACCAGGTGCCAGGGGAAGCGATCGCCGCCCGAGAGGATCAGGCGCAGCGTCGAGAGGTCCGCGCCCTTCTTCTGCTTGGCGAAGGCAACCAGCGCCAGGTGCGTGGTCGGCACCGAATAGAGCACATCGATCTGGTGGCGCATAATCATCGCCAACACACTGGGGATGTTGGTGTTGTGCCGCGCTACGCCGATGTCGGTGCCGAAGGCCAAGGCGAAGGCGATATCGCCCATGGTGATGTCGAAGGTCAGCTCCGAGGTCAGCAATAGGCGATGCGCCCTAGCATACGCATAGAAGAAGCGTCGCGTCCAGTCGACGTAGGCACGAAAGGCTCCTGCCGGGATCACCACTCCTTTCTGTTCACCGGTCGAACCGGAGGTAAAAATGACATAGGCAATGTCGGAGGCGAGCAAGCGGCCGGCTACGTTGTTGGAGAGGTCGTTTTTGGCGAAATCCGGCGCGGAAAATAGCGAGGATGTGCTTAGTACCGGAAAATCCGTTTCGAGCGATGTGTCATCATCAAGCAAGACTGCAGCCGGTTGAATGCGAGCGATGATGTCAAGGTTCTTTTGCGTCGGCCAGGCGGTATTGAGCGGCACCACATAAAAGCCCGCACGCCAAGCAGCGAAAATCGCTGCGATGTAATGCGCACTGCGATTCATAAGGATGCAGATGCCTTGCTGAACCCCGTTGATGCAGCTCGGGAAGCCGGCCACGAGGGTGGAGGCGCAAGCTAGAACATCGGCTTGGTTAAGTGAGGATTCGTTGTCGAAATATTGAATGCAAGCGAATTCCGAGTCGTCCAGAATGCTGTTGAGCGGATTCATTATCACTTTATGCAACCTCTCTGAACGCAGCAATGATTTCGTCCATATGCTGTGACGTTAAATTTTGATGGACAGGGACGTCAACCCAATGCGTTGCTGCTTGTTGCGCCACAGGATAGTTTGAAAGGTTGCTACTCTTTAGCAATGCTGTCCAGTTGAAATTCCCGACCCTCAAGCCGCGCCGCTGAAGGCGCTTCGATAAATGCTTTAACGCCGTCATATCTTCGATATATATTTTCTGCTTGACCCATGCTGGCTTAACACTTTCGCCTAAGGGCCAGCTTGACTGCGGTATCGCGTCTGCTAATCGCTGTGCGTTGGCGTTACGAATACAAACGACTTCAGGATACTTTTGCAGGCACCAGCGACCGAGTTCAGCTTGAATTGCGCCGACAGAGACTTCTTTAGCTTTATGGAACCGTTTGGCTTTGACTAGCCGAGCAAGACGAAGCATGCGCAGCGTAACAGAATTTTGCTTGGGTATCATCCGGCGTCGATAAGCCATTGCTGCGACAAACTGTTCTAAAAGCGTCAACTCATTTTCAATTTCAGGTTTTCTATATTCCGTCGATAAACTCAGCTTAAATCTGGATGCGTTGTTTACTACAGCCACCCCACCCCAGCCCAATGAAATCGGTTTGTCGTAGTTAAAACTAAAAATCGCCGCATCGCCAATCGTCCCTGCAGTACGACCATTGATCGATCCACCCAGGGTATGAGCACAATCTTCAATAATCGTAATGTCATTGTCTGCGCAATACTCGGCTACTGCACAAAAGTCGGTAGGCATCCCAAAATAATGCGTGACAATGAGTACACCAACCGATGGCGATAAAGCCTGGATAACCTTTTCCCAATCAAACAGACCGGGCTCAGGATAAAAATCGTATAACAGCGTAGTGAAACCGGCGGCTTCTATGCCATCCTGAACGACACTGCAGTTAAATGCAGGCACCATGACGGTTCGACGTGAATCTGACAACCCCCGAAGAAGCCACTCCAGTCCTTGGTGCCCACTAGGCATCAAATAGATCGATCCAACGTCAAGATCAATGAAGCGCCCAAACTCAGCACAGAATCTATTTTGCGATTCAGGTTTGGCACCTTGGTAAAATATTGCAATCTTATTTGGCGACCAAAATTCTTCTACAGTATCTGTGGGCATAGTATGTGAGCAAATAATTAATATACTGGGCGATTAAAGTATCTTGCCTTGCCAGAAAAATTCGCCTGAGCTATACCAAAATCTTTGTCAAATTTAAATAGTCTTCTCACGCCCAAAAACAATGTATTGGCTAGTACATTTTCACGATAGTTTTGCACCATATGCTCAGAAGGGCTTTTGTCAAGTAGAAGATCAAAAGGGACTTCTACAATAATATCACCCTCATCTAACCCCTCTGTCATACGATGCAAGGTTAACGCGGCCAATGGTACTTTTTCACTAATTTGCCAATACAAAGGTTGACAACCACGGAACTCTGGAAGAAGCCCACTATGTAGGTTAAACGGTACACACAAACCTAAAAGGCGAGGTTTGATGATTTCATCAAAATGAACAAAAATTACATAGGGATTGTCCTCATTAAAAAATATATCAGCAACCTTTTCAGAGTTGGCTTTTTCCACAAATACTACTTTGTATTTTTTTTCGCTTAATACATGTTTTTTTGATTTATAAAAAATGTATCTGTTCGATAGCTTTGTACTTAATTGAGATGGTGTTAGTCTAAATAGCTTCGTTAGAACCGCCAAAGTCTTAGTAATTAGCTTCGTTTCATTAGTAGATGGATGTGATCTTTTTCTTCTGGGCTTACACAAGATTAAAAATTTTTGTTCATCAATCCCAAGTAATCCTTCAATTCTTTCACATGCCGTTAGAATTTGGCTACGAGTGAACCAGTCATCTTCATTGCAAAAGAATATCAGTTTTTTCATTTTCAATCATTTATAATAATAGGGCAGTTAGCACGTTGGGTAAAATGGAGCCTTCTCAACACGAACACCTTGGTGTAGATGGTGGGTTGCGGGAACTTAAGTCTCTTGCGCTTTGTGAACACGTCTGAGAACTGAAGAGTAAAAAGCAAAAGTCAAATTATCTTTTTCTGTTCTTTTTCACATTTAGTATGACTGATAGCGGAAAGAAAAATAATAGTAAGCTATTGTCAACAAAGCCGTAATTGCGCCAAGCTGCGCCCACATCGTACCGCCCACATCATCAAGCAACAAACCAAGCAATATTGGAAAGAAACAAATTAAGCCTAGGCCAAGTGCTTTTAAGTCAGGTAAAAGAAAAAAATGTTGACGATTTTCTGCAAGCATCACTGTCCAAAAAAGCAGACCAATATAACATAATCCACTTGTAACAGAGAAAATAGCTATGGCAGTTATGAAGTCACCTATCCAAACCCCTACTAAGATTGCTGCGAATCTAGCAATGAGGGAAATGACTTGAAACAGTAGCGCTTCTCTAAGACGCTCGCGGACGGCGAAAACTGTGCTAATCGGAGATGATACAAATTGAAAATATATCCACGGCGCCATCCATTGAGCCACTTCACCGGCACCAATCCATGTTTCTCCAAAGGCAAACGCAAAGAGCTCTTGACCTAAAAAAATAATTAGTAGGGCCGGCGGAATTGCTGTAGAAGAAAGTGTGAAGTGTAACTTATGGACAAGCGCTCCAAGTGTCCCACTTCGGTATGCTGTTGGTGCATTGGATAAGAAAACTTGGTCAATTGCTGCTCCGACAACAGTCATTGGCAGTAGCAAAACACGATGACTAAGTGCATAAAGCCCAACAAATACTGGTCCAAAAAATGACGCAAAAAGAATAGCTGGAAGTTGGTTGGCTACATTGTTGACGAGTGCTTCCCAGCTTGAAAAGATCGGAAAACGCCGATATCTTACAGCTACCATAACAATTCCCCCCCAAGTTACTTGCCGAAATCCCGCGCTGACCAAGGCCGTTCGGCCCAAGCTGGTGGTGCCGATGCTTTGCCCTGCGACCTGCGCGTACAGTAGCGCGATGCCGCCCAGTTTGAATGCGGCAAGTTGAATCGCAATGGTCGCAATGGTCTGGCGCAGCCTGGTGCCGGCGATGGTGCTAAAACGCTTGGCACGTATCGCCCAATAGTTAAAAACCGTATACGCACCGCCGATGAGCACACCCACGGGCAAAAGCCAGAGATAAGATGCTAGCGCGGGCACGCCTAACGCGTCGGCAATCGCCGGGCCGAGCTGCCACACCAGCACACCACTGAGAAGCGAGTTGATCCCCACCAAGATGAGGCTCAGCGCGGCGACGTTGGCGGCCTCGCCGTCGTCTTCCGGCAGCGGGATGGCCAGCTCGTAGCGCAGGCTGGAGATCACGCCAATCAACGTGAGCAGGCTCGCGTACACCGCAAGCAGACCAAAGTCTTCTGGGCTGTAGAGGCGTGTGAGCAGGGGCGCTGCCAGCACTGTAAGCAATTGTGCCCCAGCCGTGCCACCCACCAGTACACCTACTCCACGTGCAAAGGTGTTTCCTGGTAGTAGGCGACGAAGTTGGTTTTTTGTGCGAGTGATCAAGTTGTGATTAGATTTTTAAAAACGTATTGATAGGTTTTTCGGCTGCATGCTCATTCCCGTAGAGAGCGGTTTGCTCGTTTGTGGGCGATGTGACACTTTGTGTGGCTTCCATTGATAGCGTTTTCGTCTATAACTGCCTTGTGCCTGGTTTCAGCAGCGTCAAGCTGCGCAGCGAGTCGGTGCTGTTCTTTTTTTCGGTTGAGCTTTGATGCGTGGGTGCAGTCACAGCACAAGACCACCAACATGTCGGCGAACGTGGAGTTGGTGTCAGCGAATATTTGTTCCCATTCAGGCTGATTCTACTGAATAAGTGTTTCGATTTTTTCCAGCATACACTTAGTCATTGGGAAATAACTCAGACAGGAAATACCGAAACCAGTTTGTGGTTAAAAGGTTCGCAATTGTTCAGAGAACTTATCCGGGATATTGGTATAGAAGTGCAAGCCAGTGTAGACGAATACTTCTTGAAAGTTGTTCTGTTGCAGCATTACACGAGTGGCCAAGAGAGCTGTGATAAATTGAAGCCAGGTACCAAGGACGGTCAAGATTTTCAGCGAGATCGCATTACTAAAAATTTCCTGTTCAATTTGCCTAAGTCTGGAGCAGAGGATGGGATTCAGCTCTTTTTCCCAAAGGCCCTGCTTTGCGGATATCGTGCACAATTTTGATAGCAGTTTTGGCTTCTTCCAGTCCGAAACCTTTTCCCTCTAAGGTCTGCTGATAAACCAGTGTATGCAAATCTGTAAAACCTCCGCTGAACTCGATTTCTTCGCCATCGAGCGTGATACTGCGGTAAGTGCGCTGCCCTTTGAAGCGGATCTCAGAGGGAATATGGTTGATGTCGATCGAGAGGAACCAGGGTACCCGTGCCTTCTCTAACTCCAGGTAGCCCGCACAGGTTGTTGGAGCCGAAACATGGACCTCATTGCGCTGAACCTCTCCAAAGAGCCAAGTGAGCATATCGAAGAAGTGCACTCCAATGTTGGTTGCCAGCCCTCCCGACTTTTCCTCATCTCCTTTCCAGGAACGCAGGTACCACTGACCACGTGAGGTCAAGTACGTCAGTTGCAGCTCATATTTATCCTGACGACGTTCCTGCTGGATTTTCTCTCGTAGCGCAATCAGTGCTGGATGAACCCGAAGTTGGAGAATTGTCCAGACTCGCTGCCCAGTATCAGCTTCCAGCTCCTGTAAGGCTTCTATGTTCCAAGGATTGAGAACCAGTGGTTTTTCACAGAAGGCATTTGCACCTACACGCAGAGCGGTTCTGATATGCGCATCATGCAGGTAGTTAGGAGCACAGATGCTGACGAAGTGAACCTCTCTTCCTTCGTTCTCTCTACGCAACTTCTCAAGGTGCCGGTCAAAGCGTTCGTATTCGGTGAAAAAGTCACAGTCTGGGAAGTAGCTATCGAGAATACCCACCGAGTCATGTTTGTCCAAGGCAGCTAAGAGCTGATTGCCTGTATTTTTGATCGCTTTGAGGTGTCGTGGAGCAATGTAGCCGGCGGCTCCCGTGAGAGCGAAGTTTTTCATGAATGGTGCGTGGCAGGAGGAAAAGAAGATTTTTCAGGAAATTTAGTTGGGAGTATAATCATGCTGAGGGTGTGCCATCAGAGGTTACAGATTAAGACGATACATTAGTACACAATCTCTTTAGCACTCCATGCTTAAGTTGATATTGATCAACTGTATGAGGACAGGCAACTTCGGCTTCTCCTACCAAGGGCAAAGAGAGTTGTTCCCCGTACTCGCTCATCCGACCAACTTGGCGAGCTGGTACTCCAACCATCAGCGCATAGTCTGGGACTTCTTTGTTGATCACGGCTCCGGCTCCAATGAAAGCATAGCGTCCGATTGTCACCCCACAGACTACCGTGCAGTTGGCTCCCAGAGTTGCTCCTTGCCTGACCAGAGTACTGCGGTATTCTTCTTTGCGAACAATCGCCGCTCTTAGATTGTAGACATTGGTGAAGACCATGCTGGGACCACAGAAGACATTATCTTCCAATTTTTATTTTCTAAAGAAATATTAAAAAAGTTAGTTACAATCCGAGCAGTCTTTTGTTGAGCTTTAAACTCAAATATTTTGCTTTTTAAGACATTCATTGAAACCCGTCTAAACATGAATAAACTCTTGCACTAATTTTGATCTATCAATCTTACCGTTCCCATTTAACGGCACAGTTTCAACTAATACAAACCGGGCAGGAAGCATATATTTGGGCAAGTTGCCATGTAAGCCTCGCAAAATATCTCTCTTACTCATTTGACAATCCGACTCATACAACAACACGATTTTTTTATTATTTGTATCGTACAACACACACGCTTTATCGATACCATCCAATGCCAAAACAGCAGTTTCAATCTCACCCAACTCGATACGATACCCCATGTGCTTAATTTGAAAATCCTTACGTCCTTTATAGATCAGCTCGCCACGCTCATTGTAATAGACCACATCACCTGTACGATAAATGCGCTCGGGATAATGCGGGTTCAATGGATTCTGAACAAAAGCCTGCGTGGTTTTGTCTGGATCATTATAATAACCCATTGCCAATGAACTCCCGCGAACACACAATTCACCTAATTGATTAGGATCGGTCACCAACTGATTATCATCACTTAACACCAATACGTCTGAGTTTCTACAAGGTAAACCAATTGGTAAATCTTCGTTAGGTTCATATTCTTTTTCTAAAATTATGTATGTGCAATCTACAGTAATTTCTGTTGGACCATACAAATTGGAAAATAATGCATGAGGTATATTCCGCTTCCAATAATTAAACACTTTTGTAGGCATTACTTCCCCAGCAAAAAGTATGCACCTGAAATTTTTTAAGTCATAGTTTTTTAAAACATCAAGCTTTGTAATATTGCCCATTATTGATGGAACCCAAAATATAAAACTTACTTGTTTTTCATCTAGGTATTCAATCAATTTCACTGGAAACATAAACAGTTTTTCCGGTATCAATATCAACTTTGAACCAGTTGCCAACATCAAATATATATCCAAGACTGAGTTGTCGAATATAAATGGGGCTTGATTTCCAATCACAAATGATTCGTCAATATTATAAGTTTCAATAGCCCAATCAATGTAATCAATAATAGACTTGTGAGCGACTACCACACCTTTAGGTGTACCCGTTGAGCCAGAAGTGTTAATAAGATATGCCGGATCAGTATCGATTTTAGCTTTATAATTCATCCGTTCTTTCTTGTTATTAACAGACCTCTTTAAATCGATAAAGGACAAACTATTATTTGTACCATCAAGAAGATTCCAATACTTTTCTTCCGAAAGAATAAAATTTGGCGCTATATTTTTTAAAATTGCATCAATACGATTTTTAGGGTTGGCGGTATCCAAAGGCACATAAAAACCACCCGCATACAAAATGCCCAAAAAAGCCTCTATCGCTTTAATCGATTTCGGCACAAATACCGCAACTGGCTGACACCCGTTTAATCCCTGCTCAATTAGAGTATCCGAAATCGCTATCGCGTTTTCCCTAAGTTCTGAAAATGTGACGACACCATTTTCATCTTCGATCGCAATCTTATCCGGAAACCATGCCGCGGTTTTTTCTAAATATTCAAGTATATTTCGTTGCATATCTATAGACCTTATGAATTCCCATATTTAAGAAGAAAAAAGGAGCTCGCCAAATTGTTTTCCAACGATAAATACGACAACGTTAACAGTTTGTATTATCGCATATCAATAAATTCGGATTTTTTGAAATTATGGTGTAGTCTATTTCATAAGCTTTGCTAGCATCAATGCATAGAGAATAGGCTTTGTTTACAAAGCCTATTCTTAAAGCTTCATGTTTTATATACTCTGTATAAAGTCGGCCAAATGGACTGCTGCAACCACCTGGATCAAGCCGCTTAAATACTTTATCTTTAAGTTGCACTTTTAAAAAATAACGATTCCAGTATTGTGTATAAAATTTTAAATCCTGCTCCACCAGATGTGTTAGAAATCCTGGATAATCAGCCATTCCAATTAGCAATAATTTAGCATCCATTTCTATGGCACGCCTTGCAAAGTCATAAGCCCCGCCATTTTCGTCTAAACCATTTACGAACTCCTTAGCTTTTTTCCCTATTGCTACAACCGAGTTCGTAGGATGTTTACTACGTAATGAATCTTTATCCTTCAACATGGCGTTTGGGAAAAATCCCGTATATGCTGGCTGTGTCCCATCAAAATATGGAAGATCTTTATTTGTTAATGAAAATTTAACAGGGGTAAATGCTAAGGCAACAATTGTGCCTCCTTCCATTGCAAAATATTCTTTAAAAAGCTTTACATAATCACTACGCTGGCACTTTTCTAGCAAACCAAACTTTTCTATATTAAGGTTGATTAATACCGTATCTGATGGTTTTACATCAAGCGATTCAAGCTGTTAGTAAATTAACTTCCTACTATCATCTAACATTTTTTCACTTTTTTGCGTATTTGTTATTGATAGAAAAAGAAAGCAAGTACATTAAACTAAAGACAACCGTAAAATACATCATCATTTCATTTATTTTCTCTCTAAATAAAAATGCCCCGAGCGAAAGTACCAAGAAAATAAGTTGCCACCAGAAATCAATCTCAACTCGATTGCGTAGTAATATTACCGATGATACCGGCATGGTTATAAACCGAATAAAAAACATTGGTACAAGTATCTGCGCTATTTCTCCCGCTATTTGCCAATTTTTTCCAAACACAATCACAAAAATTTCTGGAGTATAAATGATCAATATTAGAAACGGGATAATTGATAAAGCTGTCAGCTTTATAACGGTTCTACGGAATAACGAACGACAAGTACCGTATTGCTTTATATCATCTGATGCTTGCTGCCTGAATACTTCACTAAATGAATTTCCAATAAATGTTGAAGGTGTGGACATTGTTTTTTGTATCAAATTATAGAACCCTACATAACCAATCCCAAATGTTCTTGTCAGAATAATGGTTGGCATATTTGAACTCAATATATTCAATAATCTTGATGGAATCATAAAAAGAGGGAACTTTAAATACTTTCTAGCAACAGCAATACGGGTCTTGTATGTAAACAGATATTGGCCACAAATTTTTTTTTATTTTCCTTACTGTTATGAGTGCAACTATTTGACCTAATAAGTTAGCTACTAATAGACCAGAATTTACCATTAAATAACTTAAACCCACTGCAGCACTACTATTTACGAAACTTTGACTTACTCGACTGATCGACAACTTTTTGTATTCAGAACGTTTTATAACTAAATCTTCCAATATCTGATATTGACTAGCTATAAATACCGAATACGGTAAAATATATAACCATATGATTGAATTTTTGATATCAAAGAAATGCCATAGATAATCACCAAAAAATAGAATTGAAAACAATAGGAGAATTGAAAAAAACAGGCTCAAATTCGATGACATGTCAATAATCCTTGCAACACCTTTTGTACGATTTGGTAAATAAACTGATTTTTCATACTTTCCTGTTGCCAAGATCGTTAACAAGGATGCACCCCATAAATAGAGAGCCATGAAACCAAAGTCTTCAGGTGAATATAGTCTTGTTAACACTGGACTCATCAAAATCGGTATAGCTTGGGCTAATCCGCCTCCTGTCATCACTGTTAACACATTTTTTCCAAATGCTGTCTTAGGAGTTAACCGTTTTATCATTTCACCAGACTCCTGAAGGACGCTATAGTTTCACATATCTTTTCAGCTGCTGGGGAAATTTCAGCCATTTATCAAGTGTTTGAAGATGACTTCAAGTCTGAGGTTGAACATGCTCTTACTGATGAGAGAATTCCCCTGAAAATGCAATCCCCAGGAGAGTCCTTGTTGGTGGCTCTTGTATTCTAAAAGGAGCCGAGTTGCTGGTCGCTATGAGTTTGCTGCCGTGTAGGCCCTTGGTCTCTCCATTTTTAGTTCCCATGATTTGAGTTTGTGAAAGAGGCTTTCGATCTTCCAATTTGTGGCATATTATCCGGTTAATTCTTTTGGGGTGAGGTGCCCATCCCTGTGCACCACAACGATCAATTCCTTTTGAAAGTTGCTATAGGCGCCCACCCAATGATTTGCTTCATAGATCAAACAGGTTTCGGATGAGGCCAACTTCCCCAGGTTGGGTTCTCGAAAGAGGAAGTGTAGATGAACTTCGACCGGCACCGAGGATGAAGAGGATTTTCAGATGCTCCTTGCAATCATTGCCGTTGTCTTCTTCATCGCCCTATCAGGTTGTTGTGTAGAAGAGTATGTGACTCCCCCCGAATCCCAACAGGCGCAGACTTGCGGATCTCACGCACGATCTGAATCCTGGTTTTGGCTTCTTCCAGTCCAAAACCCTGCCCTTCCAAAGTGCGCTGATACACCAGCGTATGAAGATCGGTGAAGCCTCCACTGAACTCAATCTCTTCTCCGTCAAGTGTGATGCTGCGATAAGTGCGCTGACCTTTAGAGCGGATCTCAGCGGGAATATTGTTGATGTCGATCGAGAGAAACCAGGGTACTCGGGCTTTCTCTAGTTCTAGGTAACCCGCACAGGTCGTTGGCGTTGAGACATGAACTTCGTTGCGCTCCACCTCTCCAAAGAGCCAGGTGAGCATATCGAAGAAGTGCACTCCGATGTTGGTTGCTAGTCCTCCCGACTTCTCCTCATCTCCTTTCCAGGAACGCAGGTACCACTGGCCACGGGAGGTCAAGTACGTCAACTGCAACTCATATTTATCCTGTCGACGTTCTTGCTGGATTTTCTCTCGCAGAGCAATCAGCGCTGGATGAACCCGAAGTTGTAGAATTGTCCAGACTCGTTGTCCCGTGTCGGCTTCTAATTCCTGCAGCGCTCCTACGTTCCAGGGATTGAGTACCAGTGGCTTTTCACAGAGTGCATCGGCCCCAACCCGTAATGCTGTTCGGATATGTGCATCGTGGAGATAGTTGGGTGAGCAGATACTCAGATAGTGAATCTCTTTCCCTTCGTTTTCACGGCGCAGCTTCTCCAGGTGCCGGTCGAAACGCTCGTATTCTGTAAAGAAGGCACAGTCTGGGAAGTAGCTATCGAGAATACCGACTGAGTCGTGTTTATCCAAAGCCGCAACCAGTTGACTGCCCGTGTCCTGAATCGCCTTGAGGTGTCGTGGCGCAATGTAGCCGGCAGCGCCGGTGAGT
>JACLAD010000052.1_pt1 | contig 15182 bp, 10 predicted proteins | sample 8027901 | NCBI WGS metagenome assembly JACLAD01 (sample SAMN15725071, study PRJNA655200) | protist metagenome | isolation source: fluorescence activated cell sorting (FACS) single amplified genomes of... | place: Spain: Blaines Bay Microbial Observatory, Mediterranean Sea | collected 2016-07-05 | reverse complement strand
AGGAAGGGGAGCACTCAAAATGCCATTCTTCACAACCTTCGTCGTGTTTTCTTGACCTTCTGCCTTGTTACTGTTACTTACAACCTTTTCTTTTGTAGGCACTTTTTTTGTTGACATTTCCTTGCTCTGTGGTTGCTTGCTTTTTGGTACCTTACTATTTTCAAGGCTATTCTTATTTTTAAGGCTGTTCTCTGTAGGTGAAGAGGAAAAACCAAAAGGATCGTCACTTTTCAACTTAGCCAGAAGTTTCGGCGCGAAGGGGGATACCTCCCTAGCAAAATGCTTGCTGGATAGTGGTGAAAACTTAGGTGTAAAGGCAAAAGGATCATCGGCCGGGGGTACCGGCGTGGCAGCGCCACTAGAACTACTGTCTTCATCACTCAGCCTAATTTCTCCCTCTTCTAACGACCCATCGCTATCATACTTCTTGTCCCGGTCCTCAGGATTAGTAATGGGCTTCGCAAAAAACAAGGGTTGATTCAAGTGCGTATCTACATCCTCATCTAGCCAAGCTAGATCGGGGTCATTTTTGATATCCAACTTGATAGAATCAACAACTTTTTCTTTTACCACCTGTTTACTAGTATTACTAGTATCATCAGTATTACTGGTGCTGTTGGTGATTTCACTGCTGTGAGTAGTAGGTGGTGCATGGTCTTGTCGATTGTTTGTAGACTTGGTTTCTTCTTGATTTTGTGTAGATGCGGCAGTAGTATGGACTGTGGTACTGTTGGTGGAGGAGGGGAATGTCCAAGAACTAGGTTCTTTCACCGCGTCGGGTTGTTCGCCACTACTAGATTCGGAATCCGATAGGCGAGGGGTGATGCTGCCATCAGAAGACGACAAGCTGTCAATGTGGAGATCGACACTAGACTCGTCACTACTCCCACTGACAGAGTCGTTGAATACCTCTTTTTCTACAGGTTTGGGAGGTACGGGGAGGACAGGCGCAGCTTGACCCCTCTGCCCTGTTGCACTGGTACTATCACCTACATTCTTCGCATTGGTAGTAGTGCTAGTATTTGCCTTCCTATCCCTACCACCAGAACGACGACGGCGGTTAGGGTTGCGGCGAATAGAACGACGAACCTTACTACGCTTAGAACGGTCATTACGATCGTCTAGGAGGGAGTCGAAGGATCTATCGCGCTTGCGACGGGGGGAATCTCGGCGGCGACGGCGGTGGTGGTAGGGTGTGCGGGAGCGGGACCGAGACCGACGGCGGCGGACGTCGTCTCAAACAGAAACCAAAACGAGAAACATCAAAACTAACGTCATTGAAAAGGATGATTTTAATACCAAAATGTTCGATTTTTGGGGTTTGTTTGTGTTGTTTTATATTTATTCTACGGCGGCGGCGGGTTCTCGAGTCATCATAACGGCGACGAGAATCCTTGTACCTACCTGTAAAAAACATAAAAAAACAATAGCTTTTTACCATACTAAAAGCGTTTTTTGAATATTTTCATGTAGTAAACATATTTTGGCATAGTCTACTTTTGCGATCTCGACTTCGACGACGGGACCTACTAGAGTGGCGGCGTCTTCTATCCGGCATGATTTTACGCTCTTTTCTTACTCTTAAACTTGCTCTAAAAAATGTATGTGAACCTTGGAAATTTTATAATGACGTTATGTCTATATCTTAGTAACAAAATTGTTCGGCGATATGCCGAAGACCTATCTATACGATTTAAATTATTATTGTAAACTTGCAATTGTTTTTGGTCGAAAATCTTTTTTCGACAAATGTGTCCTGAAAAATTGTTTTAAAAATTCAATGCACTTTGAAAACAAATGTTTTTGGTAGTTGTTACGTTATCGACTTTCATAAAATCGATTTAAATGTGTCTTGATTATTGCTTGTGACAGCAATTTGTATCAAATGGCTTCGTGGTGTTTTTGAAATTGGGTTTGGGGCATTGTAAAAGGTGGGATTCAAAATATCACTGCTTGATTTTCAAGTCTTTGTGCACGAAAATACACTTTACACAAGTTGCACACAAAAAAATACTACAAACTTACAACATTTACTCACAATATTTATTTTTTCGAATTGAAAAATGAATATTGAAGGGAAATTTGTACAAATAGGGACTGTATCATATTTAACGGCTGTCTATACATTTATTCGAGTTTTATCTATTGGGAGCTGGGACCGATCTTATTGTAAGTTCAGGTTTTTATTGATGTTGGGTTGTATTTTATCACTGCTGTAGATGTTATTTCACCATGTGTCAAGATGTGCAGCGGTGCATTTCTTCTTGACGTCATCATGGCATTGGCCTCCTTCTTGCCCATGCTCGCATATTTGACCAGTACTACCTGCCCCACTAGGACACCGACCCTGCCCCGTGGCACATGCACCACCTTGAAGCGGCGGGTCATCATCCCCAGGCTGGGGTGCGGCTTCGCGAAGCAAATCCGCCATCACATCCGCCCAGTCGTCATCTGCGTTCAAACACCTATATTCATGCAAAAAACCAATACTTTTGCAACGAAAATTAAATCAAAAACAAAAAAAATAACATCGAAACAATCTATAAGAAAAAAATGTTTGGAATTTTTGAAAATGTGTACGGGATCAAGACCAACTTCTCGCCGCCGCTCTCCAGAAACTGCTCCTCTAGTTCATTACCTTGAATACCAGCAAAAAATGTGAAATGTTTGTTTTTGTATCTTTTTCAAATGATTTTTGAAGAAGTTACCGAGTTCGTCGGTGGTTTCTAAACAGTCGGTGACGAAACTCGGTGCGACCACGGCTACCTTTTTGATACCTTTTTCTGCTAGTTCACTACATCGTTTACAAAAAAAATTAAAAAAATGTTGGACGCCAGGCAAAGAATATTATTTGTGTAGTTGAAGTGTGAATATGTGTACTCTATTCGAACGTCGGTGTAGGGTTTGATCCATTCGACCGTATTTCGTAGTGTTAGCCGACTCTGGAACGATACGCTGTAGAAATCTTTGGGCAGGTCCAGGGAGGTGGCGATTCGTCGGGCTGTTTCAAAGCATTGGGCACGGTAACATTCCTCGTTACATTGCATAACAAACGCCAATGAAAACCAAATCACAGAAAAGTGTCGGTCAGTGACATAGAACCGGGCCGAGATTAAATACCGCCACCAAAGATTGGAAAACGCGCGCGCGCCGAAAAGTAGGAAACCCCACCATTGCTTGCCGCCAAGGTTTTGTACAGCACCACGGGCCACTCCTCGCTGGAACGTAACATTTTTTTCAGATCATTATGCAGGCTTCAGTCTCCTTGCCTGTATGCCGTCATGGTGACGCCGAACTTCCCCAAAGTTTTATCGAGCTTGTCGTAGGCCTCGCCAGTTAACCCCTCGCGTGGTCCTGCTTCAACAGCTCATAACAATTCATTTGGTCTAGAAACACCTCGCTTAGTTGGCCAACACTCCCTGCAAAATTACAATATCAAAATTTAAATTTTGAATTTCATGGCTAACGTACGTGATTTTCGTCGACGAATCGATCGCAACAAGAACTGGTCTGCTGGCATATCGTCCCGGACTGATCTGTCTGATAACACTGCCGCTCTGGCACACCTAAAATAATTATAACAAAAAAATGTTTGATACACTTCAAATGTATTGATCCGTTTTAAAAAAGTTGAAAAACAATAGTATACCATGAAAGGAGATGACAAGGTGGTCGACCTTCCGATTCTCCTTCGTCCCGATCTCCTTCGATATTTTATCCGTCCACAGCCTGATGAACCGATTATCCCTAAAAAAGGGCGGTACCGCATAGATATGAGGAACTACAAACTGTTTCGCAACTTGCTCGTACACAAACTGTAATACACTTCCTGTAGTGGCACTTGCGGACTGTGGGAACATGGGCATTACTAGTATTTTGTTGATGCCCTTATTTGAAAACTGCTCTAACACCTTGTCTAGGTAGGGTTGGGAGTACCGCATAGCCGCCCGTACCTCAAACCGTGGCCCTAACCTCTTCTGCACCTTCAACGCCAGATCATCCGTATGAAAAATCAACGGCGACCCTCTTTCCGTAAACACGTTTTTATACGCCTCCGCACTACTTTTAGGCCGTACAAATAATAAAATCTGAAGAATAATGTTCTTGAGCCATTTTGGCTTCACATCTATTACTCTATCGTCTCCTAGGAATTTGCTCAAATATTCTCTTACGTCTGGTACATCTGTAGTTTTTGGGCTTCCTATGTTCACCAGTAGCACACCCACCCTCGCGGAGGGTGGGAACGTAGGTATTTTCTTAGTAAGCCCTAATGCCGAATGTAACACAGAAACACTTTTCCTATACTTTTTGCTTGTTTTTGCGTCTAGTATACCTCCTCCCCGCCGTTGTTTTTGTTTCCATACCCGAGCCACTAACGCCAACGCCCCAAGTAACCCACCCCCCGTTAAAAAATCATAACTAGAACTATTCGTACTATTCTCTGCGCCATTATCAACACTCTCTAAGTGTTGTGTGTTTCCAAAATTGCTGAAAAAGTTAAATTCGTCATTTTGTTGAATAGGGGTTGTCGACGCAGCTGCGGGAGTATCAGGGATCTGTAATAGCCGCTCGTAGGTCGCACTACCGGTCGCTAACGTCGCCGCTGTCATTGTCTTCTTCTTGCTAAAACTACTTTCTTACAACAAATTTCTATGTAAATTTAAATTGATTTACGCTTTTTTGTTTTCGTTTCAAAAAAGACGTTTCAAAAGAATTACGTATCAAAAAGCCAAAAGGAGATTATTATTCTTATCGAACTTATTTTACTGTACCATATGAATACTTTTTAGATTTTTGTACCGTTTAGTATTACGAAATCAAAATTTGAACCAGTAGTTTTCATGTAAATAATTATACACTTTCACATTTTCAATGCAACAAGACAAACTTCCAACAAAAACTAGAATGGCGTTGGATGTATCATTCAAATTCTTGAATGTGAGTTTTGTTTCAAAAACTTGCTATCATCTACGTGTTATCAGTTAATAAAGCCCCTTCAAGTGTGGTTTCCTCAGTAGCATATGCGTGAAAAGCACCCCGCCGTGCCATCCACCAACACCCATACAACGCTGCGAAGACCACAAACATCTCACAACAAGATCAGTCATCAAACAAAAAAATGTTTGCTGATATGAAAATTTGGGTTGGTGTTGTAAAAATGAAGGAATTGTACGGTAAAAATGAAGAAGAAAAAGCCGATGAAAGACGATACGCCATCGGTCATACTAGCAGATTTGCACAGGCTCCGCCAGTTCCCTGTTGCCGATGTCCATGCTGTCTGCCGTGATTTCAAATCATGCATATCTGTAATAAACGGCCCTATTTTCGATACAAAAGTTAAAAATTTATGCAGAAATGAAAAAATGCTTGCAGATTATGAGAAGCAAAATGTACGAGCAGCATCGATGGGATTTTCGAAGGATATTGGGACGGCTTGGCCTCGAGAGAAGAGTGGTAATATCGATTCTCCCTTTTCTAACCGCCTTCGCCTATATTTACATGCAAAAACATGCTTATATGGAAAAATGTTTGCTATAATATGCAGTATCGAAGCAAAAGAAAAAATGTTTGCCATACACTTCTTGCCCGCTAGGTGCAGTTGGTTTCCACGCTTTTGCCTTGATAAACAAACTCCCATCGACCTAACATTTTTTTGTTTCACAAAAATTTAAAATAATTATTTAAAAAAAATAAAAAATTTAAATTATTTTTTGGTAATTTCAAATTTGCATGTTTCAAGCTGATAAAAAAATGTTTGAGTATGGGTTTTTACATCTCTGTGCTGTTCCCAGATTAAAGTAGCCCCAATGGGTATGTCAGGAACTTTTTCCAAGAAGTCGTTCCCAAGTCCTGCCGGCACCCACCTCGCTTTTTCGTAGCCATTTTGGACAAATGACATGCCTAGCATAACCATAATCGCCATGAGTAGTTCTCTATGACTACCAAACATTACTAACTTAGCTCTGTCTATACTCTGCGCTGCTGTGAGGCCTGGCCTTTGATCGATGCCAAGAACTTCAAAGGCAAAGCACTTGGTATCCTCTGTTTCAGGTGGTTTTAGCAGTGATTCTAGTAATCTAAAGAAGTCTCCTACGAAATAAGTTACTTTCTGGCGGTCACCAACATATTCTTTTTTGACAAGGGCATGCGCTAGGCCTACTACCTCTGCGATTGTAGTGTGGTTTAGGTCATTCCAAGCATCTACGTTAAGGCCGTATGCATGGGCTAGCTCAAAAAAGTCACCAAGATCTTTCATCGAATTAATGGCAACAGTAGTACCGCAATAATCACTTAGATCAGCTAGAAGCCCTGCCCAATTCGTTTCTAACCATTGCTGATACTTTTTTCTAAAAGCTACCTTACTTTCGTGGAAGTGTTCTTTACAAAGGCCATCCCTTGCCGCCTCCATTACGTTATCGTGAAACGGTTGGGTAGTTAGGATAGGTATTAGGTTTGGTCTATGCGCCCATAGTCCTTTTTGGCCTGTCCCGTCAGGATACAAACCCATTGCTACGGCTGTTAGGGATAGAATGTTACGATTTGCACGTTGCGCGTAGAAATATGTGGATCCGTCGTCTTCGTACCCCCCGTGTTTTAGTACGTCGGTACCGCCGTACTCGTGACGTAAGAACTGCCCTAGTTCCCACATTTCTGCGTAGCCAAGTTGTGCTAGGTCTGCGCTATGCCCTACTTTTACAGGCTCACCAAACTGGTACATGGTGGCGTTGACATTAGGGCAGTATTTAAACATTTCGGGATTAGGCGTGCGTGACCCATGCCTTGTTAGGACGATGACCTTCACTAGTTCGGAGGGTTGGTTGCTCACCGCGTATACTACTGCTGCTGTAACAGCCCATATCGTCCGTAGATGCAGCATTTATTTCAAACGTCGACTAAATTATTTGTATTTAGTATACTTTTTTGTAGACTCGAAAGTAATGTGGTTAGTGCATAAGAAATGAATTGAACTTTTTTGGTTTGGAGTTTGAACCGGACACGAATATATAGCAAAAGTGTATTTTTTTCTTTCAACTTTTTTACGACTTATACAAACTCAAACGTGATGTTACTGAAAATGTGTTTGTATTTCAAACTTAAATCATACATCAAAATACATCAATAAGAAAACTTAGAAACTATCATAAATCATTTCAATTTGTAAATAAAAAATATTGTTAACATCGAACGTAAATATACATAATTTAAAGAAAAAAACATAAACCTAAATGTATTGGAATCATGTATAAATTGTTGTAAAAAATTTGAAAATCTTATAAAGACCGTCGGAAGAAGCGCCGTCGGCCGCTAGGACTGGGCTCCCCCTCCTCACCGCCTTCTTCCTCCTGGGCTTCTCTCTGCGGCGTTTGCGGAGAGTTCATAGCCGCACGTAACAACCCCTCCACCAATTCTGCAGCGTTTCTTCTATCTTCCGACGCTGAAAAAACAGGGTCGCCATCACTACTAGCCAAAGAAGGCCGACCGGAATAGGACGGCACATCGACGGCGAATTCTTCCGGCTCAGGCTGTGGGGACATCACAGAGGCTATGGTATGCTCTTCGTATGTATCTTGCGTTTCGCAATCTATTCGTTCACAAAAAAATGTTTGCTACACAATTCTATAACAATTTTACTTATTTTACCGTTACAAATATTGTATTGAAAAAAGGTACTTAGCATAGCAGCAGAGGGGTGTTGACCGCGCTTCAGATCGCTCTTGACCTTCGGCGCCACGTTTTCCCCAGCCTGCACGTTCTCCCCTTCTTGTACGTCTGACCCGACGGTGAGGGTATCTTCGTTGTCACCAATCTCGTTTTGCACTTGTTGACGTGCAAAAGCATTGAAAACCTGTTCTAGGGTCGTCTAAAAAATTTTGCAACAAAAAAATGTTTGCTCATACACTTTACTACTTGTTTTGTAGTACGCTTGTAACTTTTTTATGTTTAGATATACCTGGCATAAGGAGTATTCGTCAATGCAGAGATAGTCGAAATTATCCTGCATCATTTGGAACCTACGTTTTTACAATCAAAAACAATACTTTTTATTAGTTTTTTGATTTTTGTGTTGAGAAAAAAATGTTTGGTTGGGTAAAACATATTGGCGTACATATCGGCGAGGGTGCGGGCGCGGGGGAGACGGTACTTCGAGACTAGGCCGTGTTGTTCTACTACTGTGTATCGTTCCACTTCTCGGATGAGGAATGTGTGCCACAACCACTTCGTCCTGTATTTAGACCAAAACATGCATTACAAATGATTAAAACGATACCTTTTGTATGAAGGCGAGAAAAAATGTTTGCTTACTCTTGTTGGAGGACCCAGTCGGCGACGATCGACGACTTTGCCACGCTGTTCTGATCACTCCTAACAGTTTTAACAAAAATGCATGCTTTTACAAAGAAATATGTGAACAAAAAAATGTTTGGTGGTAAGAAAGCTTACGTCTCCATGCCAAATGGCGACGTGGAGGACTCGCGGAGCTGTAACAGCACGTAGTCGGCTAGTTCCTGGCGGGAATTTCTAATCTGCATGAGGTACGCCGTCACCTAAAAATTGCAAAACATTTTTTTGTATAAAACTTGTAACAAAAATGTACGAGTTCATAAACAATTGTACGGTAAAATATATAAAAACGTACGCATCGCAAGGTGACCATGTCATTCTCAGAAACACCCCACGCGCAGAGGATCTCATTCATCCTACTTTCACTGGGCTTCTTCACCTTCACGTGCAGCTGATACCCCGTAGAATACTTATTCTTGATGTGTTCATTCGAACCATAACCTTACATCAACAAAAATATCAAAATGTTCGGTAGACCAAACCTTTTTTGAAAAGCGATTAGATACTGAAAACACGTACAACGAATGACGCCGTTCACCATGATGATAGTACGGTTACAAAGGGCCTCACATTCCTCCATGCTATGGGTAGATAGCACAACTGTAGTACGTCGCCTTCTTCTTGCTACGTTTTTCAAAACATCCCACATAAACCTCCTCGCCATAGGATCCATACCTAAATCAAGAAAAACAAAGTAAATTTACACAAAAAAAGTAGACTAATTTTAAAAAAAGTTGGTGAAAAAAATGTTTGCTCCTCACCTGCGGAAGGTTCGTCAAGGAGGAGGATGGGCGGCTCGCCAATGAGAGCGATGGCAACCATCAGTTTTCGCTTGTTACCACCTGATAACTGGCATGTCCATTGGTGTTCATGTTGAGTAAGACCTAACGCCGTAAGCTGTTCGTCAATGATGCGTTCCAAATCTTCTTCATCCACCCCCTTGATTCTACCGTAAAATCTCATCATTTCACGTGTGGTCATCTGATCTACTAGCGCATCAGCTTGCGGGCAGTAACCAATCTGGGCGCGGGAATCTACTGGATGCTTTACGGCATCGATGCCAGCAAGGTGGATTTCACCCTCCGTAGGGGGTAGTCTACTGGCAAACATCTTGAACGTACTTGTTTTTCCGGCGCCGTTGATGCCTAACAGACCTACAACAGCTCCTGGGGGTACTGCAAAATTGATACCCTGTACTGCATGCAACTCTGAGTAAGAAGCCTTGTCAGGTCGGAAGCAAGAACCAGAAGGCAATAAGAATTGCTGTCCTAATTTAGGCCGCATGTACACCTTACGCAAATTCCTTACGTAAATAGAACAGTCGTTCGGGTTAATATGATTAACTCGTTGCTTTTCCTTAATCACATCGTCATCTTCTAGACCTTCAGGTACTGGCTTTTTAGGTGCTGTGAAGGCCAGCATACGTAACCAACGAGGGTCTTCTTGGATCATGTCATGTACGGTAAAGATAGCGAAATACAGGAAGAAATCGAAGATAAGCATGAAAAGTTCAGCACCTGGGCCATTAATATCCCAATACGTAGCGGAGCATTGGAATCTAGGCACGGCGGGGTAGGAATTATGGCAATGTTGTACTGCTGCGGGACCATATTCACCAGGCACGTGATCCGAAAAAGTAGTTTGGTACAGCAAGGACATAGTAATAAATGCATTTCCCAAGCAGAATGTAGGTAGTAACCTAAAGCCCCAGATGATCACGTCAATAATTGGTCTTGTTGCTTCAAGGTATTGCATCAAGCCAGTGGTCATTACGAAGCAAAATCCTAACCCTACGCTACTTGCCATAGCGACTACTAGTGCTTTGGCTACATTATCAAAAAATGTAGATACCGCAAAGGCAAATGCACTGGCCGCGAAGGCAAATGCTATAAACAAAGCTACGGTAACGTCATACGCGTAGGGATTGACCATGCCGTTTAGACCCCAGAAATGCATGACCCAAAAGATCCCCACGCAAGGGAGCACATATACCAACAGGTCAAAGATGAAGTTGGCCATCCAATACGCCGGTAGGGACATGCCAGTCATGGTCATCATTGCCTTCGTTTCTGTCTCCCTATCCCTCACTAGTGTAGCGATAGCTACCGTAGGAATAAGACCCATGGCCAGACTTACAAACATGCCGAGAGAAACAGACTGTGCTGTAACCAACTGCGCCCTTTTAAAATACGTAAATGGGAAGGGGTGGTTAGCTCCCGATATCGTGACGTTTGCGCCAGCTGACTTCAACAACATATTGTACATGTTTTCTGCGAAAATCGCTGAAGAATGCACGCCAGTCATATTGAACAGAACGTTGATAGTCGCTGCATCCTGCGCGTTGCCCTCAGGTGCGTTTACATCCTTTAAATTTGGTATAGGTTTGTCTACATTCTGAAAGAAATATCCACCGTATCTAGAAGGTTTGATATCAGTCCTTGATCTAAATAAATTCAAGCAGTAAGCGCGTAAAGGGTCGTTGTCATTTTCTGCGGCGCTATTACTGCTGGCGATGGCGGTCCACATTTCTTGACTCATATTCTTAGTATAACCAGGCCCGCCCTGATCTTCTAGCATAAAACAGTTTGTAGAGAGAATCGAACTTATCTTAGCTTGGTCTGCCTCAGTAGTACCGCCGAATACGTTTCTTTGAGCGATTTCTTCACCAAACGTGGCTGATCTGCAATCTGGTTCTTCTGCAGGGCATACGGATTCGTTTCTATGTCTTTGTAATAGATGTGGCGCGCTATCCCAAAAATGATCTTGGCTGGTATGTTCTGCCATAAAATGTTTCGGATGTACGGCATGGCCACTCTTCCCCCATGGTAATACAACACGCTCTTGACCTGCAGGAATATAGGAATTATACGGCTGCATAGACAATTTCGTATACGGCTCATCAAGACAGAGCACTTGAATGACACTCATCAAGAAGAAAAGTAATAGGATAGGCGCCACTAACTGACATAGTAAAGACATGGGATCGCGGATGGCCACAATACCCCTCTTGGTAAATACCGCACGGAAATGAGCAAAGAAACTTGCAATGGGGTGTTCCGCGTTCTTGTTCCTTGCTTGTACAACAGGCGCTTGGGTGCTTGACGACGAAACAGGCCTATCTAACAAACTTAACGAAGAATTCGACGTGGGCAAAGGGGGGTCAAGGGGTTTAGAATTTGTAGTACGATACTCCTTGATACCGTGGCTAGATTCATTTTCACCTCTATCGAAACACAACACCTTCAAGAACACCTCTTCTAGATTTGCTACTGACACACCCCAATCCTCGATGCGTAGGCTATCCTGCCTTGCTTCAAGTAATCTAAATAATTCTGGGAAATACGAAGCTGATTCGAAATCAATCAAGAAGATCAATTCTGTGCCTACATTGCTGAGCATTTCTAGTTTTTTGTCCTGAGGAATGACTTGGCGAATGACATCAATAATGTGTAATGCACCACCACATACACCATCTTGTAAACGGATCATAAGATTGTAGCCGCAACCATAGACCTTCTTTAAGAATTGAGGACTGCCACAGCATTGTACCTGCCCCTTGGCCATAATTGCGATTTTATCCCCTAAAACATCCGCCTCGTCCATGTAATGCGTTGTCAAGATGATGACCTTACCTTGCTTTCTGCGACGTAAGATATTCCAGGTATCACGTCGACTTGTAGGATCCATTCCACTAGTGGGCTCATCAAGGAAAACGACCTTGGGATCGCCAATAAATGCGATAGCTAGGGATAGTTTTCGCTTCATACCACCTGAAAGTTGACTCACTGCCGCATGTCGTTTTGATAACAAACCTAATTCTTGTAATAACCCTTGTATGTGTACTGAACAATCATCGTAAGTCAAACCTTTAAAACTAGCGTATAAGCGCAAATGCTCTTCTACGGTGAGTTCAGACCATAGGACGTCATGTTGAGGGCATACGCCAATTTCGCTGCGGTTTTCTTTCAACTGCGTTTCTAGTTCTACTCCAAAAACCGTAGCACTTCCAGCCGTAGGTTGGATCAAACCTGTGAGACAATTAATGGTAGTAGTTTTACCAGCTCCGTTGTGCCCAAGTAGTGCAAAAATCTCATGATTATACATAGTCAAATTGACATTGTTAACGGCTGTTAAGCGTTTTCCATGTACTGTAAATTCTTTGCACAAATGGTTCACCTGCATGATTTCCTGATTTTCCTGCATTTGTAAAGAATATTGATCAGGCTGTTCGAATGTATGACCGATCATTCGATCCTCCGCAAGAGCTCTATCCCTATCTGTCAACACCTTCTTGGATTTAAAACCTAAAGCACTACGCCAGTAGTAAAACGACAACGGAAACCATGGCTTCTCCGGCACACCATCACTAGGGAAAATCTTTTCTAGGTACATCCATAGGATAAACCATATGAAACAATCCGCCAGCATCATGCCCATACCGTTGGCGAAGGAATAGTTCTTGACAGGTACAAACATAGTACTTAAGGTAGCTCCCATCATCGCTTTTTCTAACTCCACTAGTGTAGCTACGGATTGGTAAAAGGCCGACATTGGTAGTAAGGAAATCCACATACGCCCTGCCCACATCCAGTTATCCGTAATGATCAAATTGATAAGAGACGATATAAACGTGCCGCACATGATTACTACTGTTGCGAATGCACCCCCTTCTTGAAAGAACGACGTTAGTGCTAGTACCATAACGCTTACTGACAAATGTGCTAGGTAAAACAACATCCATATGCAAGGAAAGGAGGAGAATTCGATAACGTAGCCTGCGGAACCGTTCATAGAAATGAACAAATAAGCTGCCACGGCGGTGGGAACGAGGTACCATACTGTTAGGAAGAGGAGATGGGATAGGAAGAAAGGCATTTCTTGCATACCCATCATGCGCATGCCTTGTCGAATACGATCCCGCTTCTCCTGCAACGCTTTACTCCCAACAACACCTGCTACTACTGAGGCAGAGACTGCAAAAATTACCGGTAAATTTTTCTGTGCCGCTGTTAGCAAACCATTCTCCTGTCGTCGTGGGCGTGCAAAAGGTACAAAACGAATCGTCTCCGTAAATTGCTTACCAATTCTTGTTTCCATTACGTAATCAGCAACGGTCTTTTGTAAGTCCAGAAAACCATGCACGTAATAGGCCATGAAAACACGTAAATCACTGCCTACCGCTGTATCAATAGCAGTCCAGAAAGGTAAGTCAAGACCACTAGTAGTAGTTTGATTCAATCGTACAGAATAACCAACATGTTGAGCGTTGTCGGGATCTGTATCAAAGACAACAGCACCACATACCCTGCCTGTGAGCTTGTTACCGTCGCTAGAAGTATAGGGCTGGGGATAGTGCTTATCTTTCATAAGATCGTTGATCTCGTCACTATCAGTGACGCCAACTACATTAGGGATGATGGAGTCGAATACGCGGCCTAGGGTTTGCCACTTACTAGATGGCCTACATGCTGGTTGATCGGGAGCCTCACAGCAATCCGTATAAAAGCGTTTACTAAAGCCATTGATGGTACCCATGCATTTTCCACCGCCGATGGGGAATTTAGCCCAGCCACACCCATGCTCCCATAACTTCCCACAGGAATCCGCATCAGTGGCGTCCCTGCAAGATACCTTGCCATGGGGATGTTCGCCGAATTTTTGGATTCTACTAGGAAAAGCAGTATTATTAATATCTAACACATGTACTGGCGGTCTATACGAAGCGGGTTTGGTATCATGTTCTAGAGGCATGCTCGGCATTTGTAGTTTATGACTTTGCATCATGGTTGGTGAGGATGAAGATACAAAATGGTCTGGGAGTGTGTTGTCCATATGCGCAAGCCTCTCACCAACCCCTACTAAATCCGGCGCTAGAAAGTTACTAGAAAAGTCGTTGACAGCCGGCTGCGCAAAAGTATGGGGTTGAGCGCCGTATCGTTGCCTACCCGAAGCTCGTAAATACCCACGTTTGTCATTTGCTGGGGATGCCGCTTCATCTTGAATAGATGAGCTAGTATCTGTTTCGACGAAACTACTAGGATGGGGCCATTCAGTATCTCTATCAATCATCCCATGCCCCACGGCTCGTTGTACAAAACTAGACGGCTCCTTATGCGTATTTGCTTCGTGAAAGTACGGCCTCTCCGCATGATTCTTCTTGTACGAATCTAGCATATCGTCAAATAAGGACCGACTGCCATAAGAATCTTGGAATGACGCAAAAGATGCGTACGGATTATCAGCGAGTGCATCCTTCACCTTTTTAGGAAAGCCCATTTCTAAAAAAGAGGTAGAATTCATACCCCTTGGTAGTTGTACAAAAGAAGGTTCGGTGTCAAAACCATCGCCTCCAGTGTCGCCGTCATCGCAATCTATCACATGATTCTCCTTACCGTGCTTGCACCACACATGCCATACAGCCTTATTTGTAATCAAAAACCAACCATTACAACACGAAAAACAACATTTTGTTAACGACTTTCAACTTTGTAGATTTTGGTTGCGATTTTACCTCAGCGCATTCGGGGTAGGTAAAGGGGTGGTCGGCACAACCGTCTACCCCATAAGGCGTCTGCGCCCATAACACGGTGGTTTCTTCATACATCCTTTTCGGGCCTAGAAGCGATTCTTCGGCGCGTTCGTGCATCCAGGTGCCAAACCTTGAAAACAAAATTTATACAAAACGTTCATTTTTGCATGATTTTTGAAGGTTTTTGTGACACTAAAAAATGAAGGCGTACGTGTCGGCGTATTGTTTGGGCGCCACGGCAAAGCTAGCTCGTTTCGCTTCATAATGCGGGTTCTTCTCGATATTCTGCATGAAGGTAAAAAAGGCGGCG
>JACLAD010017194.1_pt1 | contig 15199 bp, 17 predicted proteins | sample 8027901 | NCBI WGS metagenome assembly JACLAD01 (sample SAMN15725071, study PRJNA655200) | protist metagenome | isolation source: fluorescence activated cell sorting (FACS) single amplified genomes of... | place: Spain: Blaines Bay Microbial Observatory, Mediterranean Sea | collected 2016-07-05 | reverse complement strand
GGTCGAAAAAAAATGGTCACCGGATTGGTCTCGCTTTAACAAATATTAACTTTTTGCGACTGGATTTGCTATATTTAAGCAGTTTTTCACTTACTACAAAACAACTTGAAGCTGTCGAAATATCAGGATGTGAAAATTAAAATGGATGACGAATAGAGATTTATTGCCTTTGCTTTGGAGAACGGCATGACAGCAAAGAATATGGCAAGGATTCTTGGTTATTCTACTATTAAATTAAAAATCGAAAATTCAGGTGGTACTTGAGTTAGTGAAGCTGGGAAATTTTGAAAAGTGCTGAATGTCTTTTTGTACGCAGCATCTTCTAGGAAATTTCATTGATTTAGTTACTCGACCGTTTGAACAAAAAGAAGGCTTTATAGTAGGACAGAGCAAAGGAGCAAAGTAGATAGGAAGGTTTGAAGAGGTTATGGTTTTTCTTCCAACCACTTCCAAACAAAAAATATTAAGGAACAGATAGGGGTCCTTCACTGTTTTTTGAGTAGAATTTATTTTTTAATGTAAATCTCATGCAATATCGTAGCATCTGCCAATGATATCTTTAATGGTAAAGCTGATTGAGCTAGGTTTTATATAAGCTTTAGCAATTTCTCAACTCTTTTTTTGACCTTTCAATCTCTACCTTAAATTAATATTTTCCTTTTTTTCAAACCCGTAAAAAGAATATGGTTTTTAATTTACTGGTAACGAACGGTTTATTTAGGTTTAGATACCTCGGAAAAGGTATTTGTTAACCACTTAAAACGTAAGTCATGAAAAACATTAAAAATTATTTTTGCATTGCACTTTTTTGTTGCATCGGAATGATTTCCTGCCAAAAGGAAGATGATCTTTTTGAGGCAGAGGATCAGATTCAGGAACGGGTGGACACCGGCCTGAAAGTTTCTAAAGAAACAATAGAAAAAATAAAAGCTCTTAGCCTGAATCCGGAAGGCATGGAGGTAATATACCTCGAAGACCTGAATGGAAATGAAAATGAGGTTTATTTAATAGAAGGAGATATCGTAATTAGTCCCGGGCAGTTGGAAACCCTCTCTCAGGATGACATAACCAGTAAGCAGTACAGAACAACGAACCTGGTGAACAATAATCGCACGATTAAAATTCTTGGAATTAACGGAGGGAGCCAGGCATTAACTTCAAAGCAGAGGACTGCGCTTCAGAATGCTGTGGCTGATTATAATTCCCTTGATATAGGACTAAGTTTTACTCTCACCTTTGGCACGAATACCACATCACAGGATATCGTTGTCCGTCAATTGCAGGGTGCTGCAGGAGGCGTTGCGGGATTTCCAAGCAATGGAAACCCTTATAACAGCATAGTGGTTTATTCCGGCCTGGAGAGCTATAGTAATGCAGTAAACGAGCACGTTATGAAACACGAAATCGGTCACACTCTTGGTTTGCGCCATACGGACTGGTTTAGTCGTCAAAGTTGTGGCGGGAGTGGTGAGTCAAGTGCTCCTTATGGAGCTGTGCATATACCAGGAACCCCCACCGGGTACGATTCCAGTTCATTAATGCTGGCGTGCTTCAATTCCTATGAAAGCGGTAACTTTGGTTCGTATGACATTGTGGCTCTTGAGTACTTGTATCCGCTCCCTTCGTTTAGTGTAAATATTTCTGGGCCAACCAGGGGGAACAACAGTGGAACCTATACGTGGAATGCGAATGTGCAAAACGGTAATGGCCCCTATACCTATAGCTGGTATTACAGTTACACAGGAACCAGCTACACACAGTCTTTTGGAAGCACCCAGTCAGTTACGGCAAACCTGCCCCTGGACAGGGATCTATATTTAAAAGTTATAGTAACTTCATCGAGTGGTACCGATTCGGACACCTTTTTTACAATGAATACAGACGCATTTTAAAAAAAATCCTTTTCCGAGATAAAGAAGGTTCGCTCTTTTTAGGGCGAACTTTTTCTTTTAAAATATTTAGAATGTATAAACTAGTAATCTTATTGAGGAGTTCAACATCACCAAACGGGTACCATTAAAGATGGGAATCAAAAAAGTTATTCAAATAGCTTGGGAGGTGAGCAATAAATAACTGGAAGAACTGTAATAGAAACAGATGAACGTTGTCAGTCCTCACTATAAGATGGGGCAGATTTAGAGCGAGTATTAAGAAAGATAATAGAGTACCTTCTAAAATTAGAAAAAGCTTGAAAGGCTTAAGATGAAATTTAATGAAGAAAGCAAGAAAGTGTCTATATCCGATTAAATATATGTATGTTTCTGATTCGCTATTGATCATTTCCTGTTACCTTTATTCACCACATGTTGTGAAAAAAAGACGTAAAAAATTTACCGCACATCACCTAAAAATCCTCAATCTATAATTACCTATATAAGTTGAAGGCTAAGAACGATACTGATTAATTGTGGATTAGTTTTAGCTTCAAATTCTTCACGAAGATCCTTTAACTTCTTTTCTATAGAACTTTTACTAAAAGGAGTGATTCCCTGAGCTTTAAATTTCATACTTATCTCTTCCTGCGTATAACCATCACAAAGAAGTTTTAGGATAGATAGATCATAATCTGATAATTCTTTTACATTCTTATGATGTAATGTTTGTTCAATATCGGGAGATAGGTATGATTTTCCGCCGTACACTTGCTGAATAGCTTGTTCCAGATGATTCATACCTTTCCTGCCTTTACATACGTATCCGTCAACATAGGGAATTATTTTTTTTACCTTACCCGGATGATCTTCAATAGAATGAATTATAATTTTCAATTCAGGCATTTCTTTTTTAAGGATGAAGGACAATTCTTCTCCTGATCTAATTTTTTCTTCTCTGTGGTCCTGTCTGAATGAAAGATCAGAAATTACGAGTTCATAGGGAGATTGTTCCTGATAAGCTTTTTTACATTTCAGGTAGGCTTCATCACAGTACGAAGCATACACCACTTCCTGAGCCCCTAAACTTAATAGGAACTTTTTTAATGCAGTGTTCACTGCATCTATATCTTCTGCTATCAGAACTTTTTTAAACATTCTAAAAAGGAATTACAATTTGTGCGGAAAATCCATCAGTGGTTTCCGGTTGAAAATTAAAGGAACCTCCGATAGAATCAATACGGTTTTCCACATTTGTAAGTCCGGCACCTTTTTTCAATTCCGCAGAAGAAAATCCTTTCCCATTATCATTGTAGATAATTTTGAGTTTGGAAGAGGTTTCTTTAAAATTAAGTCTTACTATGGAAGCTTCACTATGCTTTTTCATGTTGACCATTAATTCCTGGAGCACACGGTGAACAACTATTTTAGATTCAGTACTTAATTTTGACCAGGAAATATCTTTTAACCCTATAAGATACAATGTTGTTGGTTGAGGTACGCTTTGGGATAGCATGTCTTGCAAATCCTCCCGATAACCGGAACCAGTGGTCACTGGAGTATTTTCCCTGGAAATATCCCTTGTTCTATTGTAGATACTTTCTAATTTTTTTACTGTACCTCTTTTATTTGAATGATCCAGATTTTCAAGTTCAGTCATAACATTATAAACATCGTTTGCCAATTCATCGTGGATTTTTTTGGAGATGCGGGCTTCAGTGGCATGAATTTCTCTAATTCTTTCCTTTTTGTTACGTTGCCTTATAAAATAATAGATGGCAACAGCACTGCCCAAAATGAGTAGTCCCAGAAAAATAGCTAAATTCCTCTGATTTCTACGTTTTAATAACTCGAGCTGCTGCTGAATAGATAATTTTTCGAGCTCGTCTATTTCTTCTAATTTCCTCTCCTCATCATATCTTATTTTGGCAAACAAATTCTTGACTCTATCCCTGGCTGTCATTAAGCTGTCATTAAGGCGAATGTATTCACGTGCGTACCTGTTTGCCTCCTTGAGCGGTGCCAGTCGAACTAAGTAGTCGAGGGCCGCGATTTGGTCAGTAACGCTATTGAGCTTTAGCGCGGTTTCGTAGTAGTTCCGGGCGTTCAGCAGGGCTTCCCCGGGAGAATCTTCTTCCTGTACACGGGTTAGTTGATAGTAACTGGAAAGTAACCCGTGAAGGTCCTTTTCCTGAGCTCTTTTCTCCATTATAACTTTCAGAGAATCTCCTATATTGGCTCCATAGTAAAGCCAGCGTGTAAAATATAAGTTGCTCTTTATACGGTTCTGGATAGTTGGGTCTTCAGATAGGGGCAATATAGAATCAAATATGTTTAAGGACTTTTTGAACTCCTCTTTCTGTGCATACGCATTGGCCAGATTGTTAAGCAAACTCAGGCTATTATTTCGGGAATTGTAGTATCTCAGCGCATTGTTGAATTCTTCGATTGCTTCGTCGGGGTCATCTAATCTTCTGTAGGTGATTGCAAGCGTATTGTATGTGCTGGCAAGGTAGAAGGAGTCCTGGCTGGTTTCCAGAAGGGAAAGTGCCCTGGCAGCACTATTTTGGCTTCCAGGTAGATCTCCCAGGCGGTCCTGCACGATGCTTAGTTCATGAAGGCGTTTTCCTGCGTTCAAACTATCTTTACCTAATAGATAAAACTGTTGTGCCTTGAAGGTATTTTTAAGAACGTTGATATAGTCGCGCTTGAAATTGTAGGTGGAGGCCTTCCGATAATATCCTTTGGCGATTTGCAGCGTGTCTCCAGTTGACAAACCATATTGTAATAAAAGATCAGAAAAATAAATGGCGCTGTCGTGTTCTTTCTTAGCGTTGTAATAGTAGATTAGGTGGTCGTACAGGATTGGCTTTAAGGTATCAGTGGGAGTGAGAATTGATACCAGGGCACTATCGAGGAGGTCAAGCTTTACCTCAATATTTTCTGTTGCTTTGCTTTTTTCAAGTAACCGGGATGCGTGATCATCTCTTTTTTGAAAGGAGTTACCGGGATTATCCTCCCGGCAAGCAACAATTCCAAGAAAAGTAGTGAAAATGAGCAGGACAAGGGGGTACTTCTTCATTTGTCAAAAATAAAAAACGCCACCAATTTTGGCAGCGTCTTTTGAAGAATTAATTACCGGCAGGTGGTTCTTGTGGTGGATCTGTATGTTGATCATCTCCACCGCTTCCACCACCGGTGTCACTATTGGCATATGTATCCATTTCTTCCTGGACATCTGCCAGGCTATCGTCTGTACAGGCAATAAAAGATAAGTTTGCAGCTGTTAGACATACAATTAATATTGCTTTTTTCATTTTTCTTATTTTTAATTTTAGACATGGGACGTCTGGGGAGACTTTTCTCTCCGTTTACGACAATCCGTAATTGGGGTACCCTTACTGCGAGTACATTTGGGAAGTTGAAGAGATCAATACGGCTGTGTTTGGTTACTTCCCGGTGACCTTCACAGGCCGTATTGACTTTTCAGAATAATTGAAAGCTGCGCGTGATGATGTTTGCAAGCCATAATCGTCTTTCAATTACAGGGCAAAGATGCTAAGGGCAGGGTCTTTTAGTAGAGACAAACTCGAGACATCTGTGAGGCATTTCGGAGACACAATGAAGACGTGTCAAAGACACCCGATGTCTTTTTTATGTCTGGTTGAAATTGAGTATGTTAATCGGGAAGATTATTTTAGAATATCATCAAAGAGATACGTATGGATAAATTTTTACAAGATGTTTTTGCTAAAGCCAAAGTGGAATCCGGAGAAGATAGTCTGAGGAAATGGGCGGAGTATGTAGCCGAATACTTATCGGATGAGGTAAAGTATCCTTTGTCTGTAAAGACCCTGGAGAGGTACTACAATGGGGAAACCGAGCCAAACCTTGAAAAAAGGAATAAACTTGCCCTTTTTCTTGGCTACAGCGATTACAAGGAATACAAGGCTGGAATGCAGGAAACTCAGCCTGAAGAGGAAGATCCTCAAGAAATTAGAGAAGGTAAGAGCAGAAAAAAATACAGGAAGCAAATCATGCTCCTGGTTAGCTTGATTGGTATTTTAGTACTGGGGGCTGGATATCTTGGATATTCTTCAGGGAGTGAAGATTGTATGATTTGGAAAGAAGATCACTATGAAGTGACTCCTTGTGAGGGTAAAGCAGGGGAAACGAAGAAGGCTCTTTACTTATTGGAAAATTTCCGACAGATCGAGGTAAGTGACACAACTACTTTTTTCAAGAATGGAAAAGCAAAGGTTTGGTACGATAAGCATGAGAATGAGCTGTACTATTTTAGTGCCCCCGGGATAAATCCTGAAACCGGTAAAACGGTGAAGGAAATAACTGATTACATGATCAATAAATATGTATTAAATGATTAGTTGGAAGAAAGTTAGATTTTAAAATATGGACTAATAGGTGTCGAGGCAAACTTCTTTCTTTAAACCTCAGTACTTCTGCCTCATCTTTTTAGTAATAATTTCAAAGAGGTGTTTTTTAATAGTCCTATAGGAATGGTATTCCTATTCTTCCACTCGCTGGGCAGGATTTATAATTTCGCTGCAGTCAATCTTAATATTTCTAGTTTTCGAATTCTGTTACCCTAAAAAAACAGGTTGAATTACATATTGGCTATTTGGAAGTAGTGAACCAGGGGTAAAGCCGGATTCATAAAGGAGGACAGTTATCCTATTGCCAATTGACTTATTATTCTTGTCTGCATTTTTTTAGGTTATTTATATGGATCTCCAGAGGCGGCTGTCATAATATAAATCAGGTGTAAGATTAAACCAGGAACAACAAGGAGGAAATAACCTATTCCCACTATGATAAGCCAAAGCAAACCTGTTCCAATTTTTCCTTTGTACATCTGTCCCGCTCCGGGAATACCTAAACTTAATACAGCAGCCACACCAAAACTCCATTTTCTTTCTCTTAGCGGAGCAGATTGATTTCGATAAGATCTTGACGCTCTTATTCCACTATCAAGCATTTAGCCGCAATTTTTACACTTAATTGCTTCTTTACTAATCTCTTCCGCCCAAGAGGGACATTTTTTCATTTCTATTGTATAAGTTAGTTTTTTTTCTCTGCCTAAGGCGCTTGAACTATAGGAATCCTGAGACCACAGTCTGTTATTTACTGAACTCACTCAGCCGGAACCCGGTATTCTGTTTCATTAATTTCCATCCTCTGTTTAGTTAAAGTGACTGTGATTGGCTCCTGCCGACCCCTTACATATTCTACATATTCATAGCTTTTTACTTCCTTTACGGCCACTATTTTTATGTTGACATCAATTCCCTGAACCTGATTGTCATTGTTTAGCCCAATAAAAAAAGTACCACTTGTGTGAGTAGTATTTTTACCATAAGCAGCAATTCCTTTGCCTTTATCAAAGACGGAAAACGGTTGTCCACTTCTGAACAATCCCAGATTAGCTTCATCGGGGATAAACCAATAGGAAACATCCTCTCCTGTTTTTGGAATTATCAATTCTGAAATGGCACCCATGGCGAGGCCAGCTAATGGTGTACCATAAATGGAAGTAACCTCTTCTGCTAATCCGGTAAAAAATTCAGTATTCTTTTTATATGCATCCTGGGATTCCTGTCCTACACCTATCCAATAGGCCCAGCTTATTACTCTCTCTTCGCGTAAATCTGTTATAATCGGTTGTGGCAAATTGACCAGTAAGAAAGTGCTGCTTTCATTTTCGTTGAAGTAAGAATGTACCCTCTGATTCTTGTCGAGTAAAAGGTCCTCTTCCCGCTTAGTTTCAATTAATTCTTTTACTTTTTCTGTATATTGTATGGTCTTAAAGCCTGCTATACTATCCATGGTGTAAGGAACATAGACAGTATCCCGTTTTGTTTCCCATCGCCAGCCTGTATTAAATTGTATAGTTTGCTCATTTGCAGGAATTCTGCTAATTGTAATTCTGAATGTTCGGGTGAGTAAAGAAGAATTGTAGAATTTGAAGCTATATACTCCCCGTTCTCTCACTTTAATTCTTTTGCCTTCTAAAGATTTTAATTTGTATTCCGAGAACAGGATATTTGAGGACGGTCCAGAAATTTGGAATTCTTTTAAATGTTTTCCCTTGACCATTTCAAAGTTGATTAATATTTCGTCCCCTTCAGCAAAACTGAAAAATATTTCTTTGGTTTCATCAAAACTAACTTGAATAGCTGATTCAGTAATTAGAATAGGTTCGTTGGATGCAAATGATGAAAAGGATAGGGGGAGGAGTAGAAGAACGAGTAATTTTTTTACCATAAGAGTTTTGTTTATTGCAATTGTAGGTTACTATTATCTGTGATGTTTTATAGCTTGTTGATATGCTTCCATAGCATTAGCAAACTCTTCTGTTTTTTCCAAACTGCTCAATAGGTAAGCTTCATTAAGTCCGGTAGAGCTGGATAGTTTGATAGATCCATATTTGCAAACCGGAATTTGATAATTCTGTTTAAACCTTTTATCCGGAGTTCCATTTTTATTGACTTTAGCCCATGTATAGTCAATAATAGGCGCATCATTTGGAACCTTTTCTTCTTCAATAAAACGTTGTCCTTGAAAACTAAATTCTAATTCTGCAATATCTATTAATCCGAATTTCTGTTGATGGTCTACAATAGCAATAAAAGCCGGATAGAGATATAGGTCTCCGCCATTGGCATTTTCAAAATGTAATGCATCAAATGATGACTGGAGAATATCTATAGTGCCAAAAGCAAACCTGACGGGTTTACGATTTATAGAATTTGATGCTGCAGAGCGGGTAGTCCTTTGATCTATAGATTCCCTTGAAGTTATATCCCAAATATGATCACAAGACAATAAATTTTTATACCTCTCAAGAAGATCTTTATACTTTTCATTTACTTCTGAAGGAAGGTTAATGTCTACATTTATTGTACAATTAAAAAGCTGCTCTTTTAAATCTTTGAGATATGCCTGATGGTTAGATTTGTTCTCCTTAAACCATTTGATGAAAAAGCCGAAAATCAAAATATAGGAGATAATCATCACAGTGGAAGCAAAAGATAATTTACTTTCAGCTTTTGAAATCTCCACTTTCAGCTCTTTTCTTTCCTTATAACACTCCAGGAGCGTATTCTGTAGCTCAAAAAGTCCTTCTGTGGTGGTTCCCTCTGCTTCTATAGATTTGATCTCGACTTTATCGTCATGGCTAAAGTTTTGAAATGACTGTCGAGGGTTGGCGGTAGGATTTACCGGAGCACGTTTTTTTCCGCCGCCTATCCTGGTGCGGTCATACAGTCCTGTGCCGGGGATCCCGGTGTTAAGAAAAGTTCCTTGTTTATTGAAATTAACACTGGCACCGGGAACTCCAACGGTGGTGCTAATACCCGATTTGCTGAAGTTAAGATAAACTCCCGGGAAAAGTTTGGCTCTCTTTCTAAATTTCATATTCTATAATTTGGCCTGTCCACAAGTAGGACAACAGTCAGCGTGCTCTTTTCTATTGCTCAATTCTTCAGAAAAGCCGGAGGCTAGAATGCCTGTTGGTAATGCAAATAATCCTATCCCTATAACGGCAATGACGCCTCCCATGAATTGGCCGAATGGGGTTATAGGATATAAGTCTCCATAGCCTACAGTAGTCAAAGTTGCAATTCCCCACCACATCGTTTCCGGGATACTTGAAAAGTTTTCCGGTTGTGCTTCATTTTCTATATAGTACATGAGTGTGGAAGTTATTAGCAGCAGGAATAGAGTAAATAGTAGTGATATGGCTAATTCCTCTTTCTTCTGGTTTACAACCCGGTTTATGATGGCCAGGGCACTCACATATCTTGCGATTTTAAAAAGCCGGAAGATCCTGAAAATACGAAGGACCCTGAGTAAACGGAGATCTACACCTACAAAAGGAAGAAAGAAAGGCAATATAGCCAGTAAATCAACAAGAGCGAGTGGGGTAAAGGCATATTTTAATCGTCCTTTAATTCGCGCTGCAAAGTCGGGGTTTAAAGTGGCTGTCCATATTCTAAGTATGTATTCAAGGGTGAAAACTGTTACGGAGAATACTTCAAAAAAATGGAATTTAACGGTGTATTTTAGCCGGAGGGGCTCAATTGATTCCAGGAGCATTGCAATTACATTACCCACAATTAGAATAATGATAAAAACATCAAAGAACCAACTCACATTGCCGGGTTTCCGGGAAACTTTTAAAACGCTGTAAATTCGAAATTTTGTTCCTTCAATGGCAGACATCCTATTTCAAATCTTCTATTACATCCATAAAATCGAATTCGTGGACCAAGCAAATAGTATGTCCTGCTTTTCTTAAGTCCAATGCTTTTTCAACCTTGCGTCCGTAACAGGCAAAGGCCCATGCTGGATTGCCGTTGTCGCCGACTATCAAATAGTCTGTTTTCATTGTTACTGTGTTGGTAGGAATACCGCCCATATCCGAGATGATTTGTTTCAGATTTTCTCTATTTCCACTTTTCAAAACACCTGTTATACAAAACCTTTTACCGTCGAACAGGATATCAGGTTCACTGGTGCAGTGGCCGGAGATATTAATATCGCGGGTTTCGGAATCAATCAGATCACCTATTTGCTTGTTTTGTAGATTTACGAATTGATTTAGATAGGCTTTCAGTATTAATTTTTCTTCATCATCTACTTTTTTGTCTGATACAATTGATGACACCAGGCTTCTAATTTCATCATAAGGATAATAGGTTCTTAAATGGATATTTCCCGCTAACCATTTCTCAAGATCAAAAACTTCTTTTTCGTTGATATCGCCATCTGCAAGTATTCCATGGCAAATCCCTTGTAAAGTTTGTAAATCTGTGGTCACAGCGTCATAATAGTAACTGTCGCCCTCATATTTTTGGCAGAGCCAAAATAGATCTTCAATCGTTTCTGTAGAGGGATTGCCATAGGCAATCATTTCCTCAATTGCTGTCATAAATTCCCTGAATGGATTGCGGTTAATTAAATCCTGATGGGTAACAGTCCAGTTATGAAGTTCATCTATTTCTTTTTTGTTGACCGTGGCATCGAGGTTGATGCCCAGAAGAATCCCTTTTAAGGAATTAATTGCTTTATCAGCCCGAGCTTTTGAAGTGACGATTTGTAGGTGCTTTTCATTTAACTGATTCATGATGTTGTAGGTTTTGATATGAAGATGTGTAGTGCATTATGCTTTTGGGGCAATGAAGAGTTACTTCCAAAATTTAGGATAAGCGGAATCTTCCTGTTCAGTCTTCCCAGCCACAAATGGTTTTACCTAATTTTTTTGCATCTGTAAGAGTAAGTTTTTTTATAGCAGCTTTACAGGCATTTAAGCCACGACAGGTTTTTGTAAAATGATACTTCTTACCGTTTTTACTGTTGCATATAAATACATCCTGAAAAGGTTCCGTCGGATTATTTACTGTAGCAGAACCTGTTAGTACTGCCAGACTAATGAGGAGGATAAATTTTTTCATGTATAAGGGGAATTAAAAAAGGTTATTGAAATTCTGGTAATTACTAAACTGATGGAGATACTGTTTTACCTGTGTTAATTTTTTATTCGTACTTATCTAAAGTCCCAGGGTGCTATGGGATTTTTATCCTGCCATAAACCTCGTTTCATCTTTCTGGCTTCCATTTCCAGAACATCATAACTTATTTCTGAGCTATATTTTTTAAAGTGCCAGGCATATCCTTGTTTTACCATTTCCATATTGACGTTTACTCCATTCTCATTAATAATTTCAGCGATTAACCTTCCGCCCATGTCAAATTTTCCGTTGGTCAGCAATTTCACGTTCTGTCCAAAGCAGAGTTTGGAAATTACAAGTTTCGCCTTATTTCCAAACGGTTGCTTTCCTCTCTTTTCCGGGGCATCAATATGTTCCATTCTAATTCTTAATGGTAGGTCGTGATACAGCACATCCACTGTATCGCCGTCAACTATTCCAATTACTTTAGCCGAAAGGACTAATTGCTCCTCGGTGGATTTCTCAGTTGTATTGAAATCCACTAATTCTGAAGGAACTGATTCAGTTGCTTTCTGCACCTGGTTACAGGAGAAATTAACTATAAAAAAAAGGTAAATCAGGGGGAGACGTATTGGCATTCCTTCTGTTTTAAGCTTTTAAGATGAAATCCTGAATGATTTTTTCCATGTTCGAAGGAAGTTCTGCATTTTTGATTTCATATCTCTTGACACCCATTTTTTCGAACCAGTCAGCCCAGTATTTCCTGATTAGCTCTCCTTCATATTCATTTTTTTGATCAGGGTTTATTCCCAGAACCAGTACTTCAAGATTTTCAAGATTTTCTGTTGCCGGTATAAAACCGTACTCATCATTTTTAAATTTAGTAGCCCAATCGGCTGAATTTAATTTTACAGAACGAATATATTCAGGTGTTAGGTAGGTTGTTTTATTTCCTTCCGTTCTTCGGTTATCTACATGAAACATGTAACCGTCCGTTAAGACGACAAGGACGTTCCTATGACCTTCTTCTATAGAATAGTCCCTGACCTTGTTTTTGAAAAAACTCCAGGTATCCGAACCTACATAATGGTCATCTTGTATGGCTAGTTCATATATTTTCAATGGCTCTGTTTGGTAGGTATCTGAAAGATCACCAAGAATTTCGTTTGTCACATTCATTCTGGTAAGGTGATACTTTAGGTTCTCAGAAATCCTGTTGATTTCCGGGTTTAAAGGCTCGGGTTCAAAGAATAGCTGAATACCGTCATTGATTTGCCTTACCTTTTTATTGGCCAAATGTGCCTTGAACGCTTTTGACACCGATGCAATGTAAGCCGCGTCCCTCTGGTAATATTCCATAGCCGGATTCGGATATTTTTCTGGATTAATTCGATCGGAGAGATCTAGCAATAAACTTACATTAAGATTAGTATTTTCATTAGTGGTGTTTGCCGCTTGGGTAATATGTTGTGGTTTTGGTTCCGGATTATGCGTATCATTCAGACAGGATATACTGGTGATAAGCAACGTTATTAGAAAAACTTTTTTATAAACAGAGATGGTCATGGTATTAATTTTTTGAATAAACTAAATTTTGAAAATCAGGATCGGTTAATTTCATTTTTGCAAGGTATTCGGTAGAAATCCTTTCGCATTCTTCCAGTAGTTCATTCTTTTGTTTAGTGGGAAGTGCAATTTCAGTGTTAATGGCTTGAAACCAGCCTTCCTTAAACTGCGAATGGTATAACAGGTACTCCTTAATCGGGAAAATGAAACCATTAATTTTTGCCTGAATCTCTGAGATTTTACCATTAACTTCTGTCATTTGGTGACGGAATCCTTCAATTTTCTCGTCTATTGTAGCTTTCGTATTTTTAAGGTTGAGAATCTCTTCTTTTTTGTTTTTTATAAAAACTTTGATCTTGTCGATGTTTTCATATTCTTTCATTATAAAATCGAAGACAAGACCCCAGATAATATAGACCACAAAACCCGCGAATATAATCATCCAGAATTCTGCTTCTGTCAACGCAATCTGTAGGTCATAAGGAGGGGAGTTGAGGGTTTTATTGAAATCATAGATTTTCTTTTCAATTTGAAATGCTAGCAGTGCGTCAAAGAGAAAGGTAATCAATAGTAAGCCTCCTAGTTTTAGAAAATTCATAAACCCTTTCCCTTTCTGCATCATATGGATGACATATCCAAGACCCATAAAAACAAAAGGAATGGTTATCACCAGTAAACCCTCCAGCCAGCTGTCATTGAAGGCGTTATTAAATGCATCTTTGTCAAAAATTGCTGCAGAAAGCATATCATCGGTAAATTCTTTAAAAAACGCGGAGTAGGATGCAGAGACATAAAAAACCAGCAGGTAAAGGGTGATAGGAAGCAGCACAAATAAGCCAATGTAAAACTGGGCTTTTGGCCTTTTATCCGCATCTACCCCATAGTTGCCGGGATTGTGCTTTACATCCACAATTTCTTTTTTGACAGCTTCAATGGATTCAACCACATCTGCCTCTTTTTTCTCAAATATTCCTAATCCGGTTTCCAGTTTTTTAAGTTCGGTCCGTAATTTTTCCTGTTCTTCCCTGTAAGGTTGTTTAAGCTTCTCCTGTTCGGCCAGTTGCCTCCGGCACTGATCTTCAAAGCTGCTGAATAAATTTTGAAAACAAGCCTGTAGGACTATAGGTTTTCCGGAAGCTTTGCTTGATGATGCAAACCCACTTTGATAATAGGTGATCCTTATTTGTTCCCGGTCATCTGTATCTTCCAGAAGGGGCTGGAGGTTCGCTGTATTATCTTTAATGCTGAAAAGTTTTTTTATGGACTCCATAGCTATCCGTTAAGTTGATTAATAATATGATTTTTGGTTACTCCTTTTTGAACACAGTCTAAAAGATAATCTGCCAGCTCGTTTACGTTTTCTTCCAAAAATTCGAACTTCCTGCAATATTTCCGAAGCGTGTTTTTTTCATCCTCAGTAATTATTTCATCTGCCAGGATCATACAAGCCAGGTCATATAAATATTCGATACGAGTAGGAATGTCCTTAGGGATTGATGTAGAGTGATCTACAGGGTTGAGAAGCAGCCTGTCCAGCTCTTCTTTGGGCACACCTCTGTCATCTGCAAATTGATAGAGCATTTTTAGCTCCATGACATCAAAGTTGTCATCAGATAAAGCCATTTGGTACAATCGAAGGAAATGGCTTTTTAATTCAGTGGGGATGAAGGTTTTATTCATGTGGAAAGATTAAATGATTAAGTATACACTAGTGAAGGTTAAGGTTACAAAGATGAGCAGTGTTAATACACATCCACTTTTTGAGCTCTTGGAAAAGCTTTTTCAATATGTGGCACCGGGGATTCCCGTTCTCACAGAATATCCTTTGGAGCTTATAGAACCTACTTTTGTTCTTATACTTGGAGATATACCCGACTTACTAATATTTTAAGCCTATACCTTTCCCGAGGTTAATCCTTTTTTGGGAGCGAAATCCCATAACTTCTTGATTTGTAGTCAAACCTAAGTGTTTGTTTTCTTAAAAACTTACGGGTTTCCGTAACGAATGAATGTTCTTAAGAAATATTAATAGGAGAAATATTATATTTTACCCTAAACAAAAACAGGAGCAATTGCCCCTGTTTTCTTTGTGTTAAAATTTCTTGTTTAATTAAACTTTCGAAAGAATGTCAGCTTTTTTCGTGTCAAATTCGTGTTGGTTAATAAGATTTTCCGCCAATAGGCTTTTTAAATTTTTTAGTTTTGCAATAGGATCTTCTTTAGTTTCTTCCGAACTATCTTTTTTGTCATTAGTATTTACAAAGATACCACCGCCTGCTTTTGCTCTTGAAT
>JACLAD010014026.1_pt1 | contig 15200 bp, 8 predicted proteins | sample 8027901 | NCBI WGS metagenome assembly JACLAD01 (sample SAMN15725071, study PRJNA655200) | protist metagenome | isolation source: fluorescence activated cell sorting (FACS) single amplified genomes of... | place: Spain: Blaines Bay Microbial Observatory, Mediterranean Sea | collected 2016-07-05 | reverse complement strand
TATCAAAAAAGCAAAAAATTAAAATTAAACAAGAATTTGATAAAATATCGTTCAAAGAATTTTATTTATCATTGCTTGCTCTGATTTTAATTACATTTATTTTTGGAATAATTGTCGGATATTATTTTATTGTCGGATCACAAAATAATCATCAGACACATTCTTTTATTTAGAAATAAAGAAAAACAAAATCAAGAGATTGATAACTCTTATTTTTTTTCTATTTAACGATTTTTAGTGTAGTTTACAGTCTAAAGTAGCAGTAGCCAGCCATGTCTGCGTCTGCGTTGTTGCTTAGCACTATTATTGTTATAACACAATCTTTAGATTGTTCTCAATATCAAGATATTAATTCATGTCCTACATCAACATATTGTACATGGGTACAATCAGGATGTCGTTGTGCTGCACCCATAAATTTAGATATTTTATTTACAATATCAACATCTTCATATATTGGTAAGGATAATTTTGATAATACGATAAGACCTTGGTTAAAACAAATTACTGGATATGGAATCAATACTGCTTTACCAGTGCGTGTAGGATGGGATATATTTAGTTCAACCTCAAAATTACAAAATATAGACATTACAACAAGGAATCAAATGTCTGATTATATTGATGCTATTTATTATGATGGCGGTGTTGCTGATTTATCAGTTGCATTACAAGATACATTACAGACATTTGCATCATCACCATATACTTCACAGAAAATAAATATTATTATAATGGGTACAAATCCATACAGGCAAGGTACAACTTCAGCTGAAGTATGCCAATATGCCTCGCGTATAAAACAAATGGGTATGTAATACATTATATTATATAGTGAGTATCTATCCTTGCACATTGTTTTCAGGAATTGAAGTAATATTTATTGGTATTGGTGATTCATGGAGACAAGCAAGAATTGATTGTTTAGTTGGAGATACAACAAATGATGTAATCAGTATTGCTAGTTATTCGGAAAGCGATTTAAATGCTTCTTTACCAACAATCTATCAAAGAATATGTCCAATTGACACTAAAATTAAAATATCAGAAGTTAAACCTATAAATACTGGTTCTGCTCCAAGATTTGTTGAATTTTTTAATATGGGAATGTCAATCACATCCTCTGATACTTTAAATTTTGATGGATTAATAACAGGATCGATTACTAATAATAATATTGATCAAGGTGTATATTTTGTATTATTTGATGAAGATGATGGTGGAAGTTTAAGTTGTAGTCAATGTGGATCGCAACAACAATGTACAGTAAACACATCAACTAATTTATGTGATGAAGCAGTTTATATTCCATGTGGAAATAGTTATAATTGTCAATTTAACTCACAAAGTATGACCATTTGGAATATAGATATAATGGATGACAGTTCCAATATGTTGGATTCTTTGACATATTCAACTGATGAATCTTGGCCTATTGCACCAAGTGATTATTCATATTCATTGGAATATTTAGGTTATAATAATGAATATGGAGCAAATTATGTTCGATCATGTACAGTGAATGCATCTCCTGGTTCTCCAACTTTAAATTGTACAAGTAATCAATTACAATGTTCTCTTGCAGGGCAATGCCAACAAAGTGGTGATAATGGAGCAGATTGTAATCAACAAACAGGAGAATGTTTATGTAGTAATACTGGTTTTTATCCAAAACGTGGTAGTTGTTATCCAATCCCTCAACCATCAAATTGTATTGCATATAAAGTTAAAAATGGAAGTCAAAATTTTTTCAGATTCCAGTTTGATGGAGCACCATTTGACGCGAATGAATTTTATTCTGTTGTTTATTATCAAACAGCAACACAAATGGTAACCATTACAGATCAATCAAGAATTAGAACAGAAAATGATGTATATTATGTAGCACCAATGGCAATATCAGGATATGTATATACTGAGTTAGACATTGATGGTTATAGCAGTCCATTTAAATCATATGAATGGTCGAGTAATTGTTCAATAATAACTCAATCACCAACAGATTCACCAACCCCTTCACCAACACTATCACCAACATCATCCCCAACATTATCACCAACTGCTTCACCAACATGGACTTCACCAAAAATATATCTTTCAGGTGATTTTTGTCAACAAGATAGATGTTTTTGTAATGGAAAAGGATGGGATTGTTGTCTTGCTGAGAATGCCACAAATGCAAATTGTACAGACAAACAAAGAAGTTGGACTGCAGGATTTGATACATTTGTATTCAATTCAATCAAGCTTTATCCTGAAACATATCCATATCCAACATTGATACAATGGAGAATAAGATATAATGGAACAACATATGTTGATCAAGGTTATGATGAGTCTCAACAACAAAATACAACAAGAAATTCATTGGGGATTACAGTAAATCCAATGAATGGTAGTGCATGGATAAATGGTACAACATCAATAAATATTCCATTAACATTAAATGAATCAGAAATTATATGCCCAGAAAATAATACAGATTGTACAAAAGATTTGATTGGATTAAGTGCAGTCTTTGTATTTGAAGCATATGAATGTACAACATGGAATGATCAAGGATCAACAATATCTGATATTTGTAATATTGTATATCCATCGCAATTAAATATGTATATTGATAGAAGTGATACTGGAGGAGGTGGAATTGGAGGTGGTGGAGAGGATAAGATTCCAACCTGGCTTTGGATTGTATTAATTGCCGGTGCTATATTCTTATTATTATTATCATGGTTATTATATAGATATTGGTATAAAGGAAGAAAACAATCTTTAGCATATCATAAAATAACAGATGATATTATAGTTCAAACAGAATTGAATGATCAAAGTCTTACTACAAAATTACAAAATAAAGATACACAATTTAATCCATTAGCGACCGGAATGCCTGGTAAAGATAGAGAGCATGATCCATTAACTGCAGAAAGACAGGAAAGAGCTAAACAGCAAGAAAATGATATGGTTGAACCAAATGCAGTTAAAAATGTATTTAGAGAGGAAATGGGACAAAAAGCGGGTAATAGGAATTCAAATTCACAGAATATGAATGCACCATTATTGGGTTAATTATTAAATAATATGACATTCAACATTGTATTATAATTATTATGTTTTTCTTTTCTCACTTGATAGAGTTATGATTGTTTTTATTACTATTTATTCATGCAGTCAATTTTATGAAGGGAGATTGCTTTTGTTTCTATGACTGTAAGTTTAATTTTTACAAATTGCTACATTCATGTTTTGAATATTTTACTACAATTGTAAACAAACATAGGATTTGGAGCCCATAATGGCCTATTTTTCATTATCACCATTGTTTCCCTCCATTTTCGATTCCGTGGAGGAGATAATTTAAATAAACGACATCGGATCCGGTGAAAACAACCAGGACTTTGCATTTTGAAAAAACATCAATGTTTTGAGTCGTTTGATCATAGCAACTGAACCGTGCCTAATTAAATAAATTCACTCTCACTATCAATTAATGTCATAATCTTCATCATCATCAGAACATACTTCATCTCTCAATGTCATTGCCTTTTCCCGATTATTTTGATATTGCATACTCTCAATCATTCGTTGTGATGGTTTAATATTTCGTGATGATCGATATTTCTTATTACGATTATTATCATCAGATTCATTGGTTGTATTATGATTTGATTTAACATTAACTTCCATATATTCAGGTATTGCCTCCCTTTCTTTCTCCCTTTGAGCAATCACTTTCTGTCTTCTTTGTTCCCGCATATTTTGCTTCTCTATCTCTTGTGCTTCCCATATTTGAGGAGGAAGAGCTGCAGGAGGTCGCTTCTTTAACTGTTGTGTCTCCCGCTTTTCCCTCAACCTATTCTTGACTCTCTGTTGTGGTTCTGTTGGTTGTTTATGTGGTATTGCTGCAAATTCTGCATTTATACGCTGTGTGTTATTTGTTTGGGATTCATATGATCTTATTGGCGTAAATTCCCTCATTCCATATTCATTTACAGGAAATACATGGATAACATTAGCAAGTAATTGTTTGGATAATGTCAATGGATCAATTGACTGTGTTCTGAGTTGTTGTACTTTATCCATATCCAATCTATATATTGCTTGGGTTATTTTTGCAACTTCATCTCTTAATGATTTCTTATATTGTTTGTTAATGTATGCATTGGATTTGGATCTAGGAATATTATCTAAATTTGGTATAATATCAGATACATTTAAAGTAATATCTACATCGTCAATATTTGATACATTTGGAGTATTTGGAGTATTTGCAGTATTTGTAGCTGTTACATTTATTATCATATGTTTATCATTTATTAATTGAGATGGTAATGATTGGAATGAATATTCTGTAACATTACGCAAAACCGCATACATATCAGGACATGGTATTCGTTTGAGCATGAAATAATGACAATTACAATATCCTTGTTTGATATTGACTGTGTGTTCCCTTTGTTTTGTGTTTACTTTACGTCTGACTCTGAATACGTGTTCTTGTCTATCAACGATAGAAATATTATCTGAACTTATTTGTTTTGCCGCTAATTTATTTGCCCGCAATTCTGATATTATCCATCCTGGTCGATTTACATGTTCTATAGCTTCTAAATCAGCGTATAATGATGGATGTACAGTCTTGTGTTTGTCACTTTGTTTGTAAGCTTTGAGTTTTGCTGCTTTACCTTCAGGAAACAATCTATGATCAACTATATTTTGAAACACAGTACTGACCAATTTATTTGCAGCGAGCGACAATAAATGCTTCAAAGAACTGTTGAAATAAAAACGAAAACAGTTTGATTACGTGTAAAATTCACTGACAGCAGGGGTGTCAAAAGTGTAGCTGGTGTCAAAAGTGACGCGACCCGAAAATTGTAAAAAGGATTTTCGGTCTGTGGTTATGTGGATAGAACGTTGTATGTTGTGGTGAATATAATTGATATATGTATATATATTTGGGCATACTGTATTTGAAAATATATGTCTTTTGTCCCAATTGTTGTTTTTTCTATGTGATGTTTGCTTCCGGTTGTATGTATCCCATTTATTTGGATTTGTGTTATTATTCAATAGATAAATCAATTGATCCTTAATGGTGTTGAGTTGTTGTGTTGTTGGCTTGCATAGGAAGATGTATGTTTTTGTATTCTTCTCAGCTGCAATTACATCTAATCCTGAACCAGTTATTACAATATCAATTATATTATTTAGAGAGGTGTGGTCAGTAGTCATGCAGAAAAAAGCCAAAACATTGATGTTTTTTCAAAATGCAAAGTCCTGGTTGTTTTCACCGGATCCAACGACATCCCTCACATTGAAATTTAGCGTATATGAATTTTAATATCGAAGTAGAATATAATTATTATTAGTCGCACAACGCAGTCACATACAAAAAAAAAAGGACGCTGTATACAAGAATGGAAGGAGTAAACTAAAAATATAATTCATTCTAAAATACGAATACAGATAGATAGACAGAATTAGATATAGGAAACAACAACAAAAAAAAGAGAATAATAAAATTTGCAGGAATAAAATACTTTTATAATACACATCAAATTAGAGAGAGTAGAAATATCCTAATTTGATCACATATTATTTTATAAGTTATTAAAATATTTTTAGAATTATCATTAAAAAAAGTAAACAGCAAACTAAAATTAAAAAAATCATATACGGCGGAGGATCAAAAAATGAGAACGAGGAAGAGAGGGAAAATAATAAATAAAGACAAGACAAGATATAATTTAGTATAATTGATACTCAGTCAATCAATATTAACTATTTGATCATCAAATTGATCTTCAGCAGATTGACTTGATTTGTTTTGCATTAACTTTTGAAATATTTCTTGTAACTGTTTTTTATCACCATTGAATTTATTTACTAACGATTGTAACTTATTTTCTATACTTTGTTGTTGGAGATTTATTCGAAATTGATTAAATGATTTCTTTTGAGTCTCGTACCATTCAACAAATGTCTTGTCATCATAAATGATTTCATCATTTGTTTTATTTGCTTTCATTTCATCATCATCATGTTCATTGTCATCATCATCATTATATTGTTTAAGTACCCATTCATCAAATTTGTTTTCTGCTATTTTCCAATCAATTTGATTTAAAGACATATCTTTAACAATATTATTAATGGCAGTATTTGTAATTAATTTTCTTCTTAATCTCCAATAAAAATATCTTCGTGAATTTCTCCATTGAACGACATTTTTAACAACACCAACATCTTTCATTCTTTGTGGTGTATCATGTAATTGAGCATACATTAAAGCTATTTTATTATATATTGGAAATAATCCACGTTCACGATTTTCAATTTCTTTTCTAATATCATTAATTGTATTTTTATCATTTGGTGATAATTTCTCTATTTTCTTTAATTTTTCATCTAAACCAATTAATTGAGGATCAATTCTATGCATAGTTTTTAATAATGCTTTTTTTCTATATTTTAATCCAACGGTCGCTGTTGGTTCTAATACATTTGCTTTTGATTTTTCTGCAGAATACATTTCAATTACACGATCATTAATTAATGAATCTAATACAACCCATGCTCCACCACGTAATTCTGCAGTAGGTGGTAAATAAATAAATACGGGTTGTTTATAATCAGCTAATTCATCAACAATATATGAACCATATTTTAATATTTCATGAAACATATCACGTTGTCCACCACTAAAACCTCTCCAATTTGCTAATATAAATAATGGTAATTCTTCACATTTAAAATCACGAATAGCTTGTGATGTTTTGAATGATGAGTCTGGATACCAAACTTGTCCAGGTTGATTAAATGATATTTCTGTTGATTCATCTTCTAATGCAGGATCTGGTGGTATTACATGTGTTGTTGCTCTAGTTTCTGTTGCTATGATACCACACGGTATTCCACCTAATCTTGCACGACCAATAACAACCGATGTTGCCCATGTATTTAAATATTCAGTCCATGAATCACGATCAAATAATCCTGATAACCATTCATTATATACAATTGAATCACCATATTTATCAACACCAACTAAAGATGTTTCATTTGAATCACCATCTTTTATTTCATCATCTTCATCGTCAACATCATTATCATCAATATCTTGATCAATTTTCATTTCTTGTTTTGATTTTCTAGGTTTTTTAGAAGAGGTAGTTTTATCAACAATAATTGGTTTTTCATCACCAGCGATTAAACATCTTGGATCATATTTATCAGATTCAGGATAATACATTACATCACGATCAATTGGATCATGTAATGATAATAAATTATGTTCAATTGGATATGGTTTACCTTGTTTTGATGGAATATATGATAACCATTTTAATATTTGATATGCTCCTTCTAAATCATCATCAACTTGATAATGACTAACACCATTTGGCATCATAATATCATTTGCTCCACCAATTTGTTGATTACTAATATATACAGATTTACCCAATAAATTATTTAATGCAACATATCCGGTCAATAAAATTGGTGAATCTGTCTTTTGTATAATTCTCTGTCCTAAACGTACTAAATATGCACCAATACCAACAGATCTTCCAGTAACATAACTTAAGGTAAATGTATTAAATTGTGCACGTGATGTTGCTCCAGCAATTAATCCTGATCCACTTAAATTCTCAACACCAATGCCATATTTACCAATAATATCACATATACGATATCTTGTCTTTCCGCCAACTTCTAATTTTTCAACATTTACAACTTTATTTATTTCATCTTTTGGTAATTCAGCATATGTTTCTTCATCTAAATATAAATATTGTGGCTCCCATTCAGCTTCTTTTGTTCTTTTTGCTGTATTTTCTTTTTCTTCATGATGTTCATGAGCCCATGCAATCTTAAATTTATTCATTAATTCTTGAGATAAACCAATACGTGCTCCACTATTTGCAGATAAATAAATAAATGGTAATCCCTCTCTTTGTGCCCAATTACACGCTTCATTATATAATCTATCTTCCTCTAAACTAAATGTACCCAAATTATTTGCAATATCATTAGAAGCGATAATAATTGATCTACCTGATGGAAATTGTGGTGTTTTCATAGTAACTTTCCATACAACCATAGCTACTTTATTTTGTCCAGGAGCTCGTTCAACTTTGATTAATTTATTATTATTCTTGTTATCTAATATATATTCCTCAAATTGAATTAAATTATCTTCAAATGGTAAATCACTATGTTCATCTGTTGATTGTTGTTGTTTTGTCTCTTCATTGTTTGCCATTAAATCAATCGATGGTATTCTTGCTGAATGAGTACCAATATTAAATGTTGCTGTTTGTGTAATACCTTTTTGTTTTGATTTATAATCATACCATATTGCTTGTAATGCTTTCTCAAATAATAATGGCCAATCATAAACATATGTTGTTTGTAAATTTTTTGCTGTAATTCTTTGTGCCATTAAATTATGTTCAACTATATGTTCTGCAAAAGCATCGGTATTATGTAATCTACCCAATGTTTTACCATAACCTGGATCAATTAATTTTACTGAACCATCTTCAGATGATGTCTTTTCTAAATATAAATGAATATTAATAATACCATTTCCTGGTTCATCTAAAAATGCTCTAAATATATATGGTGGGAAATCACGTGTTTTATGTTGCATTCTTATTTGAAATCTAATCTCAATATGAGTTACATGTAATCTTTTTAATTGTTTTGCAAATAATTGATAATCATGATTTATTCTACCATAAATATAATTAAATACACGTTTCTTCCATTTTTTAACTTGTTCAACATCATCAAAATCAAATTGTTGAGTGAAATCACTGTCATTTCCACTAAAATCAACATCAAAAAAGCATGCTAATAAAATATGATTATATCTATATTTATTACTATTATTACCATCACCAGATATTATTGATTCTAAAACATGGGTTGCTTCCATTAAAGCAAATTCTGGTCCACCAAATCTATAATAATCAGTAATAATATCTTCAACCATAGTGGTTGGTTTTACCATTTGTGCCACAGGAACTCGAGCAAATAATCTTTTTCCATCCCAATTTCTGGTAAATAATTTCTTTCTCATTGGTTTTGCTTCAAAAACATGAATTCTTCTATTTTCTGTTGGCATCCATTGAATTTGGAAACCCATTTTTAATCGATCCATTTCTAACATTGTAACTAATGGAGGCATAATATGTCGTGTCATTGGATCCTCACGAAAATCCAACATATATCTAAATGTAAATAAATGAGGTGCTGATGATGATTCTGATGGTACAAATACAGAAATAAATGATATTCCACATGAAACTAATTGTTGACGATATGGAGCAAAAAATTTTTCCATTGATATGGTAAATTCTCTTTCATTGAATTTTTCAACATTTTTATCACTAAATCCTAATATTATGGCATGAACTGGTAATGATTCTTTTGGTGGAAATTGATCAATGATATTTTTAAAATTATCTTTTAATGAATGTAAATTTGCAAAAAAACCAAAAAAACCTTGTTTATTTTTCTTTGGATGCATTGCTGATTCTTGATGATGTTTCTTGGATTTATCTTTTCTAATATCTTTTGGATTAACTGTAGTGAAACTAAATGAACATTGTGTTGATTCATCAATTAACCATTTAACAGTCATTGATCTTTTATCAACAAAATAAAATGGTGGAGCAAATACAGAACGTATCCATAATTCAACAGCATTACATGCAACATTTTGATTTTCAGATAACATATATTTTGGTAAAATCTCTAATAAATCAGGTATAGCATGTAATAATCCATCATCATTAAATAAATCTGTTTTATTTCTTCTTCGATTTACATTTAAATCACCAGATGTTTGTGCTTTAATTGATGATGGAGATTTAGACATACTAAAATCACCAGAACTACTACTTCTTTGTGATAATGATGTTGCTTGTTTTGGTATTCCTAAATAAGAACTTCTTTGTAATAATGATGGATGTGATTTTAACATATTTTCAATTTCCATTTTTCTTTGTGATTCAGATGATACATCAATTGATGCTAAAATCTCTCGTGATTTTAAATGTATTTTACCATATTTAATATCAGTTAAATATGTCATTACTTCTAAAATGTGCGTCAATTCTGATATAAATTCATACATTCTATTATGAAATATAGAATCAACAATATTTAATAATTCCATGATAACTTTTTCACGATGTTTTAATTGAAAATGTGATTGAACGATAGTTGCTACATTTTGTAAATTATTTGGTGCCTCACGTCTTAATTGTTGAATTACCACATTTTCATCTTTATCAACAAATCGTGATTCACGAATAGAAAATGTCTCTAATAAATCAGATATAACTTGAACTGCATAATGATGTGTACCTCTTTTATGTTTATTACAAACTTGTTTTATTGGATCAATAATTGCTTCAAATGTACCAATCTCTGATGGCTGTAATCTTTGTTTAAATGCATCAATATGACCTAAAATAACTTCTGATGGAAATGTCTCTGGTTTCTCCCATCGAAATCTATATGTTTGTAATTTATCAGAGTATATATTGACTTTCTCTTTAAATTTCTTATATAAATTCTCATCAATACGACCATGTAATGGTTCTAATGCAGAATTAAATTCATCTAAAGGTAATGCAGGATCTCGTAATGCATTCATCATTAAATCAACATTTTCTCGAACATAATCTTTATCGATATCAGTAAATGCAATAAAACCATCCAACATAGATTCCACTCTAGTTTTAGCTTGAATGAATTTGCGATCTACACGAACCGATGATTTTTCAGGTTCCATCATTTTTGGGAAACTCTTATCATATTTATTTGCTTTTTTAACTTGTGATGGATCATCTAATTTTAAGGTAGCTATTAATTGTCCAATTTGTAAAATAGATCCAGGTTGAGCTATAATATCAATAATACCAGCTTCAGGTACAATTAATGGCATATACATTTTCATAACTTCAATTTCTGCAAAAGGGTCACCTTTATTTACATGTTGTCCAGATGATATTAATATCTTAACCAATTTACCTGGCATTACAGCACGAATATTTGATGGATCATATTCTTGTTCAAATTCAACTGTATGACCATCACAACATAATACTAATTGTTCAGCACTATTCCATTCAGCATATAATACATGAGATCTACCATCTAAACTAACTAATAATCCATTATCTGATAATGGACGTACTATAACATCAACTTTCCAATTATTTTCATATCTCAATGTATATGATAAATCACTTGTTTTTTCAATAAATATTCTATATTTTACATTTTTATAAATTAATTCAACTGGACATTTAACTAAATTATCTGTATATTTTCCTTTATGTATATTTCTACCATGCAATAAATCAGCCATTAATTTCTCATTTGTTTCAGTTAATAATTTATGACCATTTGCAACACCACCTAATAATACAATCTTTTCTGGTGTTAAATGTGATGGAACACGAACAATATTACTTTTATTCATTTGTTTTTCTAACCACGTTGTATGAAATTTACCCATTTTATATTCTTTATTTTCTAAAATAGATGATAAAAATTCAATCGTTGTTCGAATTTCACCTCGAATTTCTAATTGAGATAGAGCTAAAATCATAGATTTTCTTGCTTCATCTCTTGTTTCTCCAGAAGCAAAAATATGTCCAAATTGTGAATCAGCATAATCATGAATAGATGATTTAGTTTTTAATGAAAAATAACCCCAAACATTTGGTAATGATCTAAAATGTAATTCTGATATTAAACCACTTGTTGGAGTAAAATTATTTAATGGATTTTCTGCTGTTATTCTACATGCAATTGCATGTTTTATTGGTTTTATTCTATTTTCATTTGATAATTCAAATTGATTTGTACCGTTTAAATCTTTTTGTGAATATAATTTTCTTATATCTTTAATACAATATAATGGAATACCCATAGCTACCATTACTTGACATGCTGGTAAATTAATACCTGATATTAATTCTGTTACAGGATGTTCAACTTGTAATCTTGGATTTAATTCTAAGAAAAAATATGATTTTGTTTCATTATCATATAAAAATTCAACTGTTCCAGCACCAACATAATGTACAGATTTTGCTAATGCAACAGCTGATGCTTCCATTTCTAATAATAATTTCTCATCAACATTAATAACTGGTCCTTCTTCAATTATTTTTTGATGTCTTCTTTGCATTGAACAATCTCTACCAAATAAAGCAATGACATTACCCCAAGTATCACCTAATAACTGTACTTCTAAATGTCTTGCATTTGATGCTAATTTCATAATAAATATTGGTGAACCAGGTACTTCATTTACAACCTGATTATATGCTGATTTCATTTCCTCTTCATTTTCACATTTTCTTATACCTTTACCACCTCCACCTTCAGATGCTTTTATCATTACTGGATATCCAATTTTTTTAGCACAATTTATAGCTTCTTCTAAATTTGTAATACATGATTTTTTAAAACCAATTTCAACTTCAGTCATATCACCACGTTTATATTTAACACGTATTCCATCACCACTCCATGGTACAGTTGGTACTTTAGCATATTGTGCAATTAATGTAGACATAATTTTATCACCAGATGCATACATAGCATCTGCATCAGGTCCAATCCAACCAATATCTTTTCTAGCAAGTTCTCGCGGTAATGATGGATATTCAGATGCATGACCCCAACCTGGCCATACTGCATCACATTTTGTTTGAGTTGCTATTGTTACAATAATTGTAACATTTGCATAATTATAATTATTTGAACCTCCAGGAACTGGTACAACTTCATCTGCCATACGAATATATTCAGCATTTGATTTAATATCTTCTGGAGTTGCCATACAAACAAAATGTATTGCATTCATATCACCAAATGTTTCATAACACCATTGACGAACATATTTAATACATTTTACTGCAGCAATACCATTATTTGCAATTAATAATTTCTTTATTGGTCGATTTCCATTATGATATCTAACCCAAGCATCCATATCCATTCTTGTTTCTTCTTCTATTGCTTTTAATTGATGATACTCTGAATTTGAGGATGTATCAGATTTGAATTCTTCATCAGTTTTTAATGTATATCCATCATCATCTTCATCGTGACGTGGTGACATACTCCGTCTTGCTATATATATATATATATACACATATTTTGGAAAATTCATGCATATATACTATGACATACATTGTGTTAATCTTTGTCTATGTGTCGGAGGTGATGGATTTGGATTTGCAAAAGCTAATGTACCATGATATAATGGATTTTCGTAAACAGTGCCACCGGCACCAAGATGTGTTGATCCTCCAACAGCAACACCAGATGTTTGATCATAATATAATAATTGAGGTGGAACAAGCATTGGTGCTCCTGATAGTCTTTGTTGTTGAAATGGGGTTCTTGGACCACGTGACGATTCAAAATATTGTGAATAAGTTTGTTGTCCACGAAGATCGGTTAATGATGCAATACGTGGCTGATATAGATAGTATTAGGTTGTTTTGCATCCGTCTAAGATTACAAATATATCGCAGAACATACCATTTGTTGAATGGGTGGATGATTCAAGAAATGTGTTTGCATTTCTTGTGTAATTGATTTATTTTGCGATAAATATTCGACGATATCGGCATAATCAATGGTTGTCGATGATAAATCCATTGTTTCATGTAATCTTTTTACCTTTTGATCATCCCAATTCATCCTTTGTTTTAAATGTCGTGTTAAATGGGAAATGGATAATGGTTCATCGATATTGCTCTGTAAATCTCTATACAATGTATTTGCGACTCGTTTTGCAAGTTGCTGTGTGTTTTCATGTTTATTTTTTTTTTTATTTTTCATTTGTTGAGTGTGAAAACAATGTAACATACGTTGTATTCCTCTGATTTTAAAGAGTCATTCTGTGCCATTTTCTCTATTTTTGTTGAATGGCGTGCAACAAATAATCTCTATTTGTTATCTCCTTAAATGCGATACTTATCAACGCGTGGATAATATACACAGAAATGAGTGTTTTGATTCTTGAAATTGTCAAAATCAATTAAAAAGTTGTTCTGTTTGCTTTGAATGATAAATAATTCCTTAAAAGCAGGTTCTAGATTCCTCCACGATCTCGCAAGGATGGTTTCTAGATACAGGTAAGTAGCAATCAAAAAGTTTTCTGGTGCATGGTATTGGTTATAATCATAATCAATTATTCTTCTATCGCTAAACCCTCATAATCCACAGTAGCTACCAAGGTTATCTAAATTGGAGTATAAAAACAGTCATCGATTACATTGAAATCACACCATTTTCGCTTGGCACATAATCTCGCAACAAAATACCAACTTTGATCCCTTTCAATAGAGCATTTAACAATTTCTTTGGTAAAATCTGGATGATAGAATTCTAATGCATTGTCATCACAATTCAGCTTTAATGTCACAATCTGTCCATTTGTCCAAAATCGAATATTTTTTGGATACAAATGATAAAATATTTTATTTTTCTTCATAAATATATCACAATCAACATCCTCCATTTTCAACAAATCTGTGTTTTTACATGATATAATTCCAATCTTTTTAAAACAAGATGATGGAATATCAGATGAATATTGAATGGACCAAGAGTGGATTCCTTTTTTGTAACCACCATTTTGAAAACATTGAGCATAAATTAAAAATCCATGACATTCTTTGCGTTTTATTGCTTTAATTTTTGTTCCATCATCTTCCAAATAAAATAGATTTCTGTCATAAAGCTCAAATTTTCTTAATTTTGGATAAAACTGAAGTATCTCTTGGTATAAACCATCTGCAATATTTGAATATAACATTTGTTCATTTTCTATCAATCTGATATAACCATAAACCACAAGTTCGTACTCTATGCCGTCCATGGTCAGTTGAGTCTGTTTCTCAACTTATGAGATATATAAATGACGTCATTTGTTTTTTAATAATTGACAATCAATATAAAAAATAAAACACACTCAAAATGTCATTTATTCCTTTATCTAAAGCAGATATTGATATTTTAGAAAAAGAAAAACGAGAAATTGAACGAAGAAGAAAAGCTGAGGCAGAAAGAAAGAAATATTTTTTTAATGAAAAAAGAAGAAATTGGGGAGTTGATGCTCCATTTATTGCAAAACAAGTAACTCAAAAACA
>JACLAD010011640.1_pt1 | contig 15210 bp, 2 predicted proteins | sample 8027901 | NCBI WGS metagenome assembly JACLAD01 (sample SAMN15725071, study PRJNA655200) | protist metagenome | isolation source: fluorescence activated cell sorting (FACS) single amplified genomes of... | place: Spain: Blaines Bay Microbial Observatory, Mediterranean Sea | collected 2016-07-05 | reverse complement strand
ATATGGAAATAGCATTTAGAAATTAGCATGAACACAGGCCTTTCAACATTTTACTTGTAAAAATTGTGTTTTTCTGTCATGTTTTCTGTTTTTCATTTACTATCAAATTTATACTTAATGCAGTCCTTTTCATATACTAAGTAGATTTGTAGTGTTTGATATATTTGATAGGCCATATTAGGTATTTTTTGTACTTGAGTGTTGGAAGAAAATTGGCGAAAAAAAAAAAAATGAATTTAAAAGATTTTATTTATGATACTAGTTATAATATTTTTACACTTCTCGTGTTTAGTAATATGCTCAATCTGGCAATACTCAATCGCATTAAGTATTATATACTTCGTAATATATAACGTAAACACTAAAGATAATTGATAGTAACATCCAATATACGTGTGCGTTTAAAAAAATGCATTTTTTTAATATAAAAATTTTACTAGTATATTTCATTTCTTACGTCCCTGTAGTTATGTAATAACCTCATGATGTATCATATACATCAGAGTGTTCAGACGTTTTTTTCTAAATCCTCCGAACTTCTAAATACTCTAAATCTGCTTCATCTACACCATCACCATCAACATCAAATACAGAGATTAATAAGTTCAAAAAGTCTTGTAATTTTTCAGCCATCGTTCGAGTCCATGGTTGACCCCATTCACCAGATGGACGATCGATTAATTTACTTTGTTGCGGACGAACAGAGACACCGTGCCATGCTTTAATATCAGGTGATTTTAAAATCTTTTTCTCAAACATCATTTGTAAATCCTCTTGTGGTGGAGCACCTTTTAAAATTGCTATGCGACAGAGGCATTCTAAAAAGTCTTCAAAGTTTAAGAAAAAACTACCTTCGTTACTTGCAACTTCATCGATAACTTTAGTTTTTGACCATACATATGCCAGTCTACCCTCACGCATTGTAAAATCTTCATTGAAAAATTTAATATCTCTGAGCATGATCATGTAACTTTTAATATGCATTTTATCTTTTTTCAATCGTCGCATTTCATCGCCTTTATACTTATCAAAAATTGCTTTGATAACCTTTCTATTGTCACACAATACTTTATCGGTATCAGGATTGTACAAATGTTCACGTCTCCATTCATCAATATCATGCAAGGCTGCATTACAAGAGCCTTCACCAGTATTTTCCAGAATATGATCTTTCAACAATTTATCAACTGATTCAATTATACCGTTAAATTCACCCGTAATACGTTTCGTTGTCATAAATTTTGCCACAGATATACGTACAAACAATTCCAACAATTCAAATCTCATCAACGCACGATCAGCATTTGCATCACCAACATCATTATCTTGTTGCTCTTCCCCTTCTACATTTGCTTCTACAAATAATCGATCTAAAGCACCTTTGTTAATATATTTATTATCTTCTGGTATTTCCATATCTCCAAGCATATCCATGCATTGATTAAAAAGCATTTGTGAAAGATCGCTACTGTTGCCCATAGCACTATAAAATTCAAAGGTATACATAATATGCTTGTAATTTTCTTTGAACAGCTCCCCAATCGTATCGAGTACTTTCTGTCGATCATCCTGCCTGTCATCAGGAATATTGCATATTTTTTCACGAAACAACCATTTTAAGAAATGCTTTTGTTCCGTGACACGCGTCCAATCTGTATCACACATTAGTGGAAATACGTCATCGTCACAATAAGCTTTAGCATCACTTGTCTCCAATCTTGGCTTAAATATCCAATCCTCTATGACTTCTTCAACTTCAATGACTTTTTCAGCTATATCAACTTGGCAGGTATACGAAACGTGATGATCTCTGGAAATACCAAACATGCCGCATGGACCTGCATCTAAGCTGCTATATTCCAATCTGGTCCCACCCATAATTGGTGCAGGGTCCCAACCAGTTTTTAATTTATCGCCTTGTTGTATCAAACAAGTACATGGATGCTCTTCATGCAATATAGTATGTTTATGTGGAATAGCAGGTGCAGGTGGAGGCAATGCATATTGCAATGGCTTTCCACCCTCAGGTAACCCTGGTACATTTGGTGGATCAGGAAGTAGTAGATTTAATGTATCATCATCTATTATCGGTGGCGCCGGCATAGGATCATTATCTAATAACACTTGATGTGTCGTATGCATTTGCACACCAAACGAATCGACATCTTGTCGATACGATCGCCAATAATATGCAGGAGATTGTAAACGCCAATAATGGCCTCCACGTGATGTAGCCATTTCATCTGTAATTTTTCGTTGATTCGGTTTTAAAAATTCCACATTTTTCGGCCCACGATGCCAAAATGCATTTACAGCATGGACGTCCACTGATTTTTCAGATTCATTCAAGCCTCTTAAATATATCATTTTCATAGAATGTCTCATTTTCTGTGCCAATTTTGGCAATGCAAATAAATGTTCTTCATCATCAGCATCGGTAAGTTCATAACTAGCTAAAACTTCACTTTTATTTGATGTCGAAAAGTTTGGAATTGAATCAAACGTTGGACGATCTCCATGACCAATTTTTAATTGAGGAAGAAGTTTATGCAACGATTTTCTAGACGACATTCTTTCTCCTCCACTTAATGCAGATGGTTTTGTTGTGATTTCATCATCTAACCATTCCAAAAATTTATCTTTGATTTTTCTATTTTTATTAACTTTACTATTTTTACTGAATCGTTTTTTTTTACTTTGTTCGAAGAATGGAGATCTCGGTATATTTGAAAACGACTCGTCGTTGACTAAACCTTTCCCAGACTGTTCAATAACAGCTTTAACATGAAGTTCCGCACGATACAAACGAGAACGATTTGTTGAGTTATTCTTTAAATTTTCTAGTATACCAGCAACGACCATACGCGCTTCTTGACATGTTGGTGCCCACGCTACCTCTAGTAAATTGTAAAGCCCATTTTTACATATGAAATCCTGAAGCTTCTCACCAACAGATAAATTCAACAAACCTTGCAAAACATTTGTTTGCGTCTTTGGTTGATTTGTACGATTCACTAGATCTAATAAAGCAGTTACACCACCATTTTCATGTACACGGAAACGACCTTTCGCCGTCATCGCCATTCGAGCAAGGCACGTTGCCCCATAACTCTGTAAAGTATCACGATCACATTTTACCATACTAATAAAGAGATTTTCTAAGAAATATTCTCCTTGCGTCTCTCTAATTAGGTCCAAATTAGTTTTATCTTCTATTAAAACAAGCAATAAACCGCTTGCTAAGACCATTTTTTCTGGTGGAAAACTTTTAACTGCATCAGATAATCCATACTGAACAGCCAAACGTGCATTCTCCTTACGCAAACATAAAACCCACAAAGCTTTACCTGCATTTTCATGTAAATATTCAAAGCGTTTCGAATGCTCAAGCGATAAAACATACACCAGCGTTAAAATGGCATCTGGTTGGTCCTCTCGCGATGATGCATCGCGCATTAAATCAGCATTATGATCGTCATAACTCAATAACCATAGACCAGATACCATAAATTCTAATAAGCAAATATCCATTTCCCCATATACAGTTGAATCTTTAGACATGATTCTTTTCGTTACTTCAAAAGCACACTCTGTCATAGGTTCAATTCCACCCTTCTCACCAATTTTCTCACAATTTATGTTATTGTAGCAAAATCTCCACAATGTACAACCTAAGAAAGTTTGCAGCGATTTACTTTCTTCATACTCCTTTGCTTCTTCTACTGCTACTTTAAAAGCATTTACAGCTTGTTCAATGCGTAGATCAGGAAGTTCGTTGAAGATTTTAAATGACATTTTCATCAATGAAGAACCACACGTAGCTTTTAATTCACGGCTTGTTTCTAAATCAAGATGGCTTTCACGTGGATCTAAAACATCTAACATACTATCTAAGCCACCTTTTCTCAATACATCAATGCAACCCTCATCATTTGAACTTATCAAAGTTTGCAATGCACAAGCCGCACATGTTCTGCAGTCAATTTGTGGTGAAAATAATAATCTTAAAAGTATATCAACAACGCCACTAGTCAAAAGTTTATTTGCCAATTCACCAACAATGGAAGCTGTTGATATGGCACCAGATGCACAAGCATCAATCAGATCAAGCGATTCCTTGTGAGCGACCGAGTCACGGTACATATCAACATCAGAGCCACTCATACGGGATAAGGTAATTAGTAATTCTGGTATTCCACTATCTAAACCAGCATTTATTGCACGCTTTTTTAAGTCTGCTATTGATGCATCTTTTCCACCTTCTGATAATGCTTTTTGAACTTTTTCTTCCGCTGCTGAACGTGCATTTTTGCTTACATTTTCAACTGACAAAGTTGCCCATCCCCAAACTATCATGGACACAAATTCTAATATTTTATATACATCGGGAATATCTTCATCGGAACCAAGCCGTTCTACTTTGGGAAGAGGAGAATCCAATGATTCCATTGATGCAATTGAACTTATTGATTGACGGCGATTTGGGGATGTCGGACTCATTGATGAAAAATAACTCTCAGATCCTATACTAGTCGAATGACGACGACCGCTACGAGCGGGACTCATCCCAGATCTATTCGTATCACCGCCACTTAAATATGTAGGACTAGTTGCAATATCTATTGTTAACCATTCCACTGCCCAGTTGCCTATTTCTTTTAGATAATTCAGTGTATTCCCAGTTAATACTCTTCTACCTTCTTTATGCCTAGCAAATGTTGCCATTGCACTTACAATACATAATCGAGATTGAATTGAAGTAGTAGGGACAATCAATGAACAAATTGATGTTAAAGACCATTCTTCAAAGACCTTTATATTTTTTCGCTTTGCATTTTTTTTCTTCTTCTTCTTTTTTCTTAACCTTCTTGTCTTCTACAACTTTTTGTGCTTGTCTAATACGAAATCTACCTTGGATAACTGTAGCTGCATTAGCTTCTTCTGCTGTTCCATTAAATTGCGCAGCGACATCAGGATCAATTTTCTCTTGTTTTTTTGGAATCTTCGGTGGTTTACCAATGCTTGTATCATCCAGCGCATCATTACCTTGAACTAACGCAAATATTTTTGTTGCAGCGACTTCGGATAAATTGCTACCGCTTTTTAAAACACCTAACTGCTTGCACATCAGTAAAAATTCATTTAAATTGATGGAATCTTTCTTATTCACTGCATCATTTTGTTGATCAGCACTAGCATATGCCTTGTAAATAATACCCAATGGTTTTTTAAACTTTGAATACACTTTCTTCACTTTATCAGTTTCAATTTGTCGTTTAAAAATATTTTTATTGGTTGAACAAGCATTCTTCAATACGTGCGCATCAAACAGTCGTTGCAATCTCATGATAACAGGTCCTTGATCAAACCTTGCAACAGCTAAACGGACGAGACATTCACTAAATTCAATTGGTAGAAGCTCTTGAGAATGTTCTTCTCGATCATCATCGTCATCATCGTCCCTATCAACATTTGCAGCTGTAAATATCAAATCAATGTCAACGCTTGTAAGTTTTTTTTTGTGTTTCACCTTAATATCCCGAATAAATCTCCAATACTCCCCACGATCCATACTTTCATTGCTACCACCGCTTCCATGGGTACAATAGTGTACAAAGATTTGCTCTAGCATTGGTAAATGCTCTTTCAACAATTCAATAATCTCCTCGACGGTTCTATTTTGTATATTTTTATCTGTTTCGCCTGCTTTCTCAAGAACATCTTGTACCTGTGCTAGTGTAACATTGGTGAATTTACCATCATCAACATGTTCCTCAACAGCAACTTTTTGTGAGAGAAGTGTATGGCACATTGATCTCCAACCCAGTTTCCTTACCGCAAGTTTCCATTCCATCCATTGTTTTCTTTGCTCAATTGTAGAATGATACAGAGTGATGATTTCTTTCAATGATTCATTTACTGACAATGAACGTGTAATCAAATGTTGTGATAGATCATGTACGTCCAAAGTTTTATAATCTATACTTTCAATCGTGTTAGATGAATTTTCATCATTATCGATATTTTCTGGATCTTCATCGTTTATGTTATTTTCTAAACGTTTTCGCTCCTCTTCATGTTGTTTTTTCTTCTCATCGTCATGTGCATGTTCTTTTGTATGGGAAACTGTCAAAATACCAGACGATGCTTCTGTTAGGCCTTGTCCATGCACTAAAGCTTCTGCATCAATATCTAACCGTTCGCGTAACAAAATGCCATTCTTTAACATATCTTTAAACGGCCCAAAATCAGCTTCATATGATTTTATAAAATTTGCGATAGAATCCAATTTTCTTTGTGGTGGTTTTACACCAAGGCAGGAGTCCAGTATGTTTAACAAAAAATTAAATTGCAATTGTTCAGTATTGTCTTCCAGATCAATCTGCTCCCCCATATACATGGTAACCATACGTGCATGTGCACCCCCATTGGAGGAATTACTTTTTCCATCGTCATCGTCATCATTATTTACATATAAATCATCAATAGTCATAAAGTTTCCGACTCCGTGTGGTTTCAATTTTTGAAATGCCCTTAAGACATTCGATAACATTTCTTTTTTTTGTTGTGAAGCAGAAGATGTAGATTTTACTACTGCTTGGAACAAAGCATTTGATTTTTTTCGTTGAGTAAATTCTATTGCGTCTTTGTATTGATGCGGAACCAGTGCTTTCGCTAACAATTCAAACGTTTTTCCTGAGTTTAAATCTTCTCCACTTTCATATAACAAACCATTTAGCTTTTCATCATTTTCAATTAATGATATATTCATCTCATCGCAATAAGTCTGTACTACATGATTTGTCCAATGGGCGAGTCTCATACCAGAGAGTAAATCATATGGAAATACTACATCTACATCATCATCGCTCATTTCTAAGGCTTCGGCCTGGTCAAATTTTTCCGTAAATGTTTCTGCAAATTTAGACCCTTCTGGAGGTTCAATTGTATCTAAACATATATTCATTGGATCTACTTTGTCAACTTCACTCTTTGCATGATATATTTTATCTGTTAAAAAGGATGAAAACTTTAAAATACATGCCGCTAAACTGCTTGCAGCCCATTTCATTTGTTTCGGTGATCTTCCGGGCTCTTCTAATTTTGTTTTTTCTGTCACTTCAGCAAGAATTAAATTTTCAATTTGTACTTTGTACATATTTATATTTGTAGTTGCGCGCTTACATTTTCCTTCCACTATACTCAATTGCTGTTTAGCATATTTAATTTTTCGCACAAGATTTCTTAATTCTTTATTTAATTGTACTGATACATCAGTACGAACATAATTCTGCCAACCAACAATTATTGGTTTTAGGTTGGGTTGGCACATTTTTTTTAAAAACTCTTTAAATCTAGCTTCTGAAACTTTAGCTGCTTTAAAACCATCTCGCCATCGTTTAAATATTACACCTTTGATAGTAAGTTGCCATGATCTGCTGCTGAAAGTTAAAGCATTACGGCATCCTTCCAAATGTTTTTGTTCTTTTTTATTGTATTCTTCTATTTCTGGCACTCTAGCAAGCTCTTCTTCCTCTATTGCTCGCAGAACGTGAACATCTTGAAAATAACAATTGCATCTAATATATGAACCTTCTACAAATGCTTTTTTATTGTTTTGGAAATCAAAAATTGCAATACAGAATGCCATGATGGTTGTTCTTGTTGGCTCATAGCCAAAATATTCTTCCATTTTTCGTCTTGTTACCCGTAATAAAATATCAATAGCATGTCTTGACGTAACAGAACTTGGTGTCAATCCGTTTGATTGTTCAACACTTTCTAATAATTTCATGAATGCCCAACGATCATGTGATCGAAATGCACTTTTTTCAACACAATAGACATCAATAGGCTGGGATGGAACCCAAAATAAGGAGTTTGCATTGCGTTTTTGGTAATACCCTCCACGAAATTCTTTCCCTTTGATATTTGCTGTTTTTCGTTTGCCGCGTGCTAGTTTCCATGACGGGATAACATTTGCAATTGAACTTCTTGAGATTGTACTAAACTGTTGTAGATGATTTTTTGGATTGGCTTTTTCAATAATTTCTGAATTTGTAAAATGTTCATATTTTCTACTAGAAAAGCTTCCGGTCGGTGCTGTGGATGGCCTTTCTAACATTTTCAACAAACGGTTTGAAAACGATGATTGCGATACCTCTCGTCCACTGCTGGTGGTGGGTCTAGAAGAAAAAGATCGATTTTTATTCTTATTGTTATAGTTATATTTTTTTTCGTTTTTTAATTTCTTACGGCTGTGACTCAGACGATTACTACTACCTACAAATAGCGATGATTCAGTCGAAGCATCATCCAATATAGCTGATGATGAAGACAACAATGATGGTTTCGATAGCAAGGATGATGTCTTCCCTCGACCAATTGAATTTTCATAATCACTTAAAATGTCAGAGCCATGAATTGATGGTTCTTCAGATAAAATTGATGATGGATTATTATTATTAATATTATTATTATTATGAGCACTTCCATCAAGAAATTGTTTACCTTGTATTGATAATAAGGACATCTTTTATTTTTTTATCTACCACTTTATATATGTGCATATATATATATATATATATATATATTTAATTTTATAAAAGATAAAATAATCCCAACTTAATGATCCTGATATTTATATCTCTATTAGTTGTCATCTACAAAAATATCTTCTCATGCCATGTAAGTATATACGTTATCAGTTTGACAATATAAAAAAGTGTCATATATATGTATCTCGTCTCATACTTCGCGCAATTTTTATTATAGACTAATGCTGTTCGTATGCTATTCTAGAATATCAAGTATTACTAGAGAGGATCCGATCCTCTCTAAGTATTACAAGCTTTACACAATAACAACGTATAAAAAATGGGCATAAAAACGTTGGCGGTAGTAGTATAGCAATATCATTAGCTAAATATTGACATAAATTATGAAACAAACAATTTCTTTCTTCAGAAACTTTATATAAATCCGACTGTAGCGAGAGAGAGATAATACATGTATGTGTGATCCATTATATACATAATAGTATTTTATAAAATAGATTTATTAAAACGGGAAGAAAACAATAAAAGATATTTATTTATTAATATACAAATATTATTTGATAATTTAACACGATTCATAGATAGATATATATATATATACATATAAAACATGTCGTTAGCAAATTTAATAAAAAAAAAATCTGCTGGTAGTAAAGGATGGGACAATATGGGCTTTGTAAAAAAAGTTAAATCAAAGAAAGGAACGGAAGCTGAATTAGTGATACCACCGGTTCGATGTGATATAAAATTAGTTGATCCTAGAAAAGAAATGGGTGCAATTGAAGCACATATTATAAGTAGAAATGGTATGATTACTCAAACATTCTTTGAATTAAAGCAATTTGTCATGAAAAAGTATGAATTAGAAGAAGTAGATGATGAAGAAAAAACGATTACGGTAACTTTAATGAGACAAGACGATTATGATAAAGATAAATTGGTTCCTATCTTGGAAAACAGGGATTTAGAACATTCCATTGCAATTTGGCAAGCTGCCATAAAATTGCGTAAAAAAGTCATTAGAAATCATGGTATACAAGATGCGGCAGAAATTTGTATGGCACCATTAGGGAAGGATGGATATGCAGAAAAAGAATTAATGGCACATAAATTGTGGGAATATTCAATATGGTGGGAAGCACATTTTGCAATGGACAGTCGTAAAGGTGTTCATGCTGTCTTAGATCAAATAGTCGTCGAACCAGAGATAGCATATGCTAAATTTCCCATTATTTATAAAACTACAATTGCAGCAGCGTTGTGGGGATTGTGTTTTCGTCCAAACAAGAGCAGGGCAAAAAATGCATTAACGAAAGGAAATGTTGTTGATACTGTTTTTGATGCGTTAATAAATTTGCAATCAATGGCTTTTGCAGATCGACGAGAAGCAAATCGATCTATTGACGTAGTCACTGCTTTTCAAGGTTTATGTGCAGGTGCCTTTGCATGCATGGTGCATGTTAAAGACAGACAAGAAAGCTGTTCTGTGCGATTAAATGAATTATGTTCGCTGACACGAAAATTGTCATTGGATATGCTACTTTTAAGTCCCGAGGAAGATCCTCAAGTTGTTCAAAATAAATGGCCAATTTTAAGAGCAAATATACAAGAAAATTTAATTGGTGGAATCCTATATATAATGTTAAACAATGAGAATGTTTTGTTACAATGGTTAAAAAATGATTTTGTATTAAATGAAGTGTATGATAAACGTAGGCTAGAAGAGAAACTTGAAGAAGAAGAAGATGCAAAAGCCGAAACAGCAGGAAAAATATCGAAGAAAAAAAAGAAGAAGAAAAAGAAGAAGAAGAAAAAAAATGCAAAGCGAAAAAATATAAAGGTCTTTGAAGAATGGTCTTTAACATCAATTTGTTCATTGATTGTCCCTACTACTTCAATTCAATCTCGATTATGTATTGTAAGTGCAATGGCAACATTTGCTAGGCATAAAGAAGGTAGAAGAGTATTAACTGGGAATACACTGAATTATCTAAAAGAAATAGGCAACTGGGCAGTGGAATGGTTAACAATAGATATTGCAACTAGTCCTACATATTTAAGTGGCGGTGATACGAATAGATCTGGGATGAGTCCCGCTCGTAGCGGTCGTCGTCATTCGACTAGTATAGGATCTGAGAGTGATTTTTCAACAATGAGTCCGACATCCCCAAATCGCCGTCAATCAATAAGTTCAATTGCATCAATGGAATCATTGGATTCTCCTCTTCCCAAAGTAGAACGGCTTGGTTCCGATGAAGATATTCCCGATGTATATAAAATATTAGAATTTGTGTCCATGATAGTTTGGGGATGGGCAACTTTGTCAGTTGAAAATGTAAGCAAAAATGCACGTTCAGCAGCGGAAGAAAAAGTTCAAAAAGCATTATCAGAAGGTGGAAAAGATGCATCAATAGCAGACTTAAAAAAGCGTGCAATAAATGCTGGTTTAGATAGTGGAATACCAGAATTACTAATTACCTTATCCCGTATGAGTGGCTCTGATGTTGATATGTACCGTGACTCGGTCGCTCACAAGGAATCGCTTGATCTGATTGATGCTTGTGCATCTGGTGCCATATCAACAGCTTCCATTGTTGGTGAATTGGCAAATAAACTTTTGACTAGTGGCGTTGTTGATATACTTTTAAGATTATTATTTTCACCACAAATTGACTGCAGAACATGTGCGGCTTGTGCATTGCAAACTTTGATAAGTTCAAATGATGAGGGTTGCATTGATGTATTGAGAAAAGGTGGCTTAGATAGTATGTTAGATGTTTTAGATCCACGTGAAAGCCATCTTGATTTAGAAACAAGCCGTGAATTAAAAGCTACGTGTGGTTCTTCATTGATGAAAATGTCATTTAAAATCTTCAACGAACTTCCTGATCTACGCATTGAACAAGCTGTAAATGCTTTTAAAGTAGCAGTAGAAGAAGCAAAGGAGTATGAAGAAAGTAAATCGCTGCAAACTTTCTTAGGTTGTACATTGTGGAGATTTTGCTACAATAACATAAATTGTGAGAAAATTGGTGAGAAGGGTGGAATTGAACCTATGACAGAGTGTGCTTTTGAAGTAACGAAAAGAATCATGTCTAAAGATTCAACTGTATATGGGGAAATGGATATTTGCTTATTAGAATTTATGGTATCTGGTCTATGGTTATTGAGTTATGACGATCATAATGCTGATTTAATGCGCGATGCATCATCGCGAGAGGACCAACCAGATGCCATTTTAACGCTGGTGTATGTTTTATCGCTTGAGCATTCGAAACGCTTTGAATATTTACATGAAAATGCAGGTAAAGCTTTGTGGGTTTTATGTTTGCGTAAGGAGAATGCACGTTTGGCTGTTCAGTATGGATTATCTGATGCAGTTAAAAGTTTTCCACCAGAAAAAATGGTCTTAGCAAGCGGTTTATTGCTTGTTTTAATAGAAGATAAAACTAATTTGGACCTAATTAGAGAGACGCAAGGAGAATATTTCTTAGAAAATCTCTTTATTAGTATGGTAAAATGTGATCGTGATACTTTACAGAGTTATGGGGCAACGTGCCTTGCTCGAATGGCGATGACGGCGAAAGGTCGTTTCCGTGTACATGAAAATGGTGGTGTAACTGCTTTATTAGATCTAGTGAATCGTACAAATCAACCAAAGACGCAAACAAATGTTTTGCAAGGTTTGTTGAATTTATCTGTTGGTGAGAAGCTTCAGGATTTCATATGTAAAAATGGGCTTTACAATTTACTAGAGGTAGCGTGGGCACCAACATGTCAAGAAGCGCGTATGGTCGTTGCTGGTATACTAGAAAATTTAAAGAATAACTCAACAAATCGTTCTCGTTTGTATCGTGCGGAACTTCATGTTAAAGCTGTTATTGAACAGTCTGGGAAAGGTTTAGTCAACGACGAGTCGTTTTCAAATATACCGAGATCTCCATTCTTCGAACAAAGTAAAAAAAAACGATTCAGTAAAAATAGTAAAGTTAATAAAAATAGAAAAATCAAAGATAAATTTTTGGAATGGTTAGATGATGAAATCACAACAAAACCATCTGCATTAAGTGGAGGAGAAAGAATGTCGTCTAGAAAATCGTTGCATAAACTTCTTCCTCAATTAAAAATTGGTCATGGAGATCGTCCAACGTTTGATTCAATTCCAAACTTTTCGACATCAAATAAAAGTGAAGTTTTAGCTAGTTATGAACTTACCGATGCTGATGATGAAGAACATTTATTTGCATTGCCAAAATTGGCACAGAAAATGAGACATTCTATGAAAATGATATATTTAAGAGGCTTGAATGAATCTGAAAAATCAGTGGACGTCCATGCTGTAAATGCATTTTGGCATCGTGGGCCGAAAAATGTGGAATTTTTAAAACCGAATCAACGAAAAATTACAGATGAAATGGCTACATCACGTGGAGGCCATTATTGGCGTTTACAATCTCCTGCATATTATTGGCGATCGTATCGACAAGATGTCGATTCGTTTGGTGTGCAAATGCATACGACACATCAAGTGTTATTAGATAATGATCCTATGCCGGCGCCACCGATAATAGATGATGATACATTAAATCTACTACTTCCTGATCCACCAAATGTACCAGGGTTACCTGAGGGTGGAAAGCCATTGCAATATGCATTGCCTCCACCTGCACCTGCTATTCCACATAAACATACTATATTGCATGAAGAGCATCCATGTACTTGTTTGATACAACAAGGCGATAAATTAAAAACTGGTTGGGACCCTGCACCAATTATGGGTGGGACCAGATTGGAATATAGCAGCTTAGATGCAGGTCCATGCGGCATGTTTGGTATTTCCAGAGATCATCACGTTTCGTATACCTGCCAAGTTGATATAGCTGAAAAAGTCATTGAAGTTGAAGAAGTCATAGAGGATTGGATATTTAAGCCAAGATTGGAGACAAGTGATGCTAAAGCTTATTGTGACGATGACGTATTTCCACTAATGTGTGATACAGATTGGACGCGTGTCACGGAACAAAAGCATTTCTTAAAATGGTTGTTTCGTGAAAAAATATGCAATATTCCTGATGACAGGCAGGATGATCGACAGAAAGTACTCGATACGATTGGGGAGCTGTTCAAAGAAAATTACAAGCATATTATGTATACCTTTGAATTTTATAGTGCTATGGGCAACAGTAGCGATCTTTCACAAATGCTTTTTAATCAATGCATGGATATGCTTGGAGATATGGAAATACCAGAAGATAATAAATATATTAACAAAGGTGCTTTAGATCGATTATTTGTAGAAGCAAATGTAGAAGGGGAAGAGCAACAAGATAATGATGTTGGTGATGCAAATGCTGATCGTGCGTTGATGAGATTTGAATTGTTGGAATTGTTTGTACGTATATCTGTGGCAAAATTTATGACAACGAAACGTATTACGGGTGAATTTAACGGTATAATTGAATCAGTTGATAAATTGTTGAAAGATCATATTCTGGAAAATACTGGTGAAGGCTCTTGTAATGCAGCCTTGCATGATATTGATGAATGGAGACGTGAACATTTGTACAATCCTGATACCGATAAAGTATTGTGTGACAATAGAAAGGTTATCAAAGCAATTTTTGATAAGTATAAAGGCGATGAAATGCGACGATTGAAAAAAGATAAAATGCATATTAAAAGTTACATGATCATGCTCAGAGATATTAAATTTTTCAATGAAGATTTTACAATGCGTGAGGGTAGACTGGCATATGTATGGTCAAAAACTAAAGTTATCGATGAAGTTGCAAGTAACGAAGGTAGTTTTTTCTTAAACTTTGAAGACTTTTTAGAATGCCTCTGTCGCATAGCAATTTTAAAAGGTGCTCCACCACAAGAGGATTTACAAATGATGTTTGAGAAAAAGATTTTAAAATCACCTGATATTAAAGCATGGCACGGTGTCTCTGTTCGTCCGCAACAAAGTAAATTAATCGATCGTCCATCTGGTGAATGGGGTCAACCATGGACTCGAACGATGGCTGAAAAATTACAAGACTTTTTGAACTTATTAATCTCTGTATTTGATGTTGATGGTGATGGTGTAGATGAAGCAGATTTAGAGTATTTAGAAGTTCGGAGGATTTAGAAAAAAACGTCTGAACACTCTGATGTATATGATACATCATGAGGTTATTACATAACTACAGGGACGTAAGAAATGAAATATACTAGTAAAATTTTTATATTAAAAAAATGCATTTTTTTAAACGCACACGTATATTGGATGTTACTATCAATTATCTTTAGTGTTTACGTTATATATTACGAAGTATATAATACTTAATGCGATTGAGTATTGCCAGATTGAGCATATTACTAAACACGAGAAGTGTAAAAATATTATAACTAGTATCATAAATAAAATCTTTTAAATTCATTTTTTTTTTTTTCGCCAATTTTCTTCCAACACTCAAGTACAAAAAATACCTAATATGGCCTATCAAATATATCAAACACTACAAATCTACTTAGTATATGAAAAGGACTGCATTAAGTATAAATTTGATAGTAAATGAAAAACAGAAAACATGACAGAAAAACACAATTTTTACAAGTAAAATGTTGAAAGGCCTGTGTTCATGCTAATTTCTAAATGCTATTTCCATAT
>JACLAD010000051.1_pt1 | contig 15210 bp, 8 predicted proteins | sample 8027901 | NCBI WGS metagenome assembly JACLAD01 (sample SAMN15725071, study PRJNA655200) | protist metagenome | isolation source: fluorescence activated cell sorting (FACS) single amplified genomes of... | place: Spain: Blaines Bay Microbial Observatory, Mediterranean Sea | collected 2016-07-05 | reverse complement strand
TCGTTAAATTCCTTTTCTCCAACCAGTGTGTAAGTTGATCATAATACAGCCCACGTCGTACGTGGTTTTGTCTCCAAAATCTATGACTATCACAACCTCCCCAACGTTCAGGATTTTCAAATCCTTTATCTACAGATTTCACCGCTTTCGCGCAGCAAGAAACATAGTCGTTATTATCCATAGGAATATGCCTACATTGGTTCACAATCGCTATCTCAAAGGTTACCATCTCATGAAATGCATTAGCACTGTCATCATCTTGCGCATAGGTATTTCTTTCATGCTTAAACCCTGAAATGGCTCTTGCTACAGGATCGCGAATCAGAAACACTATCTTCTGCTGCGCAAGAGGCACATGCTGGCTAAAAGACACTGGCACCCATGGTATAAATGCGTATTCAGGGGTTTTGTCAAAGCGTAATAAATCTGGGCTACACTTACTCCATCGTAACATGTACGGCTTTATATTTTTCGAAAACTCACCTAGACCACAAAAAAGTCAAAATACAAAAACAACAAAATCATCCAATTTAAACGTAAAAACAATGAATTTTACATACATTTTGCTGTCTTAACATTTTTCTAATATTGTGTTTCTGATTTGAATAATTTTGTTTAATATCAATTTTTTTGTGAAATGTCTACCGCCCATAAGACGAGCATGGCTCCAGAAGTCGCCCTCAGTCTGAGCCCATCCACTGCATGCTATATTTTTACAACATACAAAAAATAATTTACATTTACATAGAAAAATCGTTTGTTTTGCAAGAACAATATGCGAACATGTATGTAAAATGATGTTTGTTATGAATAAACCATGTATGTACCTAATTTTGTTTCGTCCAGCATCTTCAGAAGCGATTCAGTGCCGCCCTTCTGCGTCCCGATGATCATAAAATCTGGAAATTTCAAGTTTATCTCTTCTCTTCTGCGTGTTTTTATCCTTGGTATATTGGTTTGTATGGTGTAGGGTTGGAAGTCTTCTGTTGGTGTATATAGTTGTAACGACGTCGGACTGCTTGCCGTGAACCCTCTGGGTGGGAAAGTATTCGTGCCTACATCTTGATTGCTAATTGTAGATGCTAGCTTGTTGGTATGGATGGCGACCGCGACTTGCGGGAGTAACCTGGTAATTTGTCGCATGGTTTTAGCTGGTATTTGTTGTATGGTGTGAAAATTGTGTTAGCACTAATACTTGGGAGAGAAAACAACAAATTTCGATGTTTTACAATAGAATTCATTGAAAACATGTTGTTATACCAACTTTTATCAAGAAACAACTTACTTCACACAGGTTATGGCTCGTCGAAATCGAAAACTATTGCACATTGTACACGTATCAATTCATTGACAAATTAGTAGTCGTCTTCGAGATATGACCAGCCGGTGATCTTCCTACCTAGAAGCTCTTCAAGGTCATTATGCCGAGGTTTGTAAAATTCCACTAGCATTTCGTACGTATCATGCCTCATGGAAGCCTTTGCATTGTTGCTAGTAGACGTACCGAAACCAATCCTATTTGAAGAAGTTTTGGGAGTACTGTTAACCTTGGGCCATTCTGTTCCAGGTGGGGTACGCACCCAAGCGTCTATTTCCGTAACTACCTGTAATTTGACATTCAAAAAACATTAATTAATTAGAAAATTAATGATTCAACAACAAAAATGATACTTTATGTTTATTCACGTGCAGTGATTTTGTGTTGAAGTGAATGCGTTGTTTCGTACATCGGAAATGTGATCAGAGACTTCTTCGGAGGTAAAAATCAGTATGTTATCTCGGTGAATGTATCTAAACCATTGGGTTAGCTGATCGTAGTATAATCCACGTCGTACGTGATTTTGAAACCAAAGACGTTTCTTACCGCAACCCTCCCATTGGTCCGCCTGAGGATCGATTCCACGGACAGCTTCGGTGCAGCAATGTGGGTGATGTTTTGAGTCGATTTCCATACCACGGCATTTGTTAGCGACGGTAATTTCTAACAATACCATGTGATGAAACGCATCTGGGCTATCGTCGATTGTTGTACCGTTTTGTTGTCGACGCCAAAGACGCTCTTGCTTAAATCCTAAAAGTGCTCGGGCTATCGGGTCACGTAGGACAAAAACGATCTTTTGCTTGAAAGCAGGGACTACTTGCCCTATCACCCTAGGGACCTTTGGAATGAAGCTATAAACAGGTGTTTCGTCAAAACGCAAGGCATGAGGTTCACAATCTTTCCATTTAGATAAATAACGTGTAAAATTACCTGCAAATCCTGGCTCTGATGGGTCGTGGTACTCCCAGAAATGACCCTCACCTCCCCCGCTACAACCGATTTTCAAGCTTTCGAAAACGCGTTTCAAAGAATCTGTACCACTTTTATGTGTCCCTATGATCAAAAAATCTGGTAACTTCTCTTGGAAATCCACAACATTTGCGTATTTTTGCTGTTGCACTCCATGGTAAAGATGTAACGCCAAATCGCTAGAAGCCGTGAAGCCGTACGACACGTAACGCGATGTTTGAGGGAAAAGAGATACTTCCGAAATGTTCAGCTGCCAATCTTTAAAGCGCACCATGCCAGCAGAATGGTCGAAATGAAATGCCCGCGACGGAAGGGTTCTACTTGAAAAACGATCGTCACCAAAGGCCCTCCACGGGCACGAATCCAGCGACGATTCCAGGAATAAACGCCGACCTGGACCTGAGACAAGATTTGAAGCAACAGAAACGTCGATGATACCAGGTAATTCACATCGATGTGGACACGCTATATCGCCTACATGAGTGTACCCCTCGCTTTGACGAACTCTCAACAATTCACGGTCCGCGCAGGCTTTTTTCAAAAACCTTAATACTGGAAAATCTTCATGCATTTTGGGGTATTGGTTGCAAGACCCATGGTGCCCAATATGAGGAATGGATCCAGTAATGTCTATGCCTACGCGAGAAAAATGTTCAACTATCAAATCGGAATTATTGAAATCGGCAAGTGGGAGAGGAACCGTGTTTTGACGAAAATCGACATCGTCGCGGTATAGATCGAATATTGCACACTGATCATTCAACCACGTGGCCAAGCTTGTATTCTGGAAGGCCCGACAACAATGCCCCGTCAACTTACATACTCCAAAAACAGCATCACTACTCACCCAATTGCACGGTTGGCGAACATTCCATACAAAAACTGCGTTATCGTATCGTTTGTGCATGCACCGCACAAGCTTAGATAAGCCTTCACGTCGATTGGCAGCAAAACCAGAATTCACAAAATCTAAATATTCTGGCTTCCAGTCTCCAAGAAAATTACCTGTGAATTTGTCCAAACCGGGCAAACTGCAATCGTTTGCATCGATATCCTCTTGAATCCAGTCCTGGATTAGCTTTATATTGGCCTCCCCCCGGAAATAATAGAAATCGCCGGTCAAATTGTTTGCTGAGAAATGTTCACTTATCGACTCGCCCCCGCTGACACTCTGTCCCAGCATGATTATTTTTTTGCCTGCTTGGGGCACTTCAGAAACATGGGGAACGACATCGATTCCTTGCGAACGTATATCTTTTGCATCTTTATGGCGCATATAAGACCAGCGCGTGATGTTCCTACCAAGTAGTAATTCCAAATCCTTGTGCAAAGAACGGTAAAAATTAGCAAGTAACTCGTATGTATCATTGCGCATGAGGTGTCTAGCGCGTGTTTTGTATTCCCTTTGATCAACATGCTGACGCCATTCTTGATAGTCTGAATTCAACAAAAGCTTCTGTTCCATGTTTTCTTGTGGGAGTTGCTTTTTAGTGCGTATCCATGTATTGATTTCAAATGCTGCAGACCCAGGGTTGTGAAACATCTCCTCCGCAATGAAAATAAGGACTTCATCACGATGGACATACCTGTACCATTGGGCTAATTGGTCATGGTACATGCCTCGACGGACGTGATTTTGAAACCACCAGCGACTGTCGCCGCAGCCTTGCCAGTCCTGCCACTTTTCAAAACTAGGATCCACAGAGCGTACGGCTTCTGTGCAGCATCGAGGATAATCTGCGGAATCGATTTTCATACCCTTGCAATGCTGAACTATTGCGATTTCGAAGGTAACCATTTGGTGGAAGGCATCTAAACTACTATCCCCTGGTCCGTAGCCGTTTCTTTCTTGCATAAATCCTGTAAATGCTCGGTAAATCGGATCTCGTAAAACAAAGACTATTTTCTGCTTGTCCAATGGTGCATATTCACTTATTAACATCGGCACGAAGGGATGAAAACTATATTCAGGTGTTTTGTCGAATTTCAATGCCCCGGGATCGCAGTAACTCCATTTGGCCAAATACGTTGGCAAATGCTCAGCCAGGTTTTGACCAACCACCTCGCTATGACTCCAAAAATCACCTTCACCGCCGTTGCTACAGCCAATCGTCATGTTATCTAACGCCTGTCGCAAGGATTCGACGCATTCCGTCTGTGCCCCTATGATATAGAAATCTGGGAATGTCATGTTTGAAGTGTCGATGTGTTGTGGTTCGGCAACTGACTGTAGTCGATGAAAATCAAGGGATTGCTGGCTTGAGGCTATAAACCCTTTCGGCGAGGCCGGTATATTCGTTGATAGTACATTCCTGGAGATGCTTTCTGAAAGTAACCCGTAAGAGCCGTAAATGCAAGCTCCGAAGAACGTAAACACTGCAAAAATGATTCGCATGGTTTGATCAACACTACGAAAACGAATTTTGAAAAATGTTACATATGATTCCAAAAACAAAGACCTGGGGGAGGGTGAAAATACAACAATAATTCACATGTTACGACTAAGAACAACTGATGTATATTCTGCTACCAAACTACAGCAGACCAACTACTTATAATGAAATGTTGAATGATTCGGAAGAATAAAATGTAGGAAAAATTTGCGAACTGTACAAAATGAAATAGTATTCCAAGCCTTACGAATCTTGCGAGAAAATTTTTGATTTTTGAGTAAATATGTTGAATCTTCGACCTTGATAGTGTTGTTGAAAAAAGCGCTGCCGTCTTGTTGGATATACACAGTAGAATATTTGTGATTGCTGGTAAGAGGTGTTAGAGACCATCAGCTGAAGAAAAATATGTATGGATCGAATTAGAATACTGATTAGTTGTCTTCCAAATAGGTCCAACCGGTGATATTTTTGCCAATGAGAAGTTCGAGTTTCTTGTGGTAAGGACGGTAAAAATCAGCCAAGAGCTTGTAAGTGTCGTTGCGCATCATGCGAGTTAAATTGTGCGGACGGAAAGAATGATCGAGGAGACCGGCCCAGCTCAAATGGCGCGCAGCAACGGTGATAGCATGTTCGGAATTAGGCCAAGAAGTGCGGGCACCAGTGCGAACCCAAGAATCGATTTCAAAAGCGGCATCGGCAACATAATGGTACATATCTTCCGAAACGAAAATAAGAATGTTATCGCGGTGAACATGGGTGAACCATTGCTTCAACTGATCGTAATACAACCCGCGACGAACATGATTTCCAAACCACCAGCGATTGTCACCACACCCTTCCCAGTTGTTCCAATTTTCATAATCGGGATCGACAGACTTGACAGCATGAGCGCAGCAACTGCTGTATTCTGCAGCCATTTCCAGTCCCTTGCATTGATTCACGATGGCGATCTCAAACGTGACCATCTGATGAAATGAATCGAGAGTGTGATTACCAGGGCCATAACCATGACGATCGCGTTCGTTGTGGAATCCTGAGATCGCGCGGTGAATCGGATCACGTAGAAGGAAAACAAATTTGTGTTGATCTGCCGGAACCTGTTGGGCTATCCAAATCGGAACAAGTGGGTGAAAAGCATAGGAAGGCGTTTTGTCAAAACGTAACGTTTCTGACTTGCATTGGTTCCATCTGGACAAATAGCGAGTCAAATTATTGGAAAATCCAGGTTCCGTCGTGTCCATCGTGTAATGACTCCAGAAGTTTCCCTCACCACCACCACTACAACCTAGCCCCATGGTATCGATATATTGTTTGAGTGATTCCGCGCATCCCTTCTGAGCGCCAATGATAAAATAGTGCGGAAACTTAGCGGTCGGCATAGTAGCGGCAGATTGATCCACTAAAGACCCTTGGTATAGTAGTAATGACTCCTTGCTAGAGGCGGTGAAAGCTTTCGGATGGATAACTGCGCCCGATTGCAAGGATAAAGCGCCCTGCGAAACTTCTTCTGAACGGAAGCCGTGGGACATCCCGATCATCGCTCCGCAGAACGTCAGCACGGGAAACATGATTCGCATGGTTTGATAGCTGGAAAACGACGACACACAAAAACAAATGATAATCGTGGAAAATCGTGTGATCAAAGCACTTGGTGGGAGACAGGTTGTTACAAAAATTAACGTTGACGGATCATTACAAATGTGTACGTTGAGCACATCACAGGACAACTAACATCAGACACCAACTATATACACTTACAACCCGTTCGGATTGAATTGCAACGTCAATCGTCAATGAGTCTCACTTTTGTCACGTCACTGATTGTGTGTATGACCATTGTTTGATCTTTCGACCTAACAAAAGTTCCAGATCGGTATGAAAAGATCGATAGAAATTTGCTAGCAACTCATACGTGTCCTTACGCATTGACGAAGTAGCATTGGCTTGATGGTTGAGATTGTAAGACTTACCGAACCAATCCTGGTGACCTTTAGCTGATATATTGGAGCCAGGCTTGGGCCAGCTAACATGAATGCCAGACCATACCCATGAATCGATTTCGAGAGCAACTTCCGCGGTATGATTGAAAATCTCCTCTGAAATAAATATCAAAACATCATCGCGGTGAATGTGCTTGTACCACTGCTGCAATTGATCGTAATACAACCCTCGGCGCACGTGGTTCTGTGACCACCATCGGGTAGGTCCACAACCTTGCCAACCGTCCCAATTTGCGAACTTGGGATCAACTGACTTGACGGCATTAGAACAACAACTTGGATAATCTACAGAATCCATTGGGACCTCTCTACACTGCTCTACGATTGCTATCTCAAACGTAACCATCTGATGAAACGCTTCCGGGCTGTCGTCACCCTGCGCATAGCCATTGCGCTCAGCCTTGAAACCTGATATCGCGCGGTGAATCGGATCACGTAACAGAAACACAACTTTTTGCTTGGCTGGCGGGACTAATTCACTGATCAAAGCAGGTACTGATGGAACAAAACTATACTCAGGTGTTTTGTCAAATCGCAAAGTGTGAGAATCGCAGTCACTCCACCTTTCCAGGTACATTGGGAGTTTGATATCGATCATATCATGGCTCCAAAATTGTCCCTCACTGCCGCGATGCATTCCGGAACCACTACAACCCAAACCCATGTCATCAAGCATATGAAGTAACGACTCACTACCACTTTTTTGAGTTCCAACAATGAGAAAATCCGGCATCTGAGCCTTTTCGTCGTCAGAAATGCCATTTGGATTGTCTTGTGCAATGGGCTGAAATTTCAGGGGATATGAAGGGGCTGCTGTAAAACCTCGTGGCAATATGGATACCTTTGCATCGCGAAAACGCGACGTGGCTGCTGTTATGTCAGCGGAAAGATCACTCGATGTGTTCTGTACACGCGCACTATGGCACACCGCGGCCAAGACCATGCAAAATCTGGCAACAAACATGGTGCTGACTTGGTATTACAAAAGTCAAGTTCAATCGGTATCTGAGAAGAATTGATGAAGACACTGCACGAGAGAGGGAGCCCAATGAATATATATTTAACGTCTAAAGGAGCCATTCACATTTCACTACTGCATGCAAATTCTTATAATCATCATGCATCGACTGTGTTGTGCTGTCAATGGATATGACTAAACTACAAATTTTGTTTCAATATACAATTACTACGTATACATAGTGTAAAAAAATGTTGTAACAAATAATGAAATTATTTTGAAGATTTCAAAAAAAAATTGCAGCTGTTGTAGGTTGCTGAAATAGGGCGAAATATGAAGATAAGCACTGATTTTGAAAATTAGTATCAGAAACTATGCTGTGCCTTGATATGAGCAACACCGTAAAAACCAAAATATATTCATACATAATTTGTAAATTTATTAATTTGTGACATCTTGTGAGAAGTGATGTACAAGGAAAAATACTACTTAAATTGCTTTGGAAAAAAGTTTAAAAATATGAATTTGATTAGTAGGCAATTTCGCGTCAAATGAGAGGGTTCTCGATGGCGACCTGCATTACAAAACCAAAACACTATTCAAACATAAAATTTATAATTTGAGCGTACAACAATTTTTTTTGTGATTGTTTTATTGTGTGGTTTAGTGGTTGGGGATGGACCATCTCGTCGTCGTCAGAAATATCCCGCGGCCCTTGAGCGCTGGTGCCCGACGCATCCTTGGTAACAAAATCATTTCAAACACAATTCAACATCCAATTGCATGAAAAATGATTTGGTAAAACGATATTGAGGCAAACAAGGCGTTAGAAGAAAAAAATATTTTGTCTGATTACCTCTTCTGTAGGATTAAGATCGTCTTGTGGAGAAATGAATGCCTGGTCGCCGTTGGTGAGGGTCGCGTTGGTTGAAGAATTGGTGGTGACGTAGCTTCTGGCGGATGCACTGCGTCGGGGCTTGACATTTTGACAAGAAAACATAGAAAAAATAAATATACAAAACAGGTACAGTCTGGAATGTATCGTTTCCAACGCAGACGATTTATTTTCGACTCTTCTCAAAAATGCATCCTCATCAAGTGAATGATTTAAAGATTTTCATTCAAGCAAAACACTTTGGATTTTGAGATACTTTTTGATGCTTGTCAAATTTGAAGGGCGAAATTGTCAATTCCATTTCGACTTCAAATGACATTTTTTGTCATAATTTTTAATCGAATTTTGGATACCAAAAATGCACATTAAGCAACCTTTTCAATTGGAAGAGTCGTGTGTGGATACAGTGTCACATGGCGTATTCATCCAATGGAATTCGACATGCACAATGTCATAACATGACATGCACAATGCGCAAAAGAATTCCGACAAGTAATATAGCACCATTTTGGATTGAATGTTTTTCATGCTTGTACATTAGCTTTTGAATGGAAAAAAATCTTACCTGACAATTACCCAAATCACCACCGTTTGAGCACACACAACTGCCGACATCGTTAGGATCTACAAGCACATAACACAATGAAAAATCAAAAATATCACACATGAAATGCATTGTGACATCATACCAACGTTTTGAAAAATGAACGTATGATTCTATGGCGTGCCCATTCTATGGGGGAGTATGATGAGCCAGCCTAACCTAAGCAAATAAAGTCGTTGCGTGTGGGCGCGCTTACCACTACAAGAGCTGGCAGCAAACGTAGAGCAAGCAGGCTACCATACGACATGGATGTGGTCGGGACGTTGAGGATCGCACCCCGTTGGGTCCTATGCCATCCCTACAATCGAAATGCATCGCTGATCAGATCACACAGCCCAGTGGCGCTTACTTGGGCCGAGGTCTCTGGTCACGACCGACATCTTGATCAGAGATGAGCTACGCAACCACGATGCTCATTGCGCGTCTGAACGAGATTTCTGACGTACGGAAACTGCTCAGACACTACCAACTGGCATGGGGACTTGACTGCACATGATTCCGGCCAGGCTGTCCGACCACTTGTTCGGTTTTGTGCATGTTTTGGATTGATCATGTGTTTTTGCGTTGGCCGTTTTCTTTTTGCGTTGCTGTAGTTGTGGACGCTGGTAATTAGTTGAGAAAAATTTGTGGGAGGAAAATGCCCGCACAACATGTGTGCCTTCAGGATCGTCGGGGTTTGTGATTCAATTTTTTGAGTGGATTGCGGACATTTTTCAATGCAAAGTTTTGCGTTTTCAATTATACTTCACGAACACAATTTGAGACAATTTGCATATCATTTAAAATTCAAAATTCATTGCAAATCAATTGGTCTTACCAGGATTGACGACGTTTGGATCGAATTCGGCGTATTGGTCAAAAACGGATTGTGCTGAGCAATCGGCCGTTGTAGGTTGCTGGCATTGATTAGGAAAAGTACTTGCAGGAAATGTGAGTCCGACGCACTCACATGAGTTGCCATTCCAAAAAGACCATACTCTTATGTTCCTACATTTCACAAGGCGCTCGGCGACCGTACCTGTAAATGTACTAGGTGCCTGAACAAAACAATCACAACAAATCATTAAAATTGCATGATTTTCGTGCAAAATACATTTGTTTCAGAATATTTCGTCATTTGAAAAGTCTAAAAAGTAGGTACATTTACGTAAGAAATATAAGACTTAAACATATCGCAGCCTGGTGGTAACTAATCTAATAAATTTATTTTTTTTTAATAAAGAAAAGTCTAAAAATGAAATAAAGAACATCGATGTAAAAATTTAAACAATCAAAATACAGTAATTATATCTAAATCTAATTGACGTAATTTTTCATATCCAGATATATTGGTAGCAATTTCGAACGTGGCGCTTAATATTTTTTGAATTTGTGTGCATGTTGAATTTTGAGATCTCAGATCTGTAAGTAATTTGAATGAATTCAAATCAAAATTCTCACCGGGCAAGCACCAGAAGAAGGAACGTCACTGCCATTTTCTGCGCATATGCACTTGTTCTGAGCGCTGTCCCAGAACGAATACAAACCGTTGGTGGGATTTTCTTCCCAGCATCTGACAAACGAGCTTGGAGGGCTTGGAGCAGGGGTAGTACTCGTTCCTAGAATCCACGAGTCGCCATTGGAATCTATACCCTGCCAAGATGAAATGTAATACCCAAGAAGGTTTTCGAGATCTACATGGGTAGAATTGTAAAATTTGATCAACAACTCACATGTAGCGGCGTTCATGGAAGCACATACATTAGGTTGCGGAGGGCCTTCGGAAGAAGTTGGTTCTACGTAACTGTTTGGCTGGAACAACGAGGTGTATGGTGCCGAAGGAGTTCGTGCACCTTTGTTTGCCACCCAGTCCCAGATTTGCATAGCAACATCTGCCATCTGGCCACGGACATCCTCAAGAACAAAAATAAGGATATCATCGCGATGCACGTACTGATACCATTTCAATAATTGATGATAGTAGAGACCGCGTCGAACATGGTTGTGGTTCCAAAATCTGTTTGGGCCGCAACCTTCCCAGTTTGCTGTGTTGCTGTCGACTGAAGTGACAGCATTGTTGCAGCAATCTTCGTACTGAACCGTGCCGTCGTCGAAATTACACTGCTCATATATCGCGATTTCAAAACGTACATTTCGCTCAAACTCGTCAGCGTCGCAACCGACAATATCTCCATTGCTATCAAGCTTTACATTGTAACCGCCGGCGCAACGTTCACTGGAAAACCCTTGATAAGCGCGACCTACAGGATTGCGAAGGAGAAAAACAACTTTTTGTCGATCCCAAGGAACCTTGGCGGCCACCGATCTGGCAACCCACGGCACATAACTATAAGACGGCGTATTGTCATATGTATGGATAAACATCGGATATTTTGTTGTTCCGGCTGTTGTAAATGGACACTTTGGGTTAGTGTTACTGTTTTGGTAGTCCCATGAATCCAAATATGTTGAGTAGTTAGCATCAAAGCTTGCATAGCCTAAATATGTTGAATAACTGGCATCAATCCCCACAGTATCCCAAAAGTGAGCCTGCCCCCCCGAGTTTGAGAACTCTCCGGCACATCCAAAAATGTTTGGATCATCTTTGGATTCCTCTAGAGAATCTTTCAAAAAATCAATGTTGCACTCCTGAGCGCCGATGATGAGATAATCAGGGGCTGCCGTTGAACCAGATGGTTGCGGAGTAGACGCCCATTTAGCATTAGTACACGTGCCAGACTTTGTGAATTGGCTATTTCCTGTTGAGGGATCGCACGCTTGAAGGCTTACAGCCGTAAAGCCACGTGTACAGTACGTTATCCCATCACAGGATCCAGCAGTCTGACCAATTTCTTGCGCGCCTACTCCTGAATATGGATACTGAGTGTTGGTGTTGTCGTTGCGCAGTTCAAACCTTAACCTGTTATGCTCAGGCTCGGAAAAATCTGATAGATCAAGCGATTGATCATGCCAACCTTCTGCATTTTGACGCACGGCGTTCGTGTTTTCATTGCCGCATACTCCACGAGCGTCCCTCGACGGCACATCACAATAAAACTGGCGACCAATCCAAAGACGACGATAATTTTGCCCACCGGTCACTGCACGGTGATACTTCGAATCCCATACTGCGATTGTGCGCTCGTCACGTTTAAAACAACCGTGATAGATTCGCGTGCGACCTGAAAGATCATACTGTAACTCTCTAGTATTCCAAACGAACGTGATATCGAATTGATGCATGTCATTATCCTGGTACGGATTTGTAGTGAAATCATAAGGGGTTTTTCCATAGAATCGATTCTGAACATTGGCCACCTGTTTTTCGATTACAGACTTCCAAACTGGGTGCCTTGGACGCGCAGAAAAAAGCAACGAATTTTGAATTTCCTTGCCATGGATTTGCGGTAGTACAAGATCATGCTCAAGTGGATTGGCCCATGTGTTGGTATGTTCAAGAATGGCGACCTTATCATCGAAGTACCAGCCACCCTCCGTCCACATCTTCATGGCCCGCCACATATCCGAACGCATCGCCAAAGCTCGCACTTGCACAAAAGCGTCGTAAACACCGTGAATGCCGTCCTGTTCCAACACCTCTGACATTTCCTTGACTGAATCCTGCATTTCTGGTATATCCTCTAGAAATACAAACTCCGTGCCGGTTGGAAAAAACTGCTTGTTGTGCTCGACAAAGGATTCGTGAAGGGCAAGCAAACTTGGATGATGGCGACCGACCTGCCAGACCTTGAGAAATGGTGTGGAGTCCTTGGGGGGATTTGCTAGACCATCGCCGGAATGCTTCGTGGGGTCCGCCGCAGATCTGTACACAAATCAAACGACAATATTAGACACTAAAAATTAATCAAAATGTTGAGAAAATGAAATGTAAATAAAAACTAAATTTGTGAACCTTTCAGAACACACAAAAAAGTTTGCAAAAATCATACTTGTCGAGTTGGTCCGAGGACAGAGCTGACGGTTCCTCTAGATCGACTGTGTGAATGGGGGCGGCGTCGGTAGGCATGGTATCAGGCGCGGGCGTTGATTCTGGAGCATCTGACGGCACTTCCTCGGTAGATGGAGTACCCGCGAGATCTTCGGCGAGAAGGGGTTGACTAGAGAGAACCATGTCAAAAGAATCCGCCGATGAGTCGATCTTGGATCTATTACAAAAATACATACTTACACATAAAAATTTAGATACTGACATGCATATTAGTTTGGTTTTTGCAGAAAATCAAATGTACTTGTCGTTTTGACCCAAGGCAAGAGAAGCCGTCTGCTGAGGGGCTGTTTGTTGACGAATCCCATAGGAAGAATCGAATAGCGCCCCGAAGAACGAGAGACCCGTGAAAGAGCTACGCATGGCGACAAAAGAACCGAAAAACGATATCTACCAGTATTTTTGTTTTTTTGATTGTTTTTTTCCGTTTTGGTTGAGATGTTTGCTTTTTTTAATCGTTGGTGGTTTGTTGGTAAGAAAAAGAAGATCAGATTTGCATTGAAATTCTGGTGATCACGATACAAGCGGGAGTGCCGAGGACGAAAATAGCACGTACAATGGTATTGGATTTTACGACACATTAATACAACTTGATTATTTTCAAGACCACAACAACTTTACAACATACTTTCAATTTGGCAATCGAATAGTTCATCGTGAAAGCATGAAATCATCGCGGATCATAAAGCTGGAACCTGCTGTTTAATTTGTGCTGAGCAGCCGGACAAACGTCGTTGATTTGAATAGAATCACAGAATTGAAAATAATTGTAATCTCTATGACACTTACACTTGTGCTGTTCAATTACAATAATTCTAATTAAGAAAAAACGATGAGAATATACAAGTGGAAATAGTGCACGATCTTCGCCAGCAGCTCCTTTACTAAAATCTTGGCGCGTAAAATGCCCCTCTGCAAAATCTGTATGGTCCCTTGCTTCTCGCGAAACAAGCCCTCCAGCCTGATTTTGTGGCTTCTTTCTATGGTGTCGGTAACTCCCCTGATACTGGCAACGTGCGTATCGTCAAGCGGGATCTCGGTATTCCCTTCTACGGACATATCCAGGGACCCTGGTGAAATAGTTTGATTCATCTCGGAAGCGTCGTTAGTAGTATGTATAGTAGATTCTAAAGGCATGTATACTTCCCCAGACTCGGATGGCTGGATGGATATTTCTAGACTGGTTTCTGTACCCGTATTAGAATCGGTAGGCACCTGGCTGCCATCTGGCACAGGTTCATCACGTGAGACTACTGACGACGAAACGAAGCTTCGCGGCGGACTAGGTGGAGGTGACGGAGCCGGGGTTGGCGCGGCGCCTCCGGGGCAAGGAGAAGACGGTGAAGAAGCAGACGAAGGACTAGAAGACCACCTATCTATATCACATCCTAGGAGGGCCTGAAGTTGTGCATGACGTGGCTTGTAAAAATCAACCAATGCTGTATAAGTATCGTTCTGCATTCTTGACCTGGCGGGCTTTTCTTTTGTTTGGTTGCGCGTGAACGAGGAAATCTGCTCGGGAAACGGCACTGGTGACGGGGGACAGGATTGCCGGGGCAACATAAACAAAACAAAACAGTGAATTCAAACAAGCAACGGGACAAAAGGCCGCGATAAAACCTGACAAACCACACTCGACACGCGCAGTCACCATCAGCAGGAGCAGCGGCGAGAACCAAAAATAAAAAAAGGAGAAGAACAAGGCCCAGCCCGACGCAAAAACCCCAAACCTAACATGAGATTTTGTCAAATTAAATTTTCATCAAATGTAGCGTACCTATCGGTTCCGGCATGACCATTTCCCGTGGGTTCGCACTGAGCTCATCAAGCCAGTAATCTACGCTTGCCACCACTTCCGCACCGCGTTGGGGGTTCGTGTCCGGAAAATAAATCACAAAAAATTACAAAATCGGTGATCAAAAAAATGTTTTTGACGAAATTTTGTTCGAAAATATTTTTTTAGCACTCGAAATTTTATTTTTTGGAAACGATTTTTGGCGACAGCAAAATTTTGAAGTTTTCGATCATGTCGTAAAGCATTGTAAACAACATCGTTTTTGAACTGTGCACAAAATTTGGATTTCT
>JACLAD010014658.1_pt1 | contig 15212 bp, 9 predicted proteins | sample 8027901 | NCBI WGS metagenome assembly JACLAD01 (sample SAMN15725071, study PRJNA655200) | protist metagenome | isolation source: fluorescence activated cell sorting (FACS) single amplified genomes of... | place: Spain: Blaines Bay Microbial Observatory, Mediterranean Sea | collected 2016-07-05 | reverse complement strand
AGCTGGCAATGGTTGCAGTTCACTTGGAAATGGATCCTGGAACTCTTCATCCATTCTCCGCTGCAGGTCGGGGTCAGCTTTTTTAATTATGTAATCAGAACCTGACTGCCTTTCCTTCGCGTAGCCTTTTAGAACATCATCCCCACCGAGCAATTTGACCAACTCGTCACGGTCACTCAGATGTTCGCAGTGTCCGTGCTTGCAATTGAATCGTTGTCCCCCACTGTCAGTACGGAGGATCACCGTAGAAGACGTTCCATCGGTGTTCTTGGTGTGCTGATCACGGTTCGGACAAAGAACGTGTACGTTGTCCCCATTCTCTGAGATTACCCACCCACGGTCACGGAACAACGTGATAAAGTCGATGGTGCTGTAATCGTAGAAACCCTCATCTGAATCAAATTCGGTTGGTGCTACAGCCTTGATTACTGTCTTTTTTTCTTTTTTCCCTCCAGTGAATTTCTTTTTTTCCTTCGTTGGCTGGTAGTAGTACTTCATCAAGGAATCTGGGACGAACGGCAATCCTTCCCAGTCTTCCTGCACCCACTTGTATTCCTTCTTCGTTTCAGGATGAATAGATGGAGGAGCCACGCACTGTGTTCCTACGCCTTGGACCTCACCTCCGTGTTCAGGGTCTTCCCTTCCAGCAAAGACAAACTTTTTGGGGCAGTCACTCAACACATAATGGTGGAACTTCCCCGATCCTGTCTTAACGATGGGCCCCTTGGTCAACCATTCAATTTCTTGGTTCGCAGCGTGTTCGTCCCACATCGTCAGATCATCGTAGTCAATCCCACGTAGGTACCGTCCTTCTCCCATCTGGATACCGCACAGCAAACCAACATTGTCGGTATGTGCAAAATCCTTCAGCAGATCGTTGATGTCCATATCCTCAGACTTGGGTTTGTTCCATCCCTTTGTGTAAGGCTGCTTGCCTTTCAGAGGGATCGGTTGCAATCCAAGAGAATAGTAATGTCGTATTGCAGCATCCCGACGGGCTAGCCACCCTTGGTTGGTTTGTTCATCTTTAGATTGATGTTCTGTTTCGGAACTCTTTTTCATAAATCTTTCCTGTTATTATATTTGATAATTAAGATTATTTAAATTTAATAATTTGATGGAAAACATCAGATCCATCAATCTTCATGATCGACGCGCGATTGGTCAAAGAACTTATTCAGATCATCAATGGAATAACGAACTATCTTTCCACCAACTTTGCCGTAGGCGGGTCCACGTCGCTCAAAGCGCCAACGTTGGAGGCTCTTGACTGAAACGCCCAGATACTTAGCGGCAGATGATTCGTTTAGGAATTGGGGGGAGGGAGTTAAATCTTGGTCCATAGGACTCTCCGATTGCACGTTGGGAGTAATCCCGCGTTGGTGCGGGATCGATGAGTCCTTGGTTTAGCTTATAAAAAATTACTCTGTCGTTACTCAGTAACAGTAATTTTTCTTCGACCTGTTCTATATTCTGAGAGACGCCGTTTAAAAGTACTGATAGCTAGGATCTGGGTTGAATTAGTTCCTGCGATACTCAGTTCGATTTTTAAAGGATGATCGGAGAGTAAACGAGGGATTTTGATATAATCTTCAGCCCTTACGTGGTCCTTCATTGCTATAAGCACAGACCTCCATCTTGTATTGCCCTTCTGCAATTGAGAAGCATAAGCCCGCTGGATCAACTCCTCCAACTCAGACAATTCACTAGGATCTCTATCCCTCAATTTCGTGGGGGGATTCTTCAGTAACCAATTCTCCAGTTCGATGTAATCGCGGGAAACGAGAAGCAAGGGATGATATTCCTTCGCATGGATCTCAAACGGTGGGTCCAGCAAGAGGATATCTTCAACGTTCCACTTGCGCCAATTGGCTGCCGCTTCCGTTTTTTCATCCCATAGCACCTCCCTCCAATACAATTGTTCCTCCGTTTCTGACAACGCCATCAGTTCTGACCAAATACGGCTTGGTACCTGGTAGAAATGACTTTCAATCTCTTCTGGAACATCTATCAAAGTTCCTGTTGAAATAGGGGTCGACTTCTCTGAATCAGGGGCATCAAAAGGTTGCCCCCAAGTCTCCGCATCGCGATCTCCAGGCATGATTTGCAACATCCGCATGTACTGTCGTGGACGAACATCAAAGCCCTGAAGATAGGGAGTGATCGACCGTTCGTTGCAGCATTGAAGAATGGATAAACGTTGTTTTGGGTAGGATTTCACCAACACACTGATAGAAAGAAAATCTTTTGGAATTGATTGCATTGGGTACCAAGACATAAAGGTGGGTAAATCAGGGCAGGACAGGTTACCAAGAACTTAAATGTCTATTCTTGCATAAGCAAGAATCTCTTGGATGTATTGGTTCTACTTGCGCATAATCCTGAATTTCGATATCAAAAGCATCCTTGTAACGAATAGCAACAATCACTCACACTCCTAATGCCCAGAACCAAGTCCACTACCTCCACTGAATCACCCCAGGCCCAGCTTGGCTTTGAAAAACAACTCTGGGCAGCAGCCGATAAGCTGCGCGGGAACATGGAACCTTCAGATTATAAGCACGTTGCTTTGGGGATGATCTTCCTTAAGTACATTTCTGATTCCTTTGAGGCGAAGTACAACGAACTGCATGATGACGAATACGCTGATCAGGAGGACCCTGAGGAATATCTCGCAGAGAATGTTTTCTGGGTCCCACCGGAAGCACGCTGGTCCCATCTGCAGGCCAACGCACGACAACCAAGCATTGGTAATGTTCTCGATGACGCCATGCTGGCAATTGAAAATCACAACGAGAGCCTCAAGGGAGTACTCCCCAAGGACTACGCCCGTCCTGCGCTCAACAAGATCATGCTGGGGGAATTGATCGATCTGATTGCAGAAATTGGGATGGGGGACACAGCCGACCGTTCACGCGACATCCTTGGAAGAGTCTACGAGTATTTCCTTGGTGGATTCGCTGGTGCAGAAGGGAAGCGTGGTGGTGAGTTCTACACCCCTCGCTCTGTGGTTCAACTGCTGGTAGCAATGTTGGAGCCTTATAAAGGTCGCGTTTACGATCCCTGCTGCGGATCCGGTGGAATGTTCGTACAGTCAGAAAAGTTTGTGGAAGAACACGGTGGACGCATCGGTGACATCGCCATCTATGGTCAGGAAGTGGTCCACACAACATGGAAATTAGCCAAGATGAATCTGGCCGTGCGTGGGATTGATGCGGACATCCGCTGGAACAACGAAGGCAGTTTCCACAAAAACGAACTGCCCGATCTGCGTGCGGATTTCGTCATTGCAAATCCACCGTTCAATATATCCGATTGGGGTGGCGAACGTTTGAAGGAGGATGTCCGCTGGCACTATGGCGTTCCCCCAGCCGGAAATGCGAACTATGCCTGGCTCCAGCACATCGTTCATCACCTAGCCCCCAACGGCACCGCTGGTGTTGTCTTGGCGAACGGTTCGATGTCAACAATGACCTCCGGTGAAGGAGATATTCGCAAAGCTATGGTGGATGCGGATGTCGTTGATTGCATGGTCGCTCTGCCCGGCCAAATCTTTTACTCCACCCAGATCCCTGCTTGCCTCTGGTTTCTCGCTCGCAATAAGAATCCTGGCAATGGCTGGCGTGACCGGCGTGGTGAAGTCCTCTTCATTGATGCCCGCAAGTTTGGGCAAATGGTTGATAGAACCCGAAAAGAATTGACCGAAACCGATATTGCTGAAATTGCTCGGAAGTACCACGCTTGGAGAGGTGAACCAGACGCTGGAAGTTATGAAGACACTCCCGGCTACTGTAAGTCAGCACATTTGGAAGGCATCAAGACCAACGACTATACTTTGACACCTGGACGTTACGTTGGTACAGCAGATCAGGAAGAAGACGATGAACCCTTCGACCAGAAGATGAGTCGCCTTACTGCCCTGCTCAAGCAACAGCAGGAAGAGGGAGCGAAGTTGGATAAACAAATTACCGAGAATCTGAAGAGGTTTGGATATGGATTCTGAATGGATCGTTGCCAAGGCATCTGAGGTTTGTGGAAATCAAAAAAACGCTATGTCAACTGGACCTTTCGGTTCAGCGATCAGTTCCAAATACTTCACTGATATAGGTGTACCCGTCATCAGGGGTAGTAATCTTTCGCAGGATGTAGGTGTCCGACTGGACCACGAAAATCTTGTATTTGTTACAGAGGAGAAGGCAGAAGAATTTGCGCGCTCCACCGTAGGGCGAGGCGATCTTATCTTCACCTGCTGGGGCACTATTGACCAAGTAGGCCTGATCGATGAGAAGTGTAAGTTTGAAAAATATGTCATCTCCAACAAGCAAATGAAGATGACCCCAGATCCCAGTATTGCCGACAGCAGATTTCTTTACTACCAGTTTGCTTCGCCCAAGATGAGAAGTTGGATTATTGACAATGGAATTGGTAGTTCAGTTCCAGGTTTCAATCTTGGAATGCTGAAGAACATTGACCTAAATATCCCACCCGTCCCGACTCAAAAAGCCATCGCGCACATCCTCGGTACCCTAGAGGACAAGATCGAACTCAACCGCCAAATGAATAAAACGCTGGAGGCGATGGCGCAGGCATTGTTCAAGAGTTGGTTCGTAGATTTTGATCCAGTCATCGACAACGCGCTCGCTGCAGGCAATAACATCCCTGATGAACTGAAAGCCAGGGCCGCTGCGCGCCAAGCATTAGGTGACCAACGTAAGCCGCTGCCTGCGGAAATACAGCGTCAGTTTCCGGATAAATTCGTTCTGAGCGATGAGATGGGTTGGATTCCGGAGGGGTGGAATTCAAGTAAGTTATCTGACATTGCCAGATTGATGACAACCTCTGTCCTCCCCAACAAAGAGCCAGAGACGGTCTGGACGCACTTCAGCATCCCTGCGTTTGATGATGGTCAGCATCCAACTCTTGACCTTGGTGAGACTATTAAAAGTGGCAAATACCGCGTACCTTCCCATGCTGTGTTAGCCTCGAAATTGAACCCACAGTTCCCTCGCGTTTGGATGCCAGATGTTCAAGATGAGCGATATGCCATCTGTTCCACAGAGTTCATGCCTTTTGAGCCAAATGAACCTGCCGAGAGGCCATTCCTCTATTCGCTTTTTTGTTCAAAAACGATTCAAACAGAGATTGAGAATAGGGTTACTGGCTCAACGGGTAGTCGACAAAGAGTTAAGCCAAAGGAAATAGCAGAGCTACCCCTACTTGGAGTTCCAGCACCCCTTAGACAGGTTTTTTCGAAAATGGCACGTGCATGGTTTGAGCGTCAATCTACAAATCAGCAACAGCAAAAAACTCTGACCGAGCTTCGCGACACCCTCCTCCCCAAACTAATGTCTGGCGAACTGCATGTGCCGGAAGCAGAAAAGCTGGTGGGGGAAGCGGTGTAACCTTGAGAGCAAAAGTAACCGGTAACATGACCGCTGAAGAATTCAGAAAAGCACGTAAAGACATGGGTCCAACCATGGCTGAAGCAGCGAAACGCTGTAAGGTTCCATACAGGACATGTCAGGATTGGGAACTCGGTAACCGTCCTGTGCCCGCTCACGCATTCTGCTTCCTCTACTATTTGCGGAACAGTACTCCCGATGGTTAGCAAAGAACAATTCAATGCTAGTGGTCAACAAAGGTGACATAGCCTATGAGTGCTTCCATCAATGAATCCCAAGTTGAAGACGCCGCCCTGGCGTGGTTTGCAGAACTGGGCTACTCCGTCGTTTGGGGTAACGACATCTCACCAGAAGGCTCCATCCCCGAACGTGCCAGCAATGGTGAAGTCATTCTGCTCCAGCGTTTGACCAACGCCTTCAATCGCCTCAATCCCCATCTGTCTCCTGAAATCTTCGAGGAAGTTCTCCGCAAACTCCAACAAACTGAAACACCGCAACTGTTGTTGGAGAACCGCCGCATCCATCGCTATCTTGTCGCAGGGATGGAAGTGGAGATCACACGTGCCGATGGCTCCATCGGTGGGGATAGAGCCCACCTGATTGATTTCCAAAATCCTTCCGCTAACGACTGGCTAGCTGTTCGTCAACTGACCGTCATCGAACATGGTCACAAGCGCAGGCCTGACATCGTCCTCTACTGCAATGGTCTGCCACTGGTTGTGCTGGAATTGAAGAATCCGGGCGTTGCCAGTGCGTCACTTGAGGCTGCCTATTACCAATTGCAAACGTACAAAGCCCAGATCTCATCACTGTTTCGGACCAACCTCGCCTTGATCACTTCCGACGGCTTGCTGGCTCGAATTGGGTCACTATCAGCAAACCTTGAGCGGTTCATGCCTTGGCGAACGATCGATGGGCAGGATGTTGCGCCTAAGGGATCACCTGAGTTAGAAACTATGCTTTGTGGGGTCTGTGATCCGCACTATCTGTTGCAACTTCTTCAAGATTTCACTTTGTTTGGGGATACCGATTCTGGCCCAATCAAAATCCTCGCGGGATACCACCAGTTTCATGCAGTCCAGCACGCGGTTTCTGCAACGATTCGCGCCTTACCCCGAGAAGTCGATGTTGAAGCGGTGATGGACGCACCAGGCACCTACCACACGCGTTCACAAAACGATGGAGGAGACAAACGAATCGGAGTGATCTGGCACACCCAAGGATCTGGGAAGAGCCTGTTGATGGCGTTCTACGCAGGGCAAGTGATCAGCCATCCTGCGCTGGCCAATCCCACGTTGGTTGTAGTAACAGACCGTAACGACCTCGACGATCAACTCTTCAAAACCTTTGTCATGTGTCGCGAACTGTTACGGCAAACTCCACAGCAGGCAGATTCCAGGGAAGATCTTCAAAAACTGCTGAACCGAGCATCGGGTGGAGTGATTTTCACAACCATTCAGAAGTTTTCACCTGAGCAAGGGGAGACGGACTATCCAGCACTAACCAAGCGCACCAACGTTGTCGTGATCGCTGATGAAGCGCACCGGAGTCAATATGGGTTCCGGGCTAAGATGGACCGGAAGAGTGGCAAGATGACCTACGGTTTCGCGAAGTACCTCCGGGATGCATTGCCGAATGCGTCGTTCATCGGATTCACTGGAACACCGATCGAACAGGATGATGTGAACACGCCTGCTGTATTCGGTGATTACATTGACGTCTACGACATCAATCGTGGTGTGGAAGATGGTGCAACAGTTCCCATCTATTATGAAAGTCGGTTGGCACGGATCGAACTTAATGAAGAGGAAATGCTCCAGATTGAGGATGAGATCGAGGATTTGACCGAGGATGAAGTTCAGGAGGAACAGGAGAAGTTGAAGCGTAAGTGGGCCAGCGTGGAAGCAATCGTGGGTAGTACAAAAAGATTGGAGATGGTTGCTGCCGACATCGTTCAACACTTTGAAGATCGCCAAAACGCGTTGGAAGGTAAGGGAATGGTCGTCTGCATGTCACGCCGGATCTGTATTGCCCTCTATGAAGAGATCATCAAGTTGCGCCCTGACTGGCACAGTGACAACCCTGAAGAGGGTGCAATCAAAATCGTGATGACAGGCTCGGCTAGTGATCCACAAAGCTGGCAACCGCACATTGGGGACAGAACCTACCGCGAACGTCTGGCCAAACGTATCAAGGATTCCAATGACTCCCTCCAGATGGTGCTTGTCCGAGACATGTGGCTGACCGGCTTTGATGCTCCCAGCATGCATACGATGTATGTCGACAAGCCAATGCGCGGTCATGGGTTGATGCAGGCCATCGCACGCGTCAATCGAGTGTTCCGAGATAAGCCTGCAGGACTGATCGTGGACTACATTGGGATCGCCCAGAATCTAAAAACTGCGTTGGGTCAATACTCCCGTCGGGATCAGGAACACACAGGAATTGACGAAGCCGAAGCGGTTGCAGTGCTCCAAGAGAAACTGGAAATTGTTCGGGCAATGTTCCACGGATTCAATTATCGAAGCAGCCTTGGTGGAACACCAGGAGAACGGCTTACCGTCCTAGCAGGTGCGGTTCAATGGGTCCTAGAATGGCAACAGCGTCAGGCTGAAAAAGCCACTAGTGAAGACGAGAAGAAGCGAGCCCATCGGCGTTTTAATGATGCTGTGCTCGCCTTATCAAAGGCTTTCGCATTAGTGTCCGCGAGTGATGTAGCACGGGAAGTCCGTGAAGAGGTTGGCTTCTTCCAAACCCTTCGAGTCGCGATGGTTAAGTCAGGATCCACCTCACGCATTTCCTCTGCAACAAAGGATCTAGCCGTACAACAGATTGTCAGCCGTGCTGTCGTTTCCACTGAGATCGTTGACATCCTCAGAGCCGCTGGCATGAATGCCCCAGACATCTCAATCCTCTCTGATGAGTTCCTGAATGAAGTACAGGGAATGCAGCAACGCAACTTGGCAATGGAAGCATTGCGCAAATTACTGAATGGTGAAATCCGGTCCCCTCAGCAGACAAATGTTACGAAGGTCAAGGAATTCACCCAGCGTCTGGAAGAAGCTGTTGCCCGGTACCATACCAACGCGCTAACCACCGCAGAAGTCATTCAGGAGTTAATCAATCTTGCCAAAGACATGAAGGAGGAGAGGATTCGTGTAAAGGATCTAAATCCAGAGGAAATTGCCTTCTATGACGCGCTTGCTGAAAACGAAAGTGCGGTGGAAGTCCTTGGCAACAAACAACTGGGAGTAATTGCCAACGAGTTACTGCGTAGTTTAAAAACCAACGCCACTGTCGATTGGAAGTACCACGCGACTACTCGCGCAAGGATGCGAGTTCTGGTGAAACGAATCCTGCGTAAATATGGATTTCCTCCAGACCTCCAAGATTCTGCTGTACAGAACGTGTTGCAGCAGGCCGAGGTACTAGCTGAAAGGTGGGCTGCCTGAGTTTAGGGTTTCTATATCTACCGAATGAATCTCAAATCCAGCCAAAGTCTGAGTTATTCAAATGGCAGAGTATAGTGAAGAACAAATTCATGAGATCTTAGAACAGTTCCTGGACCACAGTGTTGAGGTTCTAAGATCGGCTATTGAAGCATCTACTGAAATTCCAACTAATCTCTCCGATCAACTCGTAGGCTTTCTTGAGCATTGGATAAATTTAAAGATCCTCCCCTTCCCAAGTGCAAAGTTCCGAACTCAATTGTTGAAAGGTGTTTGCTCTTTGGGAAATGAACCCTTAGAGGAAAGAAATCTGGATCAACTTGTCAAACGATGGGGCTTTCCGGTGCATGGCAAAAGCACCTTGTCTGGTGTACTAATTCTCGGCAAAAACTTGGGCGCGTATCCTAAGCAAATCAACTTGGAAAACTTGATCGATAAACTGAACACTGAATCAAAGGGGGAACTGAGAATCTACTCTCAGGAGATGTTTCTTTTCTCTGTCTTTAGTGGGAAAGACATCTACGAATCCGATGGGAGTATTTCCCTCGAAAGTCACATCCTAAAGCATCCTTTTCTCAAAAGTGTTGAAAACGAATACTTCGCCTGGCCTGACACGTTCGCAATGCCCGGCAGGAAGCACAATATCAAGATCGATACGACTCAGGATGGCCTGCTGGCCATGTTTGGTTACAGGGTTGGGATGAATGGACTAAGGACAGATGAAAGAAGGTATAAACTTAAGACAGTGTACGAATATGATCTCTCTAAGCTAAGGGGTCAGATTGACAATAATTATTTGTATGAGTGGGCTGGTGTTCGTTCCTCAGGTCGCTTGAAAAAGATGGCGATCACCATTGCAACACTTACGAAGAACGCGAAACGAAGTCACATGAATGGGCAAAGAAACATGTCTGTTGCTATCTCCGAGTGGGAGAGTGACTTGGCGTGGTTGAAATCAACCTACTATGATGGGCGCTACAATCACCGAGGGCGCTGGTATTGGCCCAAGACATAGTAACGTTCTTTCTCTTTTTCGCTGAGCCATGATGCCCAATGGCTCATGCCATCGATACCACAAATTCACTTGAGCGAATAATGGGACAACAAGACCTTAGAATTCAGGAATTAGTCACCAAGATTGAGCATGGTGATATTCGACTACCTGAAATGCAACGGCACTACGTATGGAGAAAAACAAGAGTGCGCGATTTGTTGGATTCACTTTATCGAGGTTATCCATCCGGTACTATATTGACTTGGGAAACCGATTCTGAAGTAGCCACAAGAGAATTTGCGGTTGATCAAGGTAGAAATTCAAACAGTTTCCAACTTCTTCTAGATGGACAACAACGACTCACATCACTATCAGCAATCCTCCGGGGGCACCCTGTCAAGGTACGTGGCCGAAAACGCCCTATTGATATTCTGTTTAATCTAGACCACCCAGAGGAAATTGCTATTGTTACAGAAGTCAACGAAGAAGAAGATATAGATTTAGTCAACGAAAATGAGGAAAGCATCGATGCCGGTGAGGACGAAATTCTTAGTCGACTGGATCGATTAGCCTTTGTTGTCGCCACAAAGAAATTAGCCAATCGCCCTAATTGGGTATCTGTAACAAAAGTTTTCCTTGAAAATAGTGATGCTCCCTTTTTGAAGTCTGCTGGCATCTCAAATTGGGATGATTCCAGATTTGAAAAATACAGCAATCGCCTGAGGAAGCTGCGTGCAATCAAGGACTATCAGTACCGTGTACATATACTAGATCGAGACAAGTCTTATGAGGAAGTAACAGAGATCTTCGTAAGAGTTAATTCACTTGGAGCCAAACTCCGAAGTTCGGATCTAGCACTTGCTCAAATAACTGCGACCTGGAGAGACTCACTAAAAATCTTTCAGCAATTTGAAGAATCTAGCCAGAAGATAGGATTTGAAGTTGGATTGGGAATTCATTTGAGAAATTTAGTCACCTTCGCTACCGGTCAGTCACGATTTCAAGCCGTTGTAGGATTGAGCCAGAAGAATCTGGAAACAAACTGGGAAAGAGCCAAAAGAGGTGCTGAGTACGCGTTTAATTTTCTGAAAAGCAATGTGGGTATTGATAGCCCAGCACTTCTTTCTTCGCCGTTTATTGTTATCGCCATTGCCAATTTTGGAGATTACTACAATTACAACCCCAGCCCAGAGGAAGCCCAACTCCTTAGGTATTGGGTTTTAGTTGCAAACGCAAAGGGGCGGTACTCTCGCGGATCCACTGAAACAATCCTGGACCAAGACTTGGCGGCAATTCGCAAAGGTGAGGGAGTTAGCGGCTTGCTACAACTACTGAAAACGCAGGCAGGAAGGTTAGAGGTTTTAACTGATGACCTTGAAAACCGAAATGTACGTAGTGCCTACTTCAAAACAATGTTTTTAGCATTTCACCAGCAAGGAGCCACTGATTGGCGCGACCAATTGGTCATTTCTTTAAAACATAAAGGTCAACAACATTCTTTACAATTTCATCATATCTTCCCGCAAAGCGTTTTGAATAAACAGGGTATCGCTAGAAAAAAAATAAACGATATTAGTAATCTGCTTTTTTTGAGTGGTCGTACCAACCGTAAGATCAGTGATAAGGAACCTGCTTTGTACCTACCAGAAATCCTTGAAAAACAAGGAGAAGACGCTTTCACCAAGCAAGCTATTCCAACTGATGAGGCACTTTGGCAAATAAGCGCCTACGATGACTTTATTAAAGAACGTCGAAATTTAATTGCAAAGTGTTTAAACCAATTCCTTGGAAACAAGCCTTCCATTTAACCAGCTAGTGTATACCAAAATAATCCGCCTCCCGGCTCGTACACTCCAGCGTTTTCAACTCCCTGACATCCGTTATCCGATTCCTAAATCCGACGTTGAGCAAATTCTTGCTGGCAGCATGGATTTACCATTCACAGACATGTTGGTAGCACTTCAGGAAAAAAGCCAACGGGTCAAGAACGGTTGGAAACAGTTGGAACCAGCGATTGAAAGAATCGCTGAAATCCTTGCTAAATCGAGAATCCCTGAAATCGCATCGGTCGTCGGAGAGAACTGGTGGTTGGAACTGGGTCCGGTGGATCTGAGTGCGGAGTTAATCACGATTCAGCGTCAAGACCACTTGGTTGCCGCAATGACACGTAGAGAAGATGGGCGGCTGCGGGTGGCTGTCTATCGTCCCCTCGATGCTGGTAGTGCTTCCAGCTTAAATGCCCTTGGATTGAACCCCCGCCCAGAGGGTGGGGTGGGCACGAGAGACAACAACTGGGAATACGCACTTGATGCTTCGGCGTCCTCATTCCGGCAAATGATGGCTGCTGAAGCCGGGCAGAGTTACATATCCTATTGGGAGAAGGGACTGGGAATCAGTCATGACAATTCTGAAATTCCAGAATGGTTTCAGCAAAGAGAACTCCGGCGTCGTCCCAACGAACTAGTTGCTGTTGAACTGGGAGGAGAGTATCAGGCTTACGGCTCTTCTAATCCTGAGTTATTTAGCCCATCTACACCAGAAGCAGTGATTCCAAAAGCTTATCCACATTGGCAGGCAAAGCGACAATGGAAACGGACGATCAGGGGGCGTTTCCGTGGTTGTTTGTTGGGTGGTGCCGTGGGTGATGCATTGGGCGCCCCGGTGGAATTCATGGGTCGTCAGGGAATCCTCAACAAGTATGGTCCAAAGGGAATCCGAGACTACGCACCTGCTTACGGTGGGTTAGGGAAAGTTACTGACGATACCCAGATGACTCTGTTCACAGCAGAGGGCCTGTTGCGAGGCTGGGCAAGATTCTGTGACAGAGGAGCCATGAGTCTAGTCGGCACTACACGGTTCGCCTACCTACGCTGGCTGATAACTCAGGGAGAAGAGCCTGCAGAGGAGTATCCAGAGTGGTTCAAATCCGGTTGGTTGATTGAGCAACAGGAATTGCACAACCTTCGTGGGCCAGGCCAAACAAATCTCTCGGCACTTCGCGCACCACGGCAGTCAAGGGGTGAGGTTAATAACAGCAAGGGCTGCGGTGCTGTCATGCGGATGGCACCCGTCGGTTTGATGTGCTGGAAACTGAATGAAGGCTCCGGGCCATCAAGTCCGATTGCGAAGCAGACCTTTGAACTGGGGACTGAACTCTCTGAGTTGACCCATGGACACCCTTCAGGGTTTCTGACTGGTGGGGTGCTTGGGTTGTTAATACAAGCTTTGATTGATGGTGCCGGTCTTAAGGAAGCACTGTTGGTGGCAAAGGCGATCTTGGTAGATCAGAAGCATCATGAAGAGACCTTGCAAGCCATCGAGATGGCCGAGCGGCTCTCGGATTCAGGCTTGCCACACCATGAGTCAATTCTACAATTAGGCGAAGGCTGGGTAGCAGAAGAAGCGCTGGCAATCGCAATCTACTGTAGCTTGGTTGCCAAAAATTTCCGGCATGGTGTAACGATCGCCGTGAATCACGATGGAGATTCAGATTCCACCGGAGCCATTACCGGCAACATCCTCGGAACGTTGTACGGAGTGAAGAAGATTCATGCAGAATGGATTGAACGACTGGAATTGAGGGAGGTGATTATTGAGATCGCTGACGATCTCTACGAGTTCCGAGAATGGGGGGTTGAAATGTACGGAAGTGCTACCCCAGAAATGTACGAGAAGATTCGCAGGAAGTACCCTCCGAATTGAATTACTTGATAGTATGAGAATTTATTCATGATAAAAATTAGGAGGAATCTTAGGAATGCTTGGCAGGGTTCAGAAACTCCGGGATCGGAGAGGCTGACACTCCAGCAGTAGCGAAGTCTCATCAGAAGTCTCAATATTCATTTTAATCTCAGAAATTCACTAGGCCTATTGCTTGTAGGGTATGTAGAGATTTATGGTTGTTTAGTAGCTGGGAGTGCTTATCTCCAACAGACACTATCGGGGGAGTGTTTCATTTTTAAGACATTCCAAAAGATCAGATCTTCAAAAATGAGGATTATTTTCCATCCCGCACATTTCTCTTATATCTTTCATCATCCTCTCCGTATATCCATCGGTATTTGAATTTGCCATCATTCCAAGTTCCGTCAGCAGTCGTTCCATCAGGATAGGTCAAAACACCTCGGCCATGGTAGTTGCCACGTTCGAACTCTCCGTTGTATATCTTGCCCGATGGTGAAGTAGCAGTCCCCCAACCGGATGCTCTTGTTGTATGAGGCAGTCCCTCTTGAAACCCACCAATATACTTATACCCATGTGCAAAAGTAATAGAACCAGATCCATTCGGAATGCCATCTCTTACTTCACCTATATAAACGGCATCTCGATTAGACACTTTGTTTGTCTTCCAGACTTTAAAATCATCAGCTTTGTCTAGATTATCCATACTAATGTATAGGGTTTTTTTCCAACTATCTTTGGCAAAAGGATCTTCACTTATGTATGGAGTCTTCTTCTGCTTTGCTTTATTTATTGGTAGGGATGCAATATAGACTTCTGCTGCTGTCCGTTTGGAAACTTCCTCCACAGTTGAGGTATCTCCACCCACAAAGTAAAAATCACCAATCACAGCGTATTGGACCCACGGGACCTGCTTCTTGTTGCTCTCTCTGTAAACATCTGCTGCCGTCCGTTTGAAGACTTCCTCCAATTTGAGGCCGGGTGTTTTCAGGTGCCTGAGTAATTTGCTGGTAAACAATCCATTGCGACCATCACCATCAGCAGCGACTTTACCAGGTGCGGTTGCGAATGAAATGAAAGTCCCTTCCGGAGCAATAACCTGTGCTAGCCCTGGGTTAAACGTTCGGAATGATCTGGCAAATGGATTATTGCGGCAGGCATCAAGAATCACTAGGTTCATGCGATTACCAGCATTCTGCATCTGTCCAAGCATTTTACCCAGAGGCACAGCATCGTAGCGGACGTCTGTTTCGGTACTAGGGTTAATGTCCACTGGTAGCAGGTAGTTCTCACCATCAAACTGCATCCCATGTCCAGCATAATAGAAAAGTCCAACACCGTTATAGTCCCGTAACTGTTTGCCGAAATTACGAATAGATTGCTCCATCTCACGTTGATCTGCATCGGTAACGGTAGTGACCTTAAATCCCAACTGCTCCAATGTATTGCTGATTGCTTTTGCATCATTGACTGGGTTGCGAAGTACTCCAGCACTGGCGTATGCAGAATTGCCAATGACTAACGCCTGCCGAACGTCATCACTCAATTGTTGATTCGCCGGTCGTATTGCCCGTCCCTGTGACCAAGTAGTTGGGACAACTAGTATTAGCAACAGGACCAAAACGATGGAGTGCTTACGTATCATTTTCAACTCCTCAGTTGGTTTTGAGTAATAGTTCGTTTATA
>JACLAD010010902.1_pt1 | contig 15225 bp, 13 predicted proteins | sample 8027901 | NCBI WGS metagenome assembly JACLAD01 (sample SAMN15725071, study PRJNA655200) | protist metagenome | isolation source: fluorescence activated cell sorting (FACS) single amplified genomes of... | place: Spain: Blaines Bay Microbial Observatory, Mediterranean Sea | collected 2016-07-05 | reverse complement strand
TTTCAATTTTTTCTTTGATTCTTAACCAAAAATGCATTGAAAATCAATTTTCAAATGTGTGCTGATTACCAATATAGATGGTCGACGTCATCTTCCTCCTCCTGATTGAGAGGTGGCAACACTACCGCCTTCTTCTAAACATGTAACAAAAATGGGCAATATAAACACATGCAAAACACAATTACATGTTTTTGGATGTCCGCCAAGCATTTTTGTTTTCAATTTTAAAACTGACCTGAATATGTGAGATGTGATCATCCATTAATTCATCTTTATTTTCCAGCTTCTCCTCTACAACCGCCTTCATCTGCAGAGGACCCTCTTCAATTTTTGTTTTTGAAGAATGACGATGACCACCAACCGGCGGCTTCGGCCCCGACCTTCAAATCATTTCAAATTTGATAATAATATTGATGCAAGCACATTTTTCTTGTATATCTTTGTAATGTACCAATTTCTAGTGTTGCGGCGATTACGAGCACCAACCTGCGTCGCAGCTTGACCAGCACCAATCCAAGCAAAGACCCGGCGCATGATTGCTAAATTTTTAATTACAGAAAAGATGTTAAATTGAATTCAAATTTGGTGTCAATAACTGTCAAAGGTTGTGCAATACAATAAATTTACTTTAAGATCATCAAAACAACAAACGGTGAGGAATGGTGCATGCAAAAAATCATTCTATATTTCAAATGATGTATGCCAAAATAATCAACCTCTACAATTACATTTGAAGAGGTCAAGACGCAAAAAATTGAAGCTAAAAAATTAGGTAGGTAGTAATGACTCGTCATACAAGTTCAAAATGGTAAGGTAAGTAACAATTGTTACCTTTTGTAAAAGCCAAAAAACTTAATACAAAAATGTAATTCATCATATTAGAATCCGCCCTTCTGTGACGCTTCAGAAGCATCACTTTCCATCAATTCGTACAAATCACCAGAAGCTTCCATTTGACGGATGGCCCGATAATCAGCTTCAATTTCCAGTAGATTCGCAGAGATTTGCATGATTTCTCCAGGAGATGTCACAAGATCGACTGTCTGTTTTAATTGCTCGCCGGGGGAAACAAATGAGTCGATCTTTTGCACAGAATGCAACTGTGATAGCTTACGCTCGAACGAATTATTCGCTAGGATACCAAACTGCTCATCATTGTACAAACTGGTGACCAACGCATGCTTCTTCAAGATGTAGCCATTCTCTTGCTTACGCAACTGCTCAAACAGCTCACCTCCACAAAGAGCATCCACAGCAACCTAAAAAACATTGTTTCAAAACATGAAAAATCGAAAATTATTAATCAAAAATTTCAAATAATCCTTTCTTGAACTTCATGTGGGCCGATGCCTGTTGCCTGTTCAACCACCCAAGCAGCGGTACCGCCATGCAAACGCGTACCCACCTCAACCTAAAAAACAAAATCAAATTTTGACAAAAGAAAAGGAATTTGGTGAAAAAAATGTAGAAAATGACAAAATTTATGAATTTTCGAAAGAAAAAATTGCAAAATTAGTATCCATTTCTTCGACCAAACACGGACCCTTGGCCGGGCCGTCTGGTGTATACATGACCTCGGCGTGGGATGGGCCGTGGGTGATGGATAACGCGTTCAAGCATCTGTGGACGTAAGTGACAAGTTCGTCTTGAATAGAACCACGAGCAGGGAGCAATTTCGTCCATTCATACGTAATAGCACCAGTGCTTTCATCCTTCTTCTTGCTGTATTCCCAGATGGCGCATACGACATGCTCACCATCATGAGATACAGAATCGACGACGTACTCGGTCCCATGAAGAAACTCTTGGAGGAGGAGTTTATCGTTGGTCACGCCCAATACATTAACCTTTTGATATTGTGCTTTGAAAGCAGATTCGATGTCGGCATCACTGTAACAAATGGTCACCCCTTCCGTACCACCACCCAACAGAGGCTTGACAACGACGGGAAACCTGAGAAAAAAATTGAAAAACAACAAAAATGACTGAAATTTCAAGGAAAACCCCAAACTTTTCTTTTTAGAATTTTTTAGGTACTCAAGGTTCGCCTTCCGCCAGGTAATCATCTGCGTGAGGTTGTTGCTTGCGATCTGTTTGATCGAACGTATTTGCCGGTCTTTGAGCCGCTCCTGCATTGCGTATTTATCCCTGCGGATATCCAAGCCATCAGAACCATTGCCAGGGAAACCGTAATGCTCTTGCAATTGCTCTGCCAACATCACGCCAGATTCACATCCAGCAATGATGTAACCAATATTGAAATGGTACAAATCGTGGTGGAGAAACTCGGCTTCGAAATCAAAAATTGCAACAAATCGGTTTTTATCAGGCATGGAATGTCTTAGATGACTGCATAACGTCTTTGACGAGATAATAGCCACCACCGGAATGTGTCGCTTTTCAAACTCCTCCAAAAGATACTTTCCAGATGAAAATGGGTCCACAATCACAGCAACCGCCTCGGAATGATCGAAATCCGGGTGGATACGTGGATGTTCTTTGAAATAGCTATCTGAAACCAAATTCAAATTATTTAATTACGTTTAATTATAATTTAAATGAAAAATAAAATCAAAGATATATAGAGACAAAGTACCTTCCTCTGCACCTTGACCATTGTTGAAAATAATTTGCTGATACTCCTCCAAAGACATTTGATCTCTTTCAATTGGAAACATCATATCCAACATCCAGGCAAACTTTTTGAAATCTTCCCGGGTGATTACGTCGTATTGCTGGCTTACGATGTTCCACACATCCCCTGCGCGACGGAAATATTCTGTTTTTGTAATTTTAGGTTTTTCGTTGAGAGCGTCGAATAGCAAAAAGGATTTATGCTTCAATTCTGCTACTTCGAGAGTAGTCACATATTGCTTACTTTCCTTGTTCACAAAATCAAACAATGCTTTAGCACGGTCCTCCTCAGACTTCGCTGAATTAGCAATGGCACGCGCTTGGGCGGTGAAAGCATCATACGAATTCTTGGCCGCAAGGGTAACTTGATCGGCTAGCTCCTGCGCGCGCATTTTGCCGATCTCCTCGATTGCACGTTCCACAACACGAGGATCTTCGTCTTTAAATCTCTCAATCGCCTTGGCCAGCGCGTTGTCGTAGAATTGCTTTGTTGACACCATCGCCGGAGAACTCATTCCAGCGGTGCGAGTGACATCAGCATTTTTGAGCATTAGGGATTGGACGGCAAGGTCGAGAGAATCGTTGCGTGTAGGCGGCGGAGGCGGGGGCAGAGGTGCAGGAGCGGAAATGCCACTGGATGGTAATACCATTCCGTCGAGATCCTTTTCCAGTTTGGCAACTCGCTCTTCGAATTTTTCTTGGAGCTTAGCAATACGTCCTTCCTCGGTTGCTGTCAGCGCGTTGGACAGGGCAGCTTTATACAATTCTTCTGCTGCTTGCTTCGCGGGATCCTCTTTACTGTTTGTCTGCGTTCTCATCAAACCAACCCAATTAGCTACAGAACTGAACAAACTCTGCTGGAAGGGCTCGTCTTCGCCATCCAATTTCAAATAAGTGTGACTTCCATGCATCGTACTACTAGAAGGAGGTTCAGAATGTGTAAAGCTTGCCATCGTGTCATCAACCAAAGGGTCATGGAGCTCGGTAGGGAAAAACGGATGACCAGCGTCTTCATGGACCTGTGTTGTCGTTTCAGCTGGAGGTTCAGGGATGTTCCCAGCGGCGTGGCTCATATCTCTTTGCGTGGCATCAATCAAAGATTCGTCGAGATGAAAACCAAAAAATGCATCACCAAAATCATCTTCGTCTGGAGTCAAAGCAAAAGGGAGGTCCGCATCCAAATCCGACGGCACTCGACTTGTCGTCGTGGGATGATCTGCTTCAAGAGCTTGCAACGCGAAAGACGCGTTGATCAAATCCATAAATAAAAACCACTTCATGATTGGTACTACGCTTTCACACTAAATAAAGAATAATCCACTCTGGACTGCTTTTCAATCCAATAGGTAAAATCTTTTGACAGGTAAATTGAAATTCCGTCAGTACAAAAAAGAAATAAAAGAAAATAAATCGTACGATTATCACATGGTATCAATTTAATTATTGATGGTTTCTAATATCTAAACTAACAAACTCACAACAAACACAAGTGATGTTGTAAAAAATCAAAACATAATTTAATTGCGATGAGTTCTCAAAGCATGATCATTTTGGAATCATCTTGAAAATCAAGACCAACATTGAATTTAGCAAGTGCAAATTTCACAGCAAGGCTGTCTATCGCAGACTTGGGCCGCGCTGCTGCGGACTTGGGTCTAGCTCCACAACTCTTAGGCCGAGCTCTACTGCCTGCGGTGGCCGGTCTGCTATTGTTGTGTGCAGTAGTAGGTCTCGACCTCCGCACCATACCAGCAGTGGCACCGGCACTCTTGGGTCGAATACGGGATGATGACATCGGGCGCTGTGAGCATACCAATGATTTACCGGAGTAAAACAGAACTCGTTCTGATTGAAGGGTCGATGAGGTACTACTCCCGCTTCTGGGTCGCTCCAGCTTTTGTTCCGGCTTCAGTGGTGCCGTCTCTTGAAATCGTTTGCGCGGGTCGGCTGATTGGGAGCGTACAAACTTCTTTGCTGGAACAATAGGCGGCACGACAGAGTGAGGCACGGCGGACTGCGGGCGGGATGGCTTTTTTGTTGGAATAACGTAGTCCGGTGCGTACTCTTGCCGGACGATACCCGGCTTCCACCCGATTTCTGCGAGATCCGTCTGCCCCTCTAGGTAATCACGCTTCCGCGTTATCCTTGCAGACTCATCAGCCTTTCGCTCGGCTCTACTCGGGAAGCGGGCCATGCGATCCCGCACCCTTTTTTCATTGCGGTAATCCTCATACACTTCTTGGACATTTCCGGGTAGGGCCCAGACCTGCTGGTCGAACTTTTCTGACACCTTGATGGCTGAATGCTTTGCACTTTTTAGTGCAAGCTTGGGGTCGAGGTTTAGTAAGCCACTTTCAAACATGTGATTTTGTTTATTCAACCAGTGGTCAAGACCCCTCGGTGGTGGCAAGGCGGGGGCTGACTCCGCCAATGGTTTATGCTCGTCTAGATACGTTTTTAAAGTATCACACCCAACTGGATCCCTCGTGGTGATTTTTAAATAACAATCATCACACAGACTAATCGCGTTAAAATACCACGCTGGGTCCGAGCAACACTTAGACAAAAAAGCATCGACCGCCATCGTTGGAAAGATCTGCCGTAATGTATACGGAATGACCAACGCCTGTTCAAGCTTCGCGGTCAATTCCAATAACGCGTCAATCTTAATCCAAAGCTCTCCAGCATCCTCATTTATATTCCTCCCTGGTGAAATCGGCGGTAGCACCTCCTCACTAGAGTAACTGCTTCTCCTCCCCATGCTTTGTTCGGTAATAAACGTACTCGACGGCTCCTCCCAGACTGAATCATTCCTTGCGAACTGCTGCTCCTGCTTTATCCTCCGTAACACCTGCAGCATAGCGCCAAATTCACAGCGTAAATCATGTAGCAACTTCACCACATAATCTCCACCATGCGTCACGATTGGCCCTTCAAAAGACAAACATGGATCATCCAACTTCTCTAATATCTTTGGGTCCACATGATGCCGCTCAAGGATATTCACCAATAAACGCAGCTCAATACTATCCCTTAAGATATAATTTTTCACCGCCGGTAACGCATCCCACCGAGACATATCATCATGTCGATCATTCCAACGTTGATTCGCGAGGATCACTGCAGACCGTAATTCATCATCAGATGGGTTTGTTAAGGCCGGTGCATTTAACAAGCCATAGTATTTAAGCATCGATGCAATGGTCAATTTGCTAAGCTTATGCTGAAACTGCCGTTGGCAGCACGGGCACGCATTATAATTAGGAGGGTTTGACTCCCTCACCACGGCTTCCGGCAACCCCCTCAAGCTCCCTAGAAACTTGGTATCACTTAAGCAACTGCCCGCCTTACTCAATTTCAACTCCATCGGCGGCTTACTCAAATCATCCTTACTAAACACGCCATCACTACTACTTCGTAAAAACGAGCAAAACAATAACCACAACCTATCCTGCGGGTCAAGCCTTAAATATAACACCATCCTTTGAATCACAACCCCACTCACTGTCTTGCAATGCTCGACAATACTATCACACATCGCCTTGATCTTCTGCTTCAGCGTCCTCGTGGTAGCCTGCGCGCGGTCCGTCGTTAAATGATGTATATTCTCAAAGTTAACCATACGATCAACGGTCGGCTTCCGCTTATCATCACTTCGATTTAAATTCACCTTCACTTCAATCTGTAAGAACGCTTTACTGTAGCTAACCCGGTACGTCCTCATCCTTGATCCCTTACTTGGTACAAACTTTTGTAGCAAGCCGCTATTACATTTAGTACGATAGTTCAAGAACGATTGGAACTGATCCTTTGTAAAATATTCAGTTTCGCCGATGTCGTTTCCATAATCATCTTGGGTCAATGTGAGGTAGGTTGCTACAATCCCACTGGCCTCAACATTTTCTGTAAACTCCTCAAACACATCCGCATTTTTGATCTTATCTCGCTTGCGCTTGCTCATTTCACCCTCGGTTTGGCAGGAGTAGTGTGTGAACGGTTGGGAGAAGCGGTAGACTAATGTGTCAGGCAGGAGGACGTTAGGGCAGGACTGGAAATTCAACCTAAATTGATGATTTAAAAAGAAAATTGAAACGCGCCATGTTGTGAAAAGCATCCCTTTCTTGTACGCATCATTTTTTGTGTAAAGCATATCATAGAATTCATCGATCGACAGCCCACCCAAGGGCCCAGCACTACGGATCTTCTTCACGCTTTTATTAGACTGGGCATGACTACTTGCCGCGCCGAGGCCGTACTTGGCCAGGCCTGAAACGCCGCTGCCGCTGACCATGGTTGTTGGTTACGCGAGACTTATAGACTGTGTGAATAGAGGGGGAGAAGATGATGGTTTGATTACTTTTTGAATACTGCTTCGATATTATATGATTCTTCTATGACATGGGTCGATACATTATTAATTGTATGACAATGAATCATATTTTACTCGACAACGAACCCGCAAAAATGTTACCAATATTTCAATCACATAAATCATTCAAATCAAGGAATCTCTCATTCGAAATATCTTTTGAAAACGGCATTCGCTTCCGTACCCAACCCCAAATTTTCAATCGCATGCTCTGTAAGTAAGCACTTTCGAACAGCCAATAAGTTCCTATGGAACTCACAACGATCCATATGATGACGAACACTCGACCCCATACAGGAATGGTGTACTTGACCGGCAAGAAAGAGTCCCAGAACCACCCGAAACCAAACGGCGGGGTGAAAACAAACAACATCGGCATGAGGCTGAATGGAGACGTTTGGAATGCGTACACCCAATTCGAGATAAGGACGGCTGCTAAATTGGAAAAACCGTTAACCCATATCCATATTCTTACAGGGACAAATACGTCAAAAGCCAGAAAAGCAGTGTATAACAAAAATATCAGCACAGGATTTCGTAAATCGAAAAACTTCTCAACCCACCACATGACTTTTAACATCAAGAGGAACAAATAAATCAGCATTGGAAAGGCAACCAAGCACGAATAGAGATAGTAAGTGATGTACTTGAAACTCCAAATATGCCCTGAACCATCGACAAATCCGGCTGCCCATCCATCCACAATCTCCAGCCAAGAATCAGTCTGCCGCAGTGCAATATTGATTCCGCCAAGAATAAAACAAGGTATGTAGGAAACAACGAGAACTGAACGGAATCCTTTAAACGGCGCATAGGTTCTCAAATTACGCTTGACCAATTCGTTAAATCGCTGAATCCCGTCATCAGCTGAACTACTTGACTTCATAAAACGATTGATCTCTTTGAGTAGCATGGGGTGATCATGCTCAACGCTGCACTCGCATTTCCGCACATCAAATTCTCTTTGAACACGCGCAAGTTCATCCAAAGACTTGAAATATTGCCTTCCAAAAAATATTAGCAACGCCTCCAAAGTTACGAACATGATCATATACACCGTGGACCGCAAAATCCCATTGTTCTTTCTGACTGTAAGGACATAATCAAAAATACCAACTGCTACCTGAAAAAACGTGGCTATCAAAACGAGAATTGTTCCCGTCCGATGCTGGGGCACTGAAATGAATTCAATTTTCGGATGTTCTCGCAGGGATGTGAAGAATGCAAGTTCAACCTGAAATTGAAAAATAAAGAATGATTTGAAATAAAACGACGAATCTTACGTTGTATGCACCCCGCTTCAAACCATGCACCACATTCTAGTCAAATATTTTTCATCAAAGAAACAGTACAAAACCTGACTGTTTTTTAAATACACAGGCAATCGCATGATTCCAAGCTGGGTAACTTCCGGGTCATATTGGTTCACGCTGAACCTGTCCAAAAACCATTTCTTTCGAAAATACCTATCAAGAAAAAAAACGACCAAGATACACACACAGCTTTTTAAGTTTTTCAAATCAAAACATATTATCGAAGACCCTTCGACATACACAACTTGAGCTCCAACTAGCAGAATCAGCACAATCAGACACGAACCAACAATTTGAAACCAATACCAGCTCGGCGCACTTGAAAATACATACCCAAGCGGTAGGACTTGACCCTTGTCCGCATGAATGTTCCTCGTTACCGCAAAATAAAAGATAATCGCAAAGATGGGATACATCAAAATTAGCACGAACATCACGATTGGCATCGAGAATACACTGCAAAACGCAAGATGAAGAGAAGTGCGACCCGTCTGCCATCGGTACGAACAGAACGCGTCATACTCCTGCCCCGGCGCCAACGGCAAAGAACCCTGGGGATAGACAACGGCAATATCGGTCAACGTCTTGCCGCATGCAATTTTATGCAGCTCTTTCAAGTTCAACATGAAACTATCTGAAAAACTATCACCCCACAAACCAAGCATATCCCAAAGCGTCGCAGACCGGTCCAAACTGTGTTGGCCGTCAACAACTATATTACCAAGCGTCCCATCCAAATCCCATTTGAATTCGTTACAAGCATGGATGAGTCCAGAATGCTCTATCGTACCGACCAGATCCGATTGCAAAACTTGCGCGAAAAAACAATTGTATTCTGCACATACCCAGATCCGACACTCTTGCTGTGTGTCCGTGGTAGCATCCCAAACTAACTGGCACGGTCGCTGGCACTCGCACAAAGCTGGTATTACCCCATCGGGCACGGGCGTAGGCCGGCCTAAATCCTGTATAATCGACCGTATTTCATCCGTCACTCCAAGCGTATGAATACGTCGTCGTGCAATCTTATGCTCGGACAACCATTGAGAAATCTTATGTAAAACATGCACCCTCGATGCCGAAGACGCGGACGATATCGAAAGTGTCCCTGAAAACCTCCCGTCGACGCTTCCTTCAAACACGCTCTCAGACGGCAAAAGACTATCTCGTTCCTCTTCCATGGCTGAATCTATCTAAGACGGGGAGGAGATCATAAAACGAAGAACATGATTCAGAAACCACCACGAGAATAAATAAAAGAAGGTTGAATCTATGAAACGTCCAAGTGCCAATTATGAATTCCGGGACAAAATAATTGCATGACTATCCGACAAAATTACAATGACTACAACACATACAACAGAAGATATCGTCTTAAATCATACAAACGACTGAAATATATTTTCAGCACCATATTCGCTTCCGTATCCAACCCCAAATCCTCAGTCGCATACTCTGCAAATAAGCACTTTCGAACAACCAATACGTTCCTATGGAACTCACAACGATCCACATGATCACGAACACTCGGCCCCATACAGGAACTTCGTACTGGTTTGGATACCAAAGCATTTTCCAATTATCCCAACCCAGGCCATGCGGGTGCGGCATAACAAAAAACTGAGGCATAAGGCCAAATGGAGACGCTTGGAATGCATATATCCAATTATTGACAAATACCTTTGCTACATTCTTAAAGCAGTTGACAAGGATCCACATTCTCACAGGGACAAATACGTCAAAAGCCAGAAAAGCAAGGTATAAGAAAACTATCAGCACAGGATTTCGTAAACGGAAAATTGACGTCTCAACCCACCACATGAATTTTAACATCACCAGGAACAAATAAATCAGCATGGGAAAGGCAACCAGGCCCACATAGACATAGTATGCGATGTATTTGAAAGCTACTGTATACCCTCCCTTGTATCCCCAGATTTTACCACCGGCCCAGTCATCAACGATCGATAACCACCACCTAACATGCAGCAGTCCACCGAGAATAAAACAAGGTATGTAGGACACAACGAAAACTGAACGGACTCCTTTGAATGGGGCGTAAATTTTCAAGTTGCGCTTGACTAATCTATTGAACCGCTCAATCCCGTCATGAGCTGAACTACTTGACGCCATAAAAAGATTGATCTCTTCGAGCAGCATGGGGTGATCATGCTCGACGCTGCACTCGCATTTCCTTACATCAAATTCTTTCTGAGCACGCGCAAGTTCATCCAATGACTTAAAATATTGCCTTCCAAAAAATATTAGCAACCCCTCCAGCAATACAAGCATGCCCAATTCAATTATGTTCCTCGTCATGCCTGATTTTTTCCCTTTGTTGACGTCAAATACGTCGGTCAGATGTTTACTGATACTCACCGCCATCTGAAAAAACATGGCTAACACAACGAGTATAGCTCCCGTCCGATGCTGCGGCACGGAAATGAATTCAATTCTCGGATTTTCTCGGAGAGATGTGAAGAATGCAAGTTCGACCTGAAATTGAAAAATAAAGAATGATTTGAAATAATTAAAACGACGAATTTTACATTTCATACATCCCTCTCCAAACCATGCACCACATTCTAGTAAGATACTTTTCATCAAAGAAGCAATACAAAACCTTGCTATTCCTCAAGTATAAAGGAAGGCGCATGATTCCCATCTTCGTAACTTCCGGGTCATATTGGTTCACGCTGTACCTATCCAAAAACCATTTCTTCCGAAATTGCCTGGAGACACAAAAAACAACCAATATAATCATTTAAAGCTTTTTTAAGTTTTTTCGAATCAAAAAATGTATAGAAGACCCTTTTGACGTACGCAACATGAGCTCCAAATGCCAAAATCAGAATAATCACAAAGGAACCAACAATTCGAAACCAGTACCAATACCAAATATGATCGCCTGACGAATATGGTTTAAATCCAAGTGGCGCGACTTTGTTGTTGTCCAGAGGAATATTCTTCGTCACAGCAAAATAAAAGATAATCGCAAGGATGGGATACACACAAATCATCATCAACATCACGATTGGCATAGCAAACACACTACAGAACGCAAGATGAAGCGAACTGCGACCCGTCTGCCATCGGTACGAACAGAACGCGTCATACTCCTGCCCAGGTGCCATCGGCAAGGAGCCCTGGGGGTACACAACCACTGAATCGCTCCATGTGTTAGCGCGTGCGCTTTCATACTGCTTCTTCAAATTCACGATGAAACCATTGGAAAAACTATCACCCCACCAACCGAGCATATCCGAGAGCATCACATACCGATCTAAACCGTAATGGCCATCAACAACCATATTACCAAGCGAACCTTCCAAATCCCATTTAACTACGTTATAAGAATGCGCCATGCCGTCAAGATCCGATTGTAAAGCTTGCGAGAAGAAACAATTGTATTCCGCGCACACCCAGATCCGACACTCTTGGTCGGAGTCTTCCATACCCGTCCACATTAATTGGCAAGGGCGCAAGCATTCACAAAGCGCTGGTATTACACCCTCCGGTATTGATGTAGGCCGGCCTAAATCTTGTATAATCGATCGTATTTCATCACTTGCTGGCAAGGTATGATGAATACGGTGCTGTGCAATCTGATGGTTCGACATCCATTGAGAAATCTTGTGTAATATATGTGCTCTCGATGCAAACGAATCTGATGAAATCGAAAGTGTTCCTGAAAACCGCCCGTCGACACTTCCTTCAAAGGACTTATTCCACGGCGATAAACCATCATCCCTTTCCTCCTCTTCCATGACTGAATCTCTATCAAAGACAGGCAAGACTTTGTAAAACGAAAATGGTGATCATACAAAAACCACTATCAAACTTGCAATTAAATGTAAGTAGGTTGAATCTAGCAAAACGTTCACGTGCCATACATGAATGGGGTGGATGGGTATTTTTTGATACATAAATTATTAATGAAACAGTGATATGATAATGAGCTATGTGCTAAAATTCTTTCTAAACTCTACAGAAAACATCTCACACACCAAAGATGCGGTAAATGTTACGTCAATACTACCGCAACAAATACAAAATGTTGTCTCCAAAAATCACAGGAATGACATATTACGTTTTACCGTTCTCACCGCGCCTTCTGCAAGGGAACTAGGCCGGTGGTACATATTATCAATACTAGTGATAATAAAAACACTGACCAAGCCTCAAAACACACCAAAACAATACAATTTTATGAATTTTTGACATCTTTTTCAAAAAAAATCCAATTCAAAAACAAGTGATGCAAATGCCAACGATGTCAACTAACACCTGCATAGCTGCGGCTGCATGCGCGGGATCAAACCCAAGCTTTAACAACAACCGTGGTAAACTGGTGCCGATGATCACGCTCACTAACACCACAAAAAACATGCTCACACAGATGGCAATCCCATCCACATGACTAACCCCCTGTACCCACGTCCTCAAATACGTAACCTCCAAAAAATAAAAAGATGAAAAAATGTTGTGAAATGTAATGAAATTTTGATCAAAATATTGTATTTTGACTGTTTTTTGTTTTAATGAAGAAAAAAATTACCACGCAGAGGCCGCAAGCGAGTAAAACACCATTCTGCATTTCCTGCTTCCATGGCATCGATCTCCCTAATGAAATACCTCGTACCTAAATAGAAACAAAAAATATTCATATTTCTCATGTAAATCATTATTTTGAATGTAATTTAGCATGTTCCGTTTACGTTTTTAAAATTGAAAGAAAAATTCAGCCCTGGGTCAAACTGCCATGACTACACTTTGGCCACCTGCATTTCCTCCCGCCCCAACAAGCATTGTTAGAAAGAAGATGATACTCTCGTGTGTTTCAATTAAGGTATGGAAATGAGAGAGGATAATCGATGAAAAAGATTGTAGTATAAGCAATCCAACCAACCAGCTCATGCGATCTTCTAGCTTATGAATACTCTCCACCTCGGCGCTTGCATCCGCGTCACCGCTTGCCCTCTGCATACGCGCTAATTCCTCTTCTAACTCGGACACCTTCGCTGCTAATTGTTCCTTACTCATACCTGCTGTAGATGCACTTGCATTTTTTGCTGCTGGTGCTTTGGCGGCCGGCGTTTCTTTTGCTTGCACAGCATCTGCATTTGCTTCTACCTAAAAAACGAAAATGAAACAAAATTTCTTTCCACGCGATTACGTTGAAATAATTCTACTTTCGCGTGGAAAAATCTTTCCACGCCATCTGTGTACCCGAACAAAAAAAAGCATACAAAAATTCAAAATCACTTTCTTAGACATCTCCAGTATCATCTATATCTTTGAGAGAATGTCCTTTCAACATCCACCAGATGCAAAATAACACACCAGTAAAAACAAACGTAACAAACAAAAAGAACTGCGGCCAGGTTAAGTGAAACACCGGTCGGTGCATGAAATGCACATCATGGATTACTTGCCCGCCGTAATACACATCGTGATAACGCTTCCCTCCTTTTAACTCGTCATAATTTATTACATATGGACTACCACTGTAAGCGAATGGATTGACCTCACCATTTCTTGCGTAATGGCTGGCCAGCTGCGGGGAATTTTCAAAGGGGTCATCTAGCGGCATATTGGATAGATTTTTTTTACCGAGACATAATTTTACAGTATCTAAAAAAATGTTTTGGGCTGTTGTAACAAGCAGGAAAAAAATGACATTTCAATCAACACAACGCATACAATACATCAAAATGAAAAATCAAAATCAAGTCCGATCTTCGAATGGAATATGTTCCATATTATTCCCAGAAAGAATCGACATCCGCTTCTCACCATTTTCCAATATATCAAGCTGCAATAACCAGAACCCACAATTCCCCGAATTAAACTTCATTTCACTCGGCCACTTCTCTTCCTTCCTTCCGCACTTGAACAACTCCTTCAGCATCCGATCAAAAAAGAATCCATGACCCACCACAATTGTGGCAGGAATCTCCTTGTACTGCTCCGCACCTTCAACATGATTCCACATCAACTTTGAAACACTTTCAGCGCGCCGTTGCACGTCTTGCGCCGTTTCCATCCCTCCCCTCCACCACCCTTCCTGTGGCAACTTCTTGAGTGCCAGTTGCGGCACAATTTTTCCTACAATTTCAAACCAGAGCTTTGTCGCGTAATCGCATGGAAAATTTTTTCCATGCGAAAATACAACGAATATCGCATAATGGCGTGGACAGATTTCCAAATTACATAATTTAAAATTATTTGAAAAATGAAGTGTACTCATCTGGTCAAAATTTAATCCATGCACTAGAGGATGTTCTGATTCGACCCGATCTTTTCTGCCACCGCTAAATATCCCATCGATTTCATGCAAATCCGTAGGTATCGCCTTTTCATTATGCGCCGCCGCGGATTCATTCAAAGCTTTGATGATTGGCGCACTTGTTTGCAACGCTCTCTTAAAACAAGATACAATCACACGCCCAGGCCGAAGACTAATACCTTGAGGCAAAAAATAATTTGAATGGACAGCAAGAAAAACATAATGTTTGCAGTCTCTTTGGATTATTTTTTTTAAATACCATAGGCTTTTTCACCCGGGCCGAATTTTGTGCCCATCTTTCTGGAGGGGTACTGCCCGCCAGTTTGCTTTGTGCGATTATTGTACACATTCAAAAAATATTTGGCAGCGTGCTCTGCTTGTTTGACTCCTGCTTCGGAGAGAGGAGGATCTGGATCGCGACCATCATCATCCGGATTTGCATCGAGGCGAGGTTTCTTAGCGCGTGGGGAATTACGCGGGGAGTTCGCTTGGTATTCTGCTAACCTGCCTTCGGTCGAGCGTTTGTTATTAGCACTCTCCCCATGCCGGACTAAGTAAAAACATGCACTCTTCATGATTGAATCAAAAAACTTAAATGAATTGGACCAGAAATGAAATGC
>JACLAD010014456.1_pt1:2500-15231 | contig 15231 bp, 9 predicted proteins | sample 8027901 | NCBI WGS metagenome assembly JACLAD01 (sample SAMN15725071, study PRJNA655200) | protist metagenome | isolation source: fluorescence activated cell sorting (FACS) single amplified genomes of... | place: Spain: Blaines Bay Microbial Observatory, Mediterranean Sea | collected... | reverse complement strand
GGCGGGCCGCGGCGCCGTTCACGCCAATCGTCTTCGATCCGCGGGGCGCTTCGATCGCGTAGGTGCTGATGCGCGCGCCATTGGTGATGTTCCAGATGTCGACCCGCTCGTGCGGCAGGATATTCGCCGCCTCCAGCAGATCCTGATCGATGGAAACCGAGCCCTCATAGTGCAGATCGCACTGTGTGACAGCTCCACGGTGGAGCTTGCCCTTCATCATGGTGAGGAACATCCATCCCCTCCAAAGCGCCGCAACCGGCAAGGTCGCGCCGGAAAATCCAGCCACTGATATGTGGGGGGTGGTTTCCCCACAGTAAAGATACTGCACATGCGAAAAGCAGGCCGCCGGGGTATAGCGAGGTGGCTAAGCTGCGTAAAGCGGTGGCTAGTGCGCATTGAAATTAGGCGCCGTGCACGTCAAGCTCACGTACGTCCTGACCCCTCGGAGGCCCCGCATGTCGCCCCGCTTTGAACTGATTGACGCCAACGGCTGCACCATCCGCGCCGCCGTGGAAGGCGAAGGGCCACTCGTCCTCATGGTCCATGGCTGGCCGGAGAGCTGGTATTCCTGGCGTCACCAGATGGGCCCGATCGCGACTGCTGGATACACTGCCGCCGCCATGGATGTGCGCGGGTATGGCGGCTCGTCCAAGCCTCACGAGATCGAGGCCTACACGATGGAAACCATCGTGGGCGACGTGCAGGCGGTCGCGGACAAGCTCGGGGGCGGCAAGGCCATTCTGATTGGTCACGACTGGGGCGCACCGATTGTCTGGAACTCCGCCCTCTCTGACCCCGGGCGGTTCAAGGCGGTCGCCGGTCTGTCGATCCCCTTCATGGGTCGCGGCCGGAAACCGTTCGTCGACATTGCCCGCGAGCTCTTCACCGATAGAGGGCTGTTTTTCTATCAGATTTACTTTCAGGACGAGGGCGTCGTCGAAGCCGAGGTCGAGGCCGACATGCGCACCGCCCTTCGCAAGATCTACTATTCGATATCTGGCGACGCCGAGCCCGGTTCGTGGCCGACAGACAAGAAGCACGGCGCGCCGTTGCTCGAGGGCCTCACCGACCCTGACCCGTTCCCCGCCTGGCTGACGAGCGAGGATCTCGATTATCTGGTGGCGGAGTTCGAGGGCTCGGGGTTTCGCGGCCCGATCAATCGCTACCGGAACCACCGTCGCGATTTCGAATGGCAGGAGCAGTTCGAGGGGGTCACGATCGACCAGCCCGCGCACTTCATTACCGGCGACCGCGACATGGGAACAAAGATGATGGGCCGCGACGTCGAATCGCGCATGCGCCAGCACGTGACGGACTTGCGCGGCTACCATGTGCTTGAGGGTTGCGGTCACTGGACCCAGCAGGAGCGCCCGGCTGAGGTGACTGCTTTGCTGCTGGATTGGCTCAAGGGTATTTGAGGACAGCCCATTGACGCGGGGGCGTCAGCTCCGGCAGACAAACTAGGTATAGAGTACTTGCTCGCGGGAGAGTGCGGTCCATGGTTCGGGCCGCCGCCGAAGGCGCAACCGCCCCGGAAACGCTCAGGCACCAGGGACCGCGAGAAGTGAAGTAAACGCTGGAAAGCGCGGGATCCCTCCCGCCGCCGAAGGAGTAAACGCAGCTTCCGAGTGGAGTTGCGCGAATCTCTCAGGCCATCCCGACAGCGGGGGCGTGGTTGCAGATTGCAACCGGGCTCAACTGTTGGAGATATGGCTTGGCGCAGAGCGAACAAGTCACTGGAAAATCGACACCGCTCACCGCGCTTCACAAGAAGCTCGGCGCACGAATGGTCAGTTTCGCCGGCTACGAAATGCCGATCCAGTTTGAAGGCGTCATGGCCGAGCACAACTGGACCCGCCAGCACTGCGGCCTGTTCGACGTGTCACACATGGGCCCATCCTTCCTGGACCTGAAAACCGGCTTGGGCGGCGGAGACGCTGCGCACCGGGAGATCGCAGCGCTCATCGAGACCCTCGTGCCCAGCGACATCGCCGGACTGCCTCCCGGCAAGGCGCAACTGACTGTTCTTCTGAATGAGAGCGGCGGGATCCTCGACGATCTGATCATCACTCGCCCCGCAGATCCTGCTCAGGCCGGACGTCTCTACATCGTCGTCAACGGCGCGATGAAGGAACAGGACTGGTCAATTTTTGAGGAGAAGCTGGGGGGGGATTGCCAGCTGGAGCCCGTTGATGACCGAATCCTGCTCGCCGTGCAGGGCCCCGAAGCGATCGAGATCGTCGCGGAACGATTTCCCGAGGCCAACGATCTTACCTTCATGCAGTCCATCGAGATCCCATTCGCCCCCAAGAACATCATTCTGTCGCGCTGCGGATATACTGGTGAGGACGGCTTCGAACTGCTGATCCCCGCCTCAACCGGAATCCCCCTAATCGAAGCGCTTCTAGCGGATGAGCGTGTCCGCCCCGTCGGTCTTGGCGCCCGCGACTCGCTGCGCCTTGAAGCAGGCCTCTGCCTCTATGGCCACGATCTCTCTCCGGAACTCTCTCCCATCGAAGCAGGCCTTGCCTGGACGATCCCGGAACGCAGGCGCCAGGCGGCGGATTTCCCGGGCGCAGAGCGCATACTGAGCGAACTGTCGGGCGGCGCGAAACGCAAACGCGTCGGAATTCGGCCTTTAGGACGCGCTCCGGCTCGCGAAGGTACAGAGATCCAGGATGCGGCAGGCGCAACGATCGGCGAGGTCACGTCTGGCGGCTTCGGCCCAACGTTCAACGGGCCAGTCGCGATGGGCTATGTCGACACCTCGCACGCCCGCAAGGGGACGCCGGTCCAGCTCATCGTGAGGGGCAAACCAATTGAAGCTAGAGTCGCGCCCCTTCCCTTCGTCCCACACAATTACAAACGCTGAAGGCTGCAACATGACCGTCTACTTCACGAAAGAACACGAGTGGATTTCCGTCGACGGCGATGTCGGCACAGTCGGCGTAACCGCCTACGCGACCGAACAGCTTGGCGACGTCGTCTTCGTGGATCTCCCGGAGGCCGGCCGAACCGTCGATCAGAACGGCGAGATGGCGGTGGTCGAAAGCGTGAAGGCAGCGTCCGACGTCTACGCCCCTGTGTCCGGCGAGGTGATTGAATCCAACCCGGCCCTGACATCGGCGCCCGAGACGGTGAACGCATCTCCCGAAGCCGACGGGTGGTTTTGCAAGATCAGGCTCTCAGCTCCGGACCAGCTGACGGGATTGATGGACAAGGCTGCCTACGACGCATTCTGCGAAAGCCTCTGAACCATGAGATACCTGCCGCTAACGCCCGAAGATCGTCGGGAGATGCTGAACACCATCGGCGCATCGTCGGTCGATGATTTCTACGCAGACGTGCCCACGTCCGCGCGCCTCAAGCAGCCGATCGAAGGTCTACCGAAACACCAGGGTGAGCTGCAGGTCGAGCGTAAGCTCGGGAAACTCGCCGCGAAGAACCGCGCGGCAAGCGAGGGTCCGTTCTTCGTCGGCTGCGGCGCCTACAAGCACCACATCCCGGCAACGGTGGACCACATCATCCAGCGCTCGGAGTTCCTCACGAGCTACACACCTTACCAGCCCGAGATCGCGCAGGGTACGCTGCAGACGCTCTTCGAGTTCCAGACACAGATCGCCGCCCTGACCGCCATGGATGTCGCCAATGCGTCGATGTACGACGGCTCGACGGCCTGCGGTGAGGCGGCCTTGATGGCCTGCCGCATCACGCGCCGGAAGAGGGTGATTTTGTCCGGCGGCCTGCACCCGCACTATGCCGACACGACGCGGACTGTCTGCGAAGCGGCCGGCATCAAGGTCATCCAGATGCCTGCGGCGGTCGACGGCGAGGAGAAGACACTCGAAAAGCTGTCCGAAGACGTCGCCTGCATCATCGCACAGAGCCCGAACGTATTTGGCACCGTGACGGACCTCAGCGACATTGCCGATGAAGCGCATGCCAAAGGCGCGCTGCTGGTCAGCGCCTTTACGGAGGTGGTTTCACTCGGAATGGTGAAACCGCCCGGCGAGATGGGCGCCGACATCGCCGTCGGCGAGGGGCAATCCATCGGCGTCCCGATGGGTTTCGGCGGCCCCTATGTCGGCCTCTTCGCATGCAAGTCGCAATACGTCCGGCAGATGCCGGGGAGGCTCGCCGGCGAGACCGTGGACGCGGATGGCAAGCGTGGTTTCGTCCTGACGCTCTCAACCCGCGAACAGCACATCCGGCGCGAAAAGGCGACCTCCAATATCTGCACCAATTCCGGTCTGTGCGCCCTCGCTTTCACGGCGCACATGACGTTGCTAGGCGAGAAAGGGTTCGTCCGTCTTTCGCGTCTCTGCCATGACGCAACGTGCGATCTCGCCGATGCGCTCGGCAAGGTGAAGGGCGTCAAGATTCTGACGCCGCGTTACTTCAACGAGTTCGCCTATCGGACGCCGAAACCGGCTGCCGACATTCTCGCTTCGCTGGAAAAACAGGGCGTGGTTGGCGGCGTGCGCGCCGCGCGCCTCTATCGCAAGGAGTCGCATGCGGATGACGTCATCATCACCTGCGCGACCGAATGTGTCACCAAGTCAGACATCGAAGCCTATGCAGCCGGCCTGTGGGAAGCACTGAAATGAGCATGAACTCTCAAGGCCGACCGACCCGTTCAGCAGATGGCTCGGCGCCGTCTCAGGCGCTCGAGACAGTCTCCGGCTCCCGCGGCCTGCTGCAGCGCGAAGACCTGATTTTCGAGATCGGGTCGGTCGACAAAACCGGCGTCGACTTGCCAGAACCGGTCGGGAACCGCTCACGGATTGGGGAAGCGACCCGCAAGGGCCGGATCGGCCTGCCCGGACTGTCCGAGCCGGAAGCGGTACGTCACTATGTGCGTTTGTCGCAGAAGAATTATGCGATCGATCTCGGCCTCTTCCCGCTTGGCTCGTGCACGATGAAGCACAACCCTCGGCTCAACGAGAAAGCTGTCCGCCTGCCCGGTTTTGCCGACATCCATCCCTTGCAACCACAGGCCACCATCCAGGGTGCACTTCAACTGATTGATGAGTTGGCTGACTGGCTCTGCAAGCTGACTAACATGCCTGCTGTGGCGATGAGCCCGAAGGCCGGCGCTCATGGCGAACTCTGTGGCATGCTTGCCATCCGCGCGGCTCTGGAGGCGCGCGGCGAAGCGGACAAGCGTAAACGTGTCCTTGTGCCCTCGTCGGCCCACGGCACCAACCCGGCGACGGCGGCGCAGTGCGGGTTCAACGTTCACGAGATCAAGGCCAGCCCCGATGGGCGAGTCGATCTGGAAGACCTCAAGTCAAAGATCGGCGCTGGCGATGATGTGGCCGGCATCATGCTGACCAATCCCAACACCTGCGGCCTGTTTGAGCGCGACATCGTCGAGATTGCCAAGCTCATCCATCAGGCGGGCGGCTACTTCTATTGCGACGGCGCAAACTTCAACGCCATCGTCGGCCGCGTTCGCCCCGGTGACCTTGGCATTGATGCCATGCACATCAACCTGCACAAGACATTCTCGACACCGCACGGCGGCGGCGGGCCGGGCGCAGGTCCCACGGTACTGTCCGAAGCGTTGGCCCCGTTTGCTCCGGTCCCGTTCATCGTGAAGGGCGAAGATGGCTACCGCCTCGTAGAGCACTCCGGCGAAGGTCAGGCGGCGGAGAGCCTGGGGCGCATGTGCGCGTTCCACGGCCAGATGGGCATGTTCGTGCGGGCGCTTGCCTACATGATGAGCCACGGCGCCGACGGACTGAAGCAGGTCGCGGAGGACGCCGTCCTCAACGCCAATTACCTTCTCGCCCGCCTGAAGGACGATATGACGCCGGCGTTTGATGGTTATTGCATGCACGAGGCGCTGTTTTCGGACGCCTTCCTGAAAGGGTCGGACCTCGGCACGCTCGATATAGCGAAGGGTCTGATAGACGAAGGCTACCATCCGATGACCGTCTACTTCCCGCTCGTCGTCCATGGCGCGATGTTGATCGAGCCGACGGAAACCGAGTCCAAGGCTGAACTGGATCGATTTGCAGATGCGCTTGGTTCTGTCGCGCGACGCGCCAAGGCGGGCGACGCCAGCCTTTCAACGGCGCCGCACCTCGCTCCGGTTCAAAGGCTGGACGAGACCCAGGCCGCGCGCTCGCCTCGCCTGAAATGGACCCCGCCGGATGCAAACGCACTGCAGGCGGCCGAGTAGCGGTAGCACAACCAGCTTAACCGCACCGTCCAAGCTCGAATGCCTGCGTAGTCGCGACGCGAGGAGGTCGTTGGCTTCGCAGGCTGATTTCTACCCGTACGGTTTGGCAATCAGCTGCAACCTTTTTGAGATCCTGCACGAACTAACAGGTCGTGATCCCTGCAGGAGTGGCGCTGCAAATGAAACTACCGTCCCTGAAAGCTACATCGGTTCTGTCGCTTGCTGTCGTGGTCGCCGTCGCTGCGATGTTCGGGCAAGGCCTCCTGCACCGTGGTCAGTACCGTGCAACACCTGGCGCCCAGATCGATCCGCCCTCCGCCTTTACCGAAGGCTCGCCGAACCTTGTCGGCGCCATGTTCTACTCGGCATGGTGCTCCGCATGTGCGCTGCTTGATCCGAAACTCCGCGAGGTCGCCGCCGATTTCGATGGACGAGCCGTGGAGTTCGTGAAGTTCGATTTTTCGATGGGGCCCACGCCGGAATTGCAACAAAGCGCCGCGGCCCTCGATATTGCGGGCACCTACGAAAAGAACATCGGGGCAACGGGCTTCATGCTGCTCGTCGATCGCCGCACCGATGAAGTCGTGACGATGATCACGTCAGCGATGTCCAAAGAGGACATTCGCGCCGAACTCGAGTCTGCGATCGCTGCGCTCGCGAGCGATCAGGAGTTCGCGTCCTAATCTTCGACGAATTTTACGAACACTCGCTGGCCCACGAGCACCGGCGCCGCGGTCGCATCGACAACAACCTCCACAACGCGCTCGTCCGCTCTCTGGCTTGGATCGTCCGAACGGAGGCGACGCGCGCCCATCACGTCCGCGATCCGCATGACCTCACCAGGATAGCTCTTGCTCTGATCCGCTTCCGGTACGATTTCGACCTGCTGCCCCTTTCGGACGTCGCCGATTGACTGTTCCGCAACTTCGGCGCGTACAATTCGCTGCGCATCGGGTTGCAACTGAAACATCGGTGTGACCTGTAGCGTCGACGCGCCAGAGCCCGGATTTGCGTACCGCCGCACGATCTTTCCATCCGTCGGCGCGCGGACGATGTAAAGCTCGAGCTGGTAGTTGGCTTGGGCCAGCTGGGTCCGCGCCAGCTGCACCGACGCTTTCTGGGCTTCAAGCTGGGCCTCCAGTTGAAGGGTTCTGTCCACGGCCTGCTCGTATGCCTGTTCAGACACCGCGCTATTGTCGATCAGGCGCTTGAGACGGTTTTCCTCCCGTCGCGCGGCGTCCAGCTGAACTTCTAGGATCGGCACTTGCGCCTCGGCCTGCCGCAGCTGCGCCGCAGTCCGGTTCCGGCTCAACAGCGCATCTTCGTCGTCCTGTTTCGCCAGCACCTGATCCTTCTCGACCTCGTCGCCTTCCTGAACATACACTTCGGTCACGATACCGGGCGCGCGCGCCGCAATATCGACAAGACCGCCTTCGACATCGACTTTCCCCGACGCGATCGCGGAATACTCCGGCGCAGCGTCGGTCGCGGAAGCTCCATCGGCGCCTGCCGATCCGGCATCCGCCCCGTTCTGCCCGCAAGCGGCCAGCCCCAGCATCACAAGGCTGCTGAGCGCTAGAGCTAGCTTTGGGAGGGGGGCTGTCATGAGCTTGGTTCCAATGCTTCAGTGTACGAAACTATTCGGGTCGGCGTCTGTAGACGTAATAAGGCCGTCCTCGATCGTGATGATGCGGTCTGCATACTGAGCGAGCCGCACGTCGTGGGTCACACACAAGACCGTGGCACCCTGCTCCTTGGCCGCCTTGCGCAGGAGTTCCATCGCCAGCTGACCGTTCTCGCCGTCGAGCGCCGAGGTCGGCTCGTCCGCAAAGACCAGCCTTGGCTTCTTGGCAAGCGCCCGCGCGATTGCAACGCGCTGCTTTTCACCGCCCGACAGCTTTTCCGGACGGTAGTCGATGCGATGGCCTAAGCCGACAGCTTTCAGCATCGCGACAGCGGTTTCTCTCCGCTCCGCCCGTTTCACGCCGGCAAACTTCAGCAGCACCTCGATCTGCTGGCTGGCAGTGAGCGCCGGAAAGAGATTGAAACCCTGGAATACGAAGCCGCAATTGCGCAGCCTGAACTTGTCGATTTCACCGCGCGACAGCGCCCACAGATCTGTGCCGAGCGAAACCACAGAGCCGCTGTCCGGCTTCATCAGTCCCGATACCGCGGCCAGCAGGGTCGACTTGCCTGAACCCGACGGGCCCATAACGAGAGCGATTTCTCCGACCTCGACCTGAAAATCGATGCCCTTGAGAATCTCGACCCGCGCCGCGCCCTTGCCGAACGACTTCGTGAGCTCGCGGGCGTCAATCGCGAGATCCCGCTTATGCGCGGACGGCGGCGCTTCCGATGCGCGCGCCGCATCCTGGCGCGGCGGAGCGAGGGTCTGGTCAGCAGGCGTCATCGCAGCAGGTCCGCAGGTTCGCCCTTCTTGAGCGCGCCGAGCGTCATCGCGCCCGAGCCGACGGCGATCAGCAACAGGAGCGTCGCCGTCTGGACCAGGGATGAGACCCGAAAGCCCATCGGGATATTCGACATGTTGGCGATAAACATCAGGCCAAAGATCGCGATACCGGCTACCGCGATGCCGACCACGCCCACCCAGAACGATAACTCCATCACGACCCAGCGGAGATTGGCCAGGGAGGCGCCCAGAGCCCGCAAGCTGGCGAATTCCTTGATGTTGGCGAGGATGGCGCCCCGCAGGGTCATCATGGTGATTGCCACCCCGATGACGAAGCCGATGCTGTTCATGAAGTTGAGGATCATGGCGAGGAAGCCGGTCGAGAGAACGTCCTCCGCCATCGCATCCGAGAGTTCCGGCTTGGTCCAGGCGCGGTACTGGTCGTCGGCCATTGCGTTGAGTTCGTCCCTCACCTGATCAGCACGGGATGGATCCTTGATCCGTACGGCCAGCATGCCGAGTTGGTCATCATTATACTGTCCGAGGAGCCGGTAGGTCTGTCGCGACATGATGACGTTCTGCGCCTGCGAATTGGCGTATCCCTTCAGTATCAGCGCCACCCGCACAGTCCGGCCGTTGAGGGATGCAAGGTCGCCCAACTCTACGCCCAGCGCATTCAGGGATGACCGGTCGACAGCGACATTGAAAGGAACCTCGAGGATCCTCCGCATCTCGTCGGTGAAATCCATCGGCAGCGTCACCGCATTGGGCTCGGTGTCGATCACCATGATGTTGGCGAAATCCGGCTGGGTTGCTCCGGGTCCGTAGAATTGTCCAAAGCCCTGCTGCATATCGGCCACGTCGACTACATCGGGATGACGATAGATCAGCGGCATCACCCGCGCCGGGATGGTCTCACCGCCGCCTGGGCCGGAGAACGTTTCGGTTTCCGCCGAGAGAATCATGATCTGCGCGCGTGAGCGGTCGATCGAAGCAGTGAAGGAGGCAATAATGCCGACAAAGACGCCTGCGAGCGCCAGCATAAGTACGCCAGCGACCGCAAGCGACAGGATGGCCGCCATATAGCGGCGCCATTCGTAGATCAGTGTTGCGAGAGCTAGGCTCATAAATCCCTGTTGCGTCGCGCGGGCAACAGACGCCGCGGTTGGCGGCGATCCAATCCCACAAGTCCAATATATCGATATTCGATAACATTCGGTTACGCAATAGCACGCGTGGGATCATGCCGCGATTTGCTGAAGACAGGGCCGACGCGGGCTACCAACCATTGAATGGATTTGAGACGGAAATCCGTCGCCTGAAACGAGAACAGCCCCGCACTTGTGCGGGGCTGTTTTGGGTGCGGGGGCAAGATTTGAACTTGCGACCTTCAGGTTATGAGCCTGACGAGCTACCGGGCTGCTCCACCCCGCGTCACCGTCCGGTTGTAAGCCTGGACGCGGATCTCTCCGGCCCAAACAAATTCGCGGCCCACCGCGCCTGACGCCGAGGATCAAGGATCCGAACGTCTGCCCGTGCGAGCCGCGCCAGCACCCTCATCGAGGATGCAAGACTTGAGAAGGAGGCCATCGACCACGCCAGATTGCGCGGTTGATCCTAGATGTTCGGCTTTGCAGACCTGGCAGCGACCTACTCTCCCATGCCTTAAGACATAGTACCATCGGCGCTGGGGGACTTAACGACCGAGTTCGGAATGGTATCGGGTGGGGAACCCCCGCAATAACCACCAGGTCGACAAAGCCGAACAACCAACTAAAGGGCTAACTAATTGGCGCTGCCGGCGGTAGGCGCAGCAGCGCTGGTATACTATTCGGGCGACATGTTCGTCGCCACGCATGGGTCTGGCTTGTGATCAAGCCGATCGAGCAATTAGTACCGGTAAGCTACACGCCTCGCAGCGCTTCCACACCCGGCCTATCGACGTGATCGTCTATCACGGCTCTAAGGGAATCCTAGTTTTGAGGTGGGCTTCCCGCTTAGATGCTTTCAGCGGTTATCCCTTCCGTACATAGCTACCCTACACTGCGGCTGGCGCCACAATAGGTCCACCAGAGGTACGTCCATCCCGGTCCTCTCGTACTAGGGACAGATCCTCTCAAGATTCCAACACCCACGGCAGATAGGGACCAAACTGTCTCACGACGTTCTGAACCCAGCTCACGTACCACTTTAAATGGCGAACAGCCATACCCTTGGGACCTGCTCCAGCCCCAGGATGTGATGAGCCGACATCGAGGTGCCAAACGATGCCGTCGATATGGACTCTTGGGCATCATCAGCCTGTTATCCCCGGAGTACCTTTTATCCGTTGAGCGATGACCCTTCCACGCAGAATCACCGGATCACTATGGCCGACTTTCGTCTCTGCTCGAGCCGTCGCTCTCGCAGTCAGGCGGGCTTATGCCATTGCACTCGACGACCGATTTCCGACCGGTCTGAGCCCACCATCGCGCGCCTCCGTTACACTTTAGGAGGCGACCGCCCCAGTCAAACTACCCACCACGCAGGGTCCGGGACCCGGATAACGGGTCGCCGTTAGACGTCATCGAAGATCAGGGCGGTATTTCAAGGTTGGCTCCACGGCAACTGACGCCACCGCTTCAAAGCCTCCCGCCTATCCTACACAAACCACCGATAACGCCACTGCGAAGTTATAGTTAAGGTTCACAGGGTCTTTCCGTCTAACCGCGGGTACCCCGCATCTTCACGGGGAATTCAATTTCGCTGAGTCTATGTTGGAGACAGTGGGGAAGTCGTTACTCCATTCGTGCAGGTCGGAACTTACCCGACAAGGAATTTCGCTACCTTAGGACCGTTATAGTTACGGCCGCCGTTCACCGGGGCTTCAATTCGGTGCTTGCACACCTCCTTTTAACCTTCCGGCACCGGGCAGGAGTCAGACCCTATACGTCGCCTTGCGGCTTCGCAGAGCCCTGTGTTTTTGATAAACAGTCGCCACCCCCTAGTTTGTGCCCCTCACCTAAAGTTGCCTTTAAATGAGGCACGCTTATCCCGAAGTTACGCGTGTAATTTGCCGAGTTCCTTCAACATAGTTCTCTCAAGCGCCTTGGTATGCTCTACCTGACCACCTGTGTCGGTTTCGGGTACGGTCTAATGCCGGAGCTATTTCCAGGGACAACATGGCTGCCAGGACAATCCAATAAGCCCTGACAACTTCCGCTATCCGTCACTACCGGCTGGTGCAGGAATATTGACCTGCTTCCCATCGACTACGCGTTTCCGCCTCGCCTTAGGGGCCGACTAACCCTGCGCAGATTAACTTGACGCAGGAACCCTTGGTCTTTCGGCGAGAGTGTCTCTCACACTCTTTGTCGCTACTCATGTCAGCATTCTCACTACTGATATCTCCAGCACACCTCGCAGTATGCCTTCACAGACTTACAGTACGCTCCGCTACCACTCTTACGAGTCCATAATTTCGGCGAACGGCTTGAGCCCCGATACATTTTCGCCGCAGAAACGCTTGACCAGTGAGCTGTTACGCTTTCTTTAAATGATGGCTGCTTCTAAGCCAACATCCTGGTTGTCTCAGCATTTCCACATGCTTTACCACTTAGCCGTTACTTGGGGGCCTTAATTGATGGTCCGGGTTGTTTCCCTCTCCACGACGGACGTTAGCACCCGCCGTGTGTCTGCCATGCATTACTTTCCGGTATTCGGAGTTTGGTTAGGTTTGGTAATCCGGTGAGGACCCCTAGCCCATCCAGTGCTCTACCCCCGGAAGTATTCACATGACGCTCTACCTAAATAGATTTCGCGGAGAACCAGCTATCAGCAAGTTTGATTAGCCTTTCACCCCTAGGCACACGTCATCCCAGAATTTTTCAACATTCAAGGGTTCGGCCCTCCAGTGCGTGTTACCGCACCTTCAGCCTGCACATGCCTAGATCACTTGCCTTCGGGTCTAATTCAACGAACTCATGCGCCCTATTCAGACTCGCTTTCGCTGCGCCTACACCTATCGGCTTAAGCTTGCTCGTTAAACTAAGTCGCTGACCCATTATACAAAAGGTATGCGGTCACACCACAAGGGTGCTCCCACTGCTTGTAGGCTCCCGATTTCAGGTCTGTTTCACTCCCCTTATCGGGGTG
>JACLAD010006371.1_pt1 | contig 15238 bp, 8 predicted proteins | sample 8027901 | NCBI WGS metagenome assembly JACLAD01 (sample SAMN15725071, study PRJNA655200) | protist metagenome | isolation source: fluorescence activated cell sorting (FACS) single amplified genomes of... | place: Spain: Blaines Bay Microbial Observatory, Mediterranean Sea | collected 2016-07-05 | reverse complement strand
AACAAGCCAACTGTAATCGCATGTTCTGGGTCCACAGAACTCGCCCATGCGCCGAAGATCAATACAGACAATTTAGCCAAGTTACTGGATAAATTCCAGTCGGTCAAGCCAGCGATGTAGTTTGTAACCATACTAAACAAAGGCATCAAAATGAACCCGACCAAACAGAAATACCACGGAACGGGAAGAATGTAGGGGATTGCAATGGTGCCAATAATGGTGAACGCAATGAAAAGCCCAATGAGGATTCGATTATCAAAGTTGTCCGAGGTAAAGACAATTGTATTGAGAGCGAATTCCTTTTCTTGTTCTGTCATTTCCGAGTCTTTACGAGCCTCTACATTCTTCTTCCCCATCGACTGCTGAACCAAGATGGAAATCATCAAGAATAGCGCAAATAGACTATCTCCAAGCATGACGGCAAGCCCGAGCATAATTTTGTAGCCATACATCCCAGACATACCACCATCAGTCTGATCGAACCAGTAAATATCGCTGGAATTCGTCAAAAGTTCGTCAACTGCCGCTGGATTGTCGTCTATGCCCAACGCGACAGGGTCAAGGCCTCTTTGGGTCCATATCCAAGGGAACAGGATACCGTAACTTAAAATGCCACCAAAAACTATAGAATACGAGATGTTGGGCGTAAGAATGATGCCAATGCCTAGAAACTGTAAGTACGAGCCCATGTTGAGGTACCAACCTGCAGCCGCTCCCGCAACAGTGAAAATTGGGATGTTGGAGAATGAGCCTCCCAGGCAGCCATCTCTACTGTCTGTGAAGAGCCAGTCAATAAAAGTCATGGCAAATGCAGCTAACGCTGCATACTTAAACATATTTAGCTGTCGCTTAGCAAGTTCGCGCCCTGTTTCCGTGAAAAAGCCATTGATAAGTACGGCAGTTGCTGTAGGCGATGGGAATGGAAGCTTGAGATCAACAATGTAAAGTCTGCGAAAGTATGTCACAGTAATTACACCAGTAAATGAAATACAAAGTGCAAGGGGGATCATGGTGGAGAGATCCAATTCCACCGTGTTTGGTAGAGGAAAGTACTGCGGGTTTGCTTCCTTGAAATCTACAAAGTCGGAATAGTTTTTAGGGAAGAACGTGCTGTTCTCCATCACCACACCCTCTGTTTGGACCGCAACGTTTTCATGAAGAGCAAAAAACCAAGAAGAAAGACCAAGTGCATGGGTGTAACTCTGAATACTCGTAGCAACGCCTTGAATCACGCAATTTTCTTCTTTGGTGAACTCTGCGACCCCGTTCCAGATGCGCATGGCGACCGAGGTCATTGGCTTCATGATGGTAAAACCGATGATGGCTGCGACCAACGAATAACTTGGTGATACACCAGCACCTGTTAGTCCAAGATTCAATGCGACAAACGTACAAAGTAGGCCGGTTAGAATTCCGACAAACATTGCCCGGATTGTCATTTGACTTTTCCAGTCCATAGCACGGTCCAGGATGGCGCGTTCGTCTTTCGATTCATACGTATCATCGGATGCATAGGAATCAGCACTTGAAGCAGATGAACGATTTTCCTTCACAACATTCTCTTCAGGAGCAACATCCCCTTCGATGGCGATAGTGGTTGACATGGTTATTTTTTCTTTTTCTTTTCCTTTTTTGGTTTTTGAGTTTTGATTTCTATTTTGATTTTGATTTTTATATTTTGTTTTTTTTTTTTTTTCTTCGACCAGCTCTGCCCAAACTGCACTGGGACGAGAAGTCACGTAAAATTCCACAATAGAGTACGAGTTCAAGGATTACTTATATGCTAGCTTTCACACTCATCAGGTTTAGCTCCTGTCTGTATGAGAATACACATTTCGACATACGTGTTGTCGGGTAGCGAGCGACTCCCGAGGTGTTGTTTTGTTGTGTTTTGACCAAGCTGGCCTTTAAAAAAATAGATCGCCGGCTTTTTTCAAGGCACTTAAACATGAGGAAACATCGAGGAAGTTCAGTAAATTTTCTGTCAAGTGGCATGCGGAAATGCCAGTCCATCAAGGCACAGCCGCGCGATCGAGTAAGTCGTGAGATTTTAAAAGGTTCACTTTTAGAGCGTGATTATATAAATACTCTCATCGCGAGCTTTTACCAATTTACACACAATGTAGGTACACAAAAAAACCGTGAACGAACTATTGAAGTTCAGCGAGGTTTTTTTTCAAGAATTTTCGGACTCAGAAGTCAAACAGAAAAAAGCAGCCAGCCGATCTCGATCAGTCTTGACGACTTGCACGTGTAAATTTATACCCAAGATCAAGACGGCGTGTGTAAATTTCTACCATAGTACTGCTACATTTGTAAAGACTAGCATGGGGTGTCCAAAGTGGTACTTCCCCTCGGGAAAAAGCGTTTCGGAAACTGTATTTTTGACTTTTTTCCCAAGGGCACCTTGTTAAACGGGGGGAACATCATTTTAAACATAAGGACCAGGAGTCGCCCAATCCATGGTATTCAGATGAATCCATGTTCAAATGTATACGGTATTCAAGCTACGCAAACAGGATCACTGCGTTGGCTCCGAACTAACGAATTCTGGGGTCCACGGGTAAGTCTGTGGAAACGGATGGAGGTCTTGCTCATGACGGGCCCGCGGAATGTTGAATCCGCTAGAATTCGTGATGTCACGTGTGCCAGGTGGTCTCGCGGGTGCGCGGACACGTGTGCACCGTGTCGCTGCTAGAGCATATAGTAAACCCCTTGCTGTGTATGTTGTAGCATACAAACACTTTGTTTTCCGTTCCAGCTTGAAGCGGAAGGGGAAAGGAGAAGAGACGGTCCGCTTGGGAATCGGCGTTGGTATATGTAGAGGATAAATAAATAGGTGCGGGATGTATAAAATGTATTCATTTATTCTTTAAATTGTTTGCCTACTCTCCGTTTTGTTCTTCCACTAGGCTTATTATGGTGGTTTGTCCAACGGGAAGCATGTTGTCATCACCAGACCAAAAGTGGAACTTACGGTGAGCCAACGAGAGTTGTTTGGACTTGAACTCCTTGACGGTGACATCTTTAACCCGAACCCCTTCGTAAAAATTGCGTGCTTCCTTAAGGGCTTTTTTTTTGATCTCATCAGCGTTGCCGGGGTTGTCGGACTCATGGAGGAAGTAGTCAGCAATCGCCGAGCGTGTTTTTATGTAGGCTTGTACCTCGGGATCTTTGTTTTGCGGAGCTTGAAGAAGTTTCTTCTTAAGTAGCGGAAGGAAACCGCCAACGTTCGGTACCATTGTCCATAGGTCCAAATCAATGGTATCATCTGAAGTATGACCGTACAGGTATGGGAGGAGCCCTTTTTGGACAAAGATTGGATGTTGGCTTGACACAAAAAGGCTTGTTATCGCCATTGCGAGAGAACCACGCGCTTCAGGGGCAAAGAGGAGCTACCCAAATGAATCTTTATCGCAGTAGCGACGGTTTGTGGATAGTTGTACTCTGAAAACTGCAGGGAGGACTGCATGCATGGAGTTCGTGAGCTAGGTCCGAAGCTTTTACGTTAAAAAGGTACCAAATTTTTTTAATTTGCCTGCTTGTTTGCCTGCCCAAATTTCCTGCCCAGACTGCACCGACTTGAATCTAGAAATATGAAGTGGGATGACGGCACTGTCTGAGGGGTTGGGATGATGTCTGAGGGGATGGGATGACAGCACTGTTTGAGGGGTTGAGTAATGCTTTGAGAGTGTGAGTACAGCGTGAGGGTTTGATTGAAGTCACTGTCTGAGTGTCGGTGGAGACTTGAAACTAGAAACAAGAACTGGTATAACGGCACTGTCTGAAGGGTTGGGATGACGGCACAGTCTGAGAGATTGAGTATTGGTTTGTGGATTGAATACTTGTAGCCTGAAGACTGCAGTGAAGACTGCAGGGAGTTCCGTGAGCTAGGTCCGAAGCTTGTACGGTAAAAAACTTACCTAATTTTTCAAAAATTTGCCTGCCCAAATTTCCTGCCCAGATTTGCCTGCCCAAATTTCCTGCCCAGATTTTGATGGAAAAACTGGGGGAAGGAGACAGGATACCGAATTCTAGCGAATTCAATTATGGATTCGAAGAAATCCCGCGGCATCCTGTCGGTTTGGCTGTAGGCAAGGGATCAACGATAACGGAAAAAGTTTTGCGGACAAAGAAAACCATGCGAGGAGTTCCACGTGTGATTAAAGAGTGGTATCTGGCTACACATTTCACCGCTGAGCTGCGCTTCGCATGCACGTTGATCGGCAACCTTGTTCTTGGGTGTTCTTGTAACAAAATTATTTTTACTCTTCTTCAAACTTTTAACAGTATTTCACTCAAAAATCTCGCCCAAGGAAAATCTGGAATGGAGGACAGTCACAGGCTGCGGATCCTTTGACTTTTTCTTATTAGTTGGCTGAACGACTCTGACTGTAAACCGGACAGTGTCCTTTTGATCGATACCAATTTCACGAGTAGCTTCGAAATGTAAACCTTTAAGATCAACCTCGACTGCATGGCGCTCGTCAGTAAGAATATCTGGCAGCGCAGGGTGCTCCCATTTGCCGTTCACAGATTTAATGGTATTGTCGACTGTGGTGGTTTCAGGATTATCTAGAGGAGCCTTGCGCTTCTCAATGCCTTGGCTATTGTAATAACGTGCCCAAAGGTCTGATACAATGTTTCGTGACTTGCTTAAGAAAATATTGATGTCAGCATCATCTCGACCATTTTTGGTACTGCTGACAGAACTAGCTCGCCGACGAGATTGGTCTTCCTCTCCCCAAGGATCTTCTGGCACAGGAAGAAGCATTTCCCCAAGCGTACTCATAAAGAGAGATGCACGAACGCTTTCCGCGGTTAGCTTGATGGTCCCTGGATCATGGTTACGGGGAAACAAACCTAGGTTGAGATCTTTCACGATAATTTGACCATCGTCATCGGGAAGAGAGTCCACGGGGTACGAGTTATCCTTAGCACTGACCCATCGGTGCTTGGCACGGATTGTGAACTCGCCTTCGTCTGGGCCTTCCTCGCCGCCCAAGGTCAAATTGAATCCCTTGGATATATAAAAAGCCTCCCCGAAGACATGGTTAAACTCAAACTTTTTCGGAAGCCTGATTTGAGCGTCCACGTTTGTCAAAGCCGCCATCATGACACCGGAAATGAGTCCGCCCATGCCTAGAAAATGCACATCAAATGCGATTTTTTTAGAGAGCACAGGCGCGATATATGTTTCAAGGTATCTCTCCATATTCTTTGCTGTTTCCTTGGCTTTTTCGAGATTTTTTTGCGCAGCACGCACAGCACGCTTTCCCGAGGCCTTCTCTACCTCATGTTCCATAGTTTCTACATAGTAGCCGCTAAATATGTCGAGGCCTTGTTTCACGTTGATGTCAACGGTAATGTCATCAATGCGGATATCGATATTGATCGGCTTCACGGCCAACTCACATACGCGTCGGAGGGCCTTGAGCGCAAGTCCGCGTGCAGCAGTGCTCTCTTTTTCAATCACGGTAAGGAATTGTGCAAGAGTTTCTGCAGGGTGGGTCGCATATTGAAGGCGCCATTTGAAAAGTCGAGACATGGACATTGCCTTCCTGTGAAACCCTGAATATGTCGCCAACTCAGACCGAAATAGCCAATCCAATCGAATAGCATCTTCATCTGTGAGACCCATTGCTTTGCGAGCCAGCTTGGCACTGTTAGTCGGTCCTACAAAGGGTGCGCACCAAACACGCGGGGGAATGTCACCTTTCATGTGTATTTTACCCACTACTCGGATATAGTTTTGCGGATGTTGAAAGAAGCTCCCCAAACGGTTAGGAATGGCCAGCATGATGGCATTGGAAATTACACTTGGTAGTAACGACGTCGTGAGCCACTTAATGATGCGATCTGGAAGACGCAACAGACTTGCACCAGATGTCTCCTTTGTTAAATGAAGATTGAAAACGGAGGACTCCTTTACCCACTTGGAGCGCATGTCTTTCGACGAAGCGCCTTCGTCAAAGCGCAACTTGAGCTTCCATGTACCACGTACATCGATGTCAAGACGATTGACTGTGGGCGTAAATAGTCCGCGAAGAATTTTCGCTGTGGCTGTACTCCCATCGATTGAGAACTGATATATGCCTATCACAGCATGGAGATTGGTTACTTCCATAATCACCGTACCAGGTTCATCCCCGCGACCAACCACGTAGTCGGCATCAAGAAAATCGAGATCCAAGTCACGCATTCCGATAAACAAGCCATCACCAGAATTCAGGCGTACTTTCCATTGCATACATTTCGGAAAGTACTGCTCCAGTTCCAACACTTGAAGATGCCCTAGTGACGTATCGAGTTCTTCTTGGAGCTTATTATACCTCGTTTCAAACTTTTCCTGCAGCAGTTCTTTGGCGTGATCACTTTTGCCCTTCTCGTTATGAAATACCTGGTCAAATGAGTTTTCATCAGCCGTCGAAAATGCATGCATCAGCGCCCCAAGCTCTGCAATCTGCTGCTCTGCTTTGCTCTCTTCAGCACTAAAGTCTTCTTTTTCTTTGTTCTTTAAAGTAGACTGCAGTTGGGCAACAAGTTTGCGCAAACCCTTGATCACCGCCTTGGACTCAGTACGTACCTCATTGATCATGGCGTCTTGCTCCCCCAGCAAATTTTTCCGCAACGTTCTTATTTCTGAAACTCGTTTCCAATGAGCATCTTTGTCTTGCGCCTTCTTATTGTTCTCCAACTCTATCAATGATTTTTGCAAAAAGTCATCGATATCCACATGAAATTCTTCCTCTTCTTCCTCTGGTACCTCGTATACATCTAGCTCCAATTCTTTACGGGTACTCGACGTATTGGAAAGCAGCTCTTCAAACACCAAATCGCGCTCTATGTAGTCTTTTCTTGTCATCATTACCTCTTTGCCACTTTTCGTCTTTTCAAAAAACTCATTGCGAATTGTGTGAGCTCGCTTCAGCCGCCGTTTCGATTCTTGGTCATAAAAACTTTGTTTCATTTCAGCGTCGCTCGGGGAAGCTTTGAGACTAGGCTTCATTTCGCTTGTCACAATGTCGACGTATTTTGTCAGCGTATCGCGGCGTGCTCTCCGAGATACGGACTTACGGAACTTTTCGTTTTTCTTCTCCTTCTTAGTACTACCAGAGCTTTTGTTAGAACTAGTGCTGATACGAATTTCGGGCTCGCTTACTGCACGTTTTAGCTCCACTTTCACTGCTTCGTCTTGAAAAAATAGATCCTTTGCAAATACATCATCCGTTAAATCACCTAATTCATCTCTTGATTCGTCCCCGTCAAGCGAGTCTGCGTCTCCACACGCTTGACACTTTTTTGCACCTGGCATTCGTCTTGTTCCACATCCTCGGCAAAACTCGTCTTCTTCCCTTAGGCGACGATTCAGTGCAGCAACAGGTATGTTCATTGCTGCTACCGTCAAATTCGTTGCTGCTTTCGCAGTACGCGCAGAAACTTTACCTGCAACAGACATTCGTCTCATAATTTCTTTCGTGAAATGGTTCTTTCCCTCACTGCCGCTACGGACAGTACTTGATGGTTTCGGTCCCATACACGCAAAGAGTTTCGCAAGCCCTGGACTATTTTTACATGTTTCTCGAAGACCCTCTTGTTCAATCAGTTTTACACCAACCTTTTTCTCATCATCTTGCCCTTTTCCGTCATCCATTTCTTTAAATCTCCTTCTTTCCCGTTACGTACGGCCAATCTTCTTTCTCAGTCTGTTCTGTACAACCGAGTACGTTTATTATCCAATATGCACTGACAATAAGCAGCTCCTTTTCAAATTAGATTTAACGCCAACAAATTCAACGTGTTAACAGGGAGAAAACACGTGTCAAAGTACACACCCTTCAAATCGGCTCTTAAATTATTTGTAAGAGGGCGGCTAGGGTTGGGTCACCGTGTTTATGCATTGATCAGCAGCATCACAATACAATCTTCATTATCATTACATAATTGAATACATTGATCTCTTGTGACAACGCCATTGTCATCAGACACATCGCCTTCTAAAGTGAGTGCGTGCGGTATTTTGATTCGCGAGTGACCTTGAGCAATTTGGTCAGGAACTCTTGTGCTTCTGAACGTGTGAATTGGTTGAAAACACAAGTTGGTGTGGGAAAGGAAACTCAGAAGTAAATTTCGTTGAGCCGAAATTAGAAACGCAAAAATGGTGCTTTAAATTGCTTGGACGTATTTGTGGCTAGAAACCAGCTAACGTTGTTCGCTACAAGAAAGTAGAGTTGTTTTAGAATTCCGGGGCTATGATGTGTCCTATTCGGTGTCACAGGATTGATTTAAGTAATCTAACGTAAAAAAACTGTTCACTTGTCAATATCAACGGAACACAAGACTTCAAATATGTGCTCTCACGAGAGCGAGCAGTAAAGAATGATTCTACCATGTTTTCGTCAAGCGATTTCCTCTTTTGGAGTGGATGATCTCGAACTCAATTCTGAAAAGCTGCCAAGTTGTCAATTGCTGCTTGCAGAGTACGATCGTCTTTACAATACGCAAACCTTATCCAATCGTCGGATAAATGGACATTAGAAGAGCTGTAAAAATAGCTTGTAGGAATCCCAGTTACCTTGATTGTTTCTGTCAACCAGCGATTCACTACTACATCTCTTGGCTCGTCATTTTTTTCCAAAGGAATGCCGCCGGTATTAGCCATTACGAAGTATCCTCCTTCAGGTACGATCGGTTTCAATCCACTTTGCGATAGCTGCTTGCAGAGCTTATCCCGACGACTTGCAAGGTCAGAAGAAAGGAACTGAAAATAGTTTTTGCCGCCTGGCCAGTTCGGTTCTTTCGCTTGCTCGAAAGCAGAAGAGATAGCAACTTGCAAAGGTGTCGGCGCACAAAAGGAAATAATGCCAATAGTATCCATAAGCGGCTGTATCAAATGCTCAGGACCGATGCAATATCCTACCCTCCACCCAGTGCAAGAAAAGGTTTTTCCAGCTGAATACAAAGATATCGTTCGATCCCACATTCCAGGGAGGTTCGCGAAACGGACGTGGGGCAAACCATCAAACGTCATATACTCATAAACTTCATCAGACAGGATAACGATCTGAGGATGCCTTGAGACAATGTCTGCTATACCTTGCAATTCTCGCTGGGAAAACACTTTCCCAGTAGGGTTATGCGGAGTATTTAAGACTAAAACTTTCGTTTTTTCAGTTATAGAATCGGACAACTCGTTCAAGTCAAGAGTATAATCTCTAGCTGATAGACCTTGGTCGGTGTGAGAATCCTGAAAACGAAGAGGCACACCCGTGACATTCACGCCGAGCACCTCGCCTGCTTTTTTATAGGCGTCAAAATATGGTTCGATGCATAGCATGTGGTCGCCCTCGTCACAAAAAGCGACAACTACGTTGAAAATACCTTCTTGTGCACCAACCATGGAAGTAATGTTTTTCATAGGATCAATCGTACTAGCAAACTCATTTTTATAGTGTTTCGCCAAGGTTTCCATTAAAAGCGGGTGTCCAGCAGGTCTTGAGTATTGATTATGGTTTTCCTTCATTGCAATGTTTGCATTTTCAGTCAAAAATGAAGGAGTAGGAAAAGAAGGAAACCCTTGTCCAAGATTAACACTTTTATATTGATCAGCCATTGCAGTAGCAGCAGCAAATATATTACCACCTCCCACTTTAGATCGCAATCGTTTAGCAATCAACGCCATCTTTCCTTCTTTTTTATCAATTCGGTTTCTACTTCTCGATTTGGCAAGGCAACAGGCAGGCAAGGGCCACAAGGCGTGCAACAAGGGCAGCTTGAACAACGAACGTAGACCGGGCGAGGTCCCAAGGTTCCACACGTGTACAGGTGCCGAGCGAAGCTCAGCGAACGAGAGAGAGAGCAGACTCTGAAAGAAAGAGGGGAGGGAGGAAGGAGGAGCCCACCCTGTAGACCTGGGCACGAACGATAGATCTAGCTCTAGAGCAGGATGCAAACACGGAATGGAGAAGAAGCGAACATGTCTGATTTCATGTTTTTCTGAGAATTATACGAAAGGTCACTTTTGCTGGCAAATGAATCAGGATTATGCGTGTCAACATGATTATGATATTCGTGGAGGATGTTTGAATTTTTGGCGAATGCTTGAAACTGTCCGATGGAGCAAAATGGACGGGTTGACGTGGTATAAGATAAAGTTGATCAACCAAGTCTTGAAAGAAGATATTCATGAATGGGTAGTATGGATTGATGCTGATGCTGCTGTAATTCATAGAGATAAAAGTATTCAAGGCATTCTGCAGCAATTGGGAGTGACATTTAGTCAAGACTTGGTAATCGCCAAAGATTTGACGGCCAATTGCTTTGTAAACGCTGGGGTGATTTTGATCCGAAACACGGATTTTTCCAAAAGGTTTTTTGAGGAAATATGGTCTGAGTTTGAAAATATGGATGACGAGAAGGTAAACAAAAAGTTCCATGAACAAAGCGCGATCGAACGAAAGATCAACAAGCTATATCCCGGATTCCTGAACCACACAGCTCGAACCGGTGCATGGCACAGCGAGGGAAAGGTTGCTTTCGAGAAAGTACTCATATGCGATAATCACTACATCAACACAAATAAACTTGAAAAATGCAATTTCATATTCCATGCCTGTGGGAAAACTCCCGAAAAGGAGCTTTACGCTGCGATGGGATTGGCGGGCGATCCTTCGTTCGAAAGCAAATGGTTTTTTTTGTCAAAATCTTGCTCGGAGAAACGCAACATGTTATTAGAACACAGTTTGGCATCATCAACAATCGATTCATGGGTATACCCATACGCGGATTTAAGTTGTGTGGAACAGCTTTTTGATCGGGCAAGTTTAGAAAGGTTTATCGAAAAGTTGTGTAGCAAGGTTGGTACGCTGGAAAGTTTGACGTTGAATTTCATCCACGGTGTTGATATAGCAAAGATACTTGAACGGGTTTACCATTTTCTGTTTTCGATACAGGTGGTGGGCTGTGAGGGTCTCGACAAGGCCTCCGTGGAAAACGCTTTGTTGCACTTGAGAAATTGTGGCAAGCGAAAGCTTGAGTATGTGGATTTGTCGCGGTCGTTCAAGTGCCCAAAAGAGTTGCAAGGTTTAAAAGAGTTTTTGGTCAACCACGGTTTTCAGGTCATTGAACGAAATCATCCCCAAGGCCGGTGGTTGCGGGCCGAGGTGTACCACTTTGGCACTTTGCACGTAGTATTATCACCATGGGAAACTGCGAACAAAGTTGTTGCTTGAATACTTCCTTTTTCTGACCTTTTATTGACGATTATATTAACGAAATATGGCTTGTACAATTTCTTCCACCGACAAAACAGATTTTCGTTCAATGTCGATGGCATCAAAGAGGGCATCTGCATCCCGTTCCCAGCAGTTAAGTTTTGCCATAGGTGCTCTGAACTGATCCCGCCGAATTTGATAACTCTTTCCCGTGCCTAAACTCGTAAGAATCTTCCTCAGTTCAATCTGTTGCTTGTACTCATCACCAAAATTTGTCATGACTTCGAGCTTTGACAAGATTGCTTGCACTAGCCCACGGATTTTGATGTCTTTCTTCATATCCGCTGTGTCATTGGCTTCTCGACGTGGACTTGGTGCGGAGACAGGCGGGGCGGGATGTACACTAGGTACAGAATTGTATCGCTGCGCGTCTGGCGGGTAGATGACCTCTAAAATGGTCGATATCGCGAGTTTTTCTTGTTCCTGTTGACCAATCATGTCATATAAAAGCTCTGCATCATGACCGAAGCAAGAGAATCCAGACATTGCGTTGCGAAAACCATTTTTGCAGAGGTGCAGCTGACTTTCATCTCGCGAAAAGCGTTTCAGGTACGCGAAGAGCATTCGCTTTTGATCCCCCTCGGATCCGAATCGGGTGCGTTGCTCCGTGGTGGAACGTATGGCTGCAATTATCTGCCTCAATTTGTGTTCATTGGCGTGGATGTGCGGCTCCTTCCTTCCTGAACCTTCTTGTGAAACGGGAAAGTCGATTCCATGGCGCAGATAAAAATCGTGCGTGAAATCATCGCAGCTGATAATCTCAACGAGGCGCCCAAACACATTCAACGCGCATCCGGGTTTGATATCACCAAATCTATAGCAGTCTTGCTGCTGGCGGGCAGGGTTGACGAGTCGCTGGCGATTCAAGTTGAATCTATCCACCCATTCTCTACCAGATTCGCGAATTTCGATTGTATCATCACCAAGATGGTAGAGTACGCCAAGATGGCGGCGCTCCCCGTAAGGCGAAGGATCGTCCCAAACGCCTTTAAACCTCAATATTTTGCCACTATTCTCCATGAATTGGTTTCTACTCATTTTCGGAGAGGGTTTGTTAACTGGAACTTCTTTCGTTGCCGAAGCAGTAACAGGCGTAGCACTGGGCAATGGTAATGCTCCCTTGGGCATATGCAAGTCCTTGAAGCGCTCCTTGAAAACGGCTCTAGCTTTATCGTCGGCATCATAAACCGTCATCTGGAGGCCTTTGATGATTACCACGTTGCCTATAACTAAATCTTCCAACCTTACGATCCCCTTTGACCGAGTAAGAAATTGGCGCGATGGTTCGCCCGGAGTTGTCTCGGAAATTGAAATTGAGTCGTTCTCCATAAAGTATTTACAAACGAATTGACGAACCACGAAGGATTCCTTTTGCTTGGTGTCAAACTCACGTGTAATTGGGTCGAAGCGTCCTTGATGAGACCGTGTTATTTCTTTTGAATACAAACGAAAGCAAAATGTGACACCGTCGTACTTAATCCAGTCTGGGACTTTTGGTTTTTCGCGTTGAACCACATCAGGGTGACGCTGGGACTCCTGAGCTGTAGTTAAGTAAAGATGCTCCTCCACTTGATTCGAGAGGTTACGCGACAAGTTTTCATCAACTTCTTCGTAACGGTTTGTCTTTTCTTTCCCTTCACCATCTTTTGCTAGTATTGCGGAGGGCATTCCCCAAGCTCCTCGCACAACGGCGTCAAAAGCTTTGTCCGAATCAACAGCCGAGCTTAAATTTTTGTAGTACTCCAAAAACTCTGGAAACGTTACTTCCGTTTTCGTTTCCAAGAAATCCCATTGCCTCAGAAACTCGCGTAATCCTTGTGCGGCATTAATTTTGCCCGAAACCACATCAGGATGAAAACTTGGATTGTATGCCATTTCTATGTCTTCCATAGTCACACTTCCATCATGTGTCTTCTCAAATGTATCGAAGGCTTCACGGACTAGTTCTTGACGAGACTTGCTCATTGGTCCGCGCAGTCCGCGCAAAAATTCTTCCTGTGATAGTGCGCCACTATTGTCGCGATCGAAATATTCAAACATTTCGTCAAGTTCAACACGATTCAACTTGACGCCAAGATCTTCAAGTCCAAATTTAAGTTCTTGTTTCGTTAGCACGCCGTCCCCATTATCATCCATGATACGCAAAAGACGTACAAGCCCATGAACTCCATGTATTCCTTTCAACCCAAGTTTATCTCGAAGTCTTTTGACTGCAGCAGGCTCCCCGGGAACTTTTCGACTTTTCATCACGTCTGTATGTGCACTTGCACTAGTCGTCGTCATTCTTTGTGACGAAGGAAACTTGGGACCACGTGAACTATTATTATTCCTTCCAGGAATATCTCCAAAACCCATCAACAAAGCATTCGTTGCTTCACGTTGTTCAAGTGCTTCACGTTGACTATATCGTCCCGCCATTTTCTTCTTTTTTTAAATTTTACGTTATTTTTTGCTTTTGTTTTTTTCACTCTTTTTTTTTTTTTCCCTTGTCAACATGTTATTCACTTATTGTTTTGTATACATATTTTTGTCAACAGGTTGCTCACATATTACCCGTAAAAAGAGCCCTCGGGAATTTTCAACAGATTGGACTTTTGAAGACTCCGAGAAACCGGGGAGCGACCTGGCAAAAGCCAGGAAGCCGCCGTGCAAGCTTATGGTTTATTGATTTGACAAGTTTGAAATAATCCCCGCTAGAGGGTCATTCACATGAATTCACATGAATTCACATGTTGAAAGGGGTAAGGGAGTAGGATAAGGAAAGAGAAACAAGAACTTTGTATACAACCAGGGAGATACTTCACTATCAAAACAACTGCGTAAACTCTGTTGTGGGTGTTGATTTTGGTTCATCTGCGGGTTGTATAGGGTTAGATGTAGCACACGAGGAAGACGAATCGTCAGTGAAAAAATACTCTTGCTGGACCAAGGAGAATGTATCACTGATTACTTGAGGAATGATTTCTTGTAGTAGGGGACAGACCTCTTGAAGACAAGGGTTTTCGTTGACTTCGATCAGTTTTACTTTCCAAGCGTCATTGCTTGTAGATTCGACCATGTAATCAAACCCAAACAGCTCGAAACAACGCGGGCGCTTGTTTGGATTGATTGTTTCTAATGAGCTCTTGAATATAGCATGAGATATTCGTTCTATCTCCGGCCAAAGAGTGCTTTGAACCCAATCGCCCTTGCCATGGTTTTCCTCCAGACACTCTGCAAATTGTGCCAAACTTAGCTTGTTCGCGGCTTCCTTTTTGCCGTATGATTTTCCTTTGCACTGAACGGCATCATTTGTCAGGTGAATATATTTGTTCAAATTTCCTAATGAGAACTTTTGACTCGAAGTCCGTAAATATGCTTTGCGGTGTAGGAATGCTGCATAACCAGCCTCATTACGATTTGACTCTTCATCACGTACCGTAGAGTGCTGTTGCTTGTAAATAAGCAAACCAAAGCACCGAATATCGAATTTTCGGCCATTAACAAGCAAAGGTCTCTCAATATATTTTTGTACGATCCAGGTTTTGTCATTGTTCAAGCCCTCAAAGTGTTTCAAAATGCCTGCAAGTCCTTTGACGATCTTGATGCCTGTACCCCTATTAGTCCCCTGTCCAGGTTTCAGGATCCACAATGAATCTGTTTCTAAACCGTACTGTATTAACATAGCTTCAAGATTCTCTTTCAAATTATTACAGCGTTTGAAAGCCACAGTCCAAGGTATAATGGCTGTTCCATTCGACCAATCAGCCAAACCGTTTGTGCTGCAAGTTTCTAGTAACCTGGATTTTGAGACTAGGACCTTATTATTTTCGAAGTGATTTAAGACGACACAAGATGTTTTTCTAGATTTAGATCTCTTTCCATCATATACGTCTAAATTGGCTCCCAAATTCGATCGGTATTGGCACCAAATAAAGTCAGTTTTCTTGGCTATTTCATGCACACGCTTCAATCCTTTCCCATCG
>JACLAD010014759.1_pt1 | contig 15261 bp, 8 predicted proteins | sample 8027901 | NCBI WGS metagenome assembly JACLAD01 (sample SAMN15725071, study PRJNA655200) | protist metagenome | isolation source: fluorescence activated cell sorting (FACS) single amplified genomes of... | place: Spain: Blaines Bay Microbial Observatory, Mediterranean Sea | collected 2016-07-05 | reverse complement strand
GGTGTGAATAATAATTGAATGGATATATATTATTTATGTTATATATCAAAGAATTGATCAACAGACAAGGTATTATACCTATATACAAATTATAAAGAAAGAGAGAGAGAGAGCGATACATATATATATATATATAGTTGTATTGCAGTTATTTCAAGGAAAACAATAAACAATAATGAAATACAATTCAAATATTTTTACCCTCGCAATATTAACTATTGTTGTAATATTAATATCTTGCGTGCCGTCTATAGTACTTAGCGATGAAATACTTGGTTGTGGTGGTTTTGTAAAACTATCTTCAGAGTTAAAAAGTCTAGTTGGTAACTCGAAAGTAGCGAAAAAAAAATTGAAGAAGACTATATCAACAGTTAAAGTACAAATGCTTTCTGCATCAGGTGCGGTACAAGATGAAACTGCGTGTGCACCAAATGGATATTATTTCTTACCAATATATGATACAACTGGTAAATTTCAGTTGCGTGTACAAGGACCAGATGGTTGGACCGTATTAAAAGACACGTTTGACATTAGTGCCAAGTCGAACATTATCAATGGTTGCGAGAATGATGTCAATTTTGAATTCACTGGATTTTCAGTTGGTGGTACCGTTGGTGTAGCTGGATCTAAAAAATCTTGTAAGAATGTAAGGTTACAGAATCAAGCGTTAATTTTGATGAATGATGATGGTAGTAAAGGAGATGCTGTGTATAATTCAAAAACAAACGATAAAGGTGAATTTATGTTTCAAGGTGTTAAACCTGGTAATTATCGTTTTAAATTTGAAAGCGAGGAAACTAGCGTCTCTAAAGGTAGCGATGGTTCAACCACAGTGAAAGTGAAAGATGGCAGTGTTAAATTTTCTGAGTTGGTGCTAACAGACGGATTTATGGCTCAAGGTAAGGTTGAAGGAGAAATACAAGGAGTGCAAATATTTTTATATGGAAAAGCAGCAACAACTTCTAAACCACGAAATTGTAAAGCGATTACCTCTATGACGAAACTACCTGCTGGCGAAGCCCCAAAAGGATTGAGACCACTATGTGTTGCTGAAACAGCTGCGGATGGTACGTTTCAATTATTTGGATTGGGATGCGGGGAAAAATATACCATTGTTCCATATTTCGTAGGTGAACACACTTCATTTAATGTTAAACCGAGTAAAGCATTGTTTGAAATTGAGGATCAAAATGTGGAGTTAAAACCATTTTCCATTACTGGATTTACCATTGGTGGTTCCGTTGTTGATCATAATGGCAAAGGTATTCCAGGTGCAAAACTTATAGTGGATGGTTTGAAAGCAAAATTGGTCACGGGCAAAGACGGTGGATTTCAATTAAATAATATTCAAGAAGGTATATACAATATCAAAGTAATAAAAGAAGGAATGTCATTTGGTGATTTAAGCCATGTCAAAATTAAGCCATCCACCGCGGGTATTGCACCTTTCCAGGCATCTGGTTATACCGTATGTGGTGCTATTGAAGGTGGTACAGTAAAAGGGGTATCTCTAGCAATTTATGATAGCAACACGGAGAAAAAGATTGCTACAACAAAACCAATTAAAAATGGTAGTTTTTGTTTTGATAATGTAAAAGCTGGCGAACATTTTATTCGTGTAAATGCTCCTCGTGGAACAATATTAACACCAAAACAGCATGATGTGGAAGTAAATGGCCCGATTAGCGGAATTAGCTTTGGACCATCGAAAGTACGTGTTTCGGGCAAGGTGACTTGTTTAGGTAAGTCGGGATGTCCTGAAAATTTAAGTGTAAAATTTGTTTCACAAAATGGTGTGAAAGCAACCGCTGATGTTAGCGACAATGCGTTTGTGTTGAAAAATGTTTCTCCAGGACGATATACGCTACAAGCTTTCCACACAAATGCTCAAAGTGAAAGCTGCTGGGGATCTGAAGATGTCGGTAAAAATGTATTTTCTACATTTAATTCAAATGCTGGTAAAATGAAAGTCAATGTTGGTGTTAAAGATATCGATGGTCTTGAATTGAAACAAGTTGGATATGTTGTAAATTTAGAAACAAGCGAAAGCATGGAAGTGAAAATTGGTCGTACGAAAAAAAAGAAATCGAGTACAAAGAAAAGGGTGTTGATTAAAGGCGAGTCAAATACCTTTAAATTAAAAAAAGGCGTGAACAAAGTCTGTGTGCCAAGAAGTGGGACATATACAATCTATCCAAGTTCCTGTTACAGTTTTGCTGAAGCAACATATAATATTAAAACTTCAAGTGATTCCTCATCAATTACGAATATCGTGGTTGCAGGTGTTCGCATTGAAGGGGCTGTTGATGGTATTTCTGGTAATGCTTTACCAACAGTTACATTGTCTGGCATCGATGGCAAGAGTGACGTCTCAAGTAAAGTGGATGCAAGCGGTAACTTTGGATTGATGGCACCTCAAGGAATACAAAATGTTTTATTAACAGTATCATCTGATAATGAAGCATATATTATTAATCCAAGTGAAGGTATTAAATTCAATATACCAAAATCTGGATGCCCAAAGAAAACAAACACGTTTACAATGAAAAGGGGTTTGATGTTGAATGGCGTGATTAAACCAACACTAGCAGGTGTATCAGTTACTTTACAAAAAGAAGGACATGGTAATGGCGATGAAGAGAATGAAGATTCAGCTTGGGAGAACGTTAAAACATTTCAATCTGATAGCAAAGGACAATGGTCAGCTGGCCCGTTAGATAGTGATTTTATATATCGTGTAAAAGCAGAAAAAGAAGGTTATAATTTTCAAGCGCCAATTAAAATCACGAAAGCAAATGCAGATTCGAAGCTTGTTTTGCAGCACTCCAAACTTGCAAACTTGAAAGTAATTGTTAAAGATGCAAATGATCACACTGGTTTAACTGGCGTGCTTCTATCATTAAGCGGGGATGAATACCGTAAAAATGATGTGACAAAGGAGGATGGTATTCTTTCATATCCATCTTTATTCCCCGGATCGTATTTTTTAAGGCCTATGTTGAAAGAGTACAAGTTTACCCCGGATTCGCAATCTTTCGATTTGGAAAGCAGCGATAGCCAGGTATTTGAATTCAAAGCAAAACGTGTTGCATATAGTGTATTCGGTACATTATCAACCATTGTTGGCGAAGGAAGCGCTGATACTACAGTAGTTGCTGTTGATAACGAGTCTTCTGAAAGTTCCGAAGCAGTCTCAAATGCTGATGGTGAATTTAGAATCCGTGGATTAAAACCAGGGCGTAAATATACTATCAAGGTGAATGGAAAAAAGAAAAATAATAAAAAAAACAGCAGGAGCAATAACATGAAAGGCAGTGGTATCAGTAACAAAGTTCAAACCATTCCAAATGAACTTCAAATCGAAATGAATGATGAGGATGCAAATGATCTGAATTTTATCGTCCAGAATACCCCGAAACATGCACGTTTGACCGGTACAGTTGTTGTTAAGGATGAATATGCAAAAGATTTAAGTGTTGTGCTTTCAAGAGCTTCGAATCCAACAGCAGCCATTAAACGTACCAGTGTAAGCATGTCGAAATATTTTGAATTCTCAAAAATATCAGCTGGTAATTATGTAGTACGTGTTGAATCAAAAACATTGTCTTCAAAACACTTTTTATTCAAAACAGACAGTGTAAAAGTAACCATCCCATCTAAAGTGAAAGTACCATCAATACATACGAAATTATCGTTTGATGTTTCAACTATCTCAATTGATGAAGAGGTGGATAGTGGCATTTTTTTCACCTTGTTATTTGGCGGTTTAGCTGTATATCTTTATGCAAATATAGATTGGGCATATCAACTGTTTTTACCATTGTTAAAATTACTAGCACAGTTTCCAATCATTGGATCATTTATTGCAAAACGTTTGCCAAATGAATCTCGGTATAGTGAAGGCGTTGGTGGGTTTTCTATGGGTATTGATCATGTTCGAAATAAACAAGGGAAGTCAAAGAAGAGGTGAGAAGAAACGATGCGCTTTGTGAAAGAGAGACGTGTAATGATATCATAGATTATCATATCATTATTCGTACTTCGTATGATATGTGTTGTGTGTTAAAAAAGATTTGGTCCCCAAAATATAAAAAATACCACATACAATATCATATGCATATGATATGCGAGTATATATTTAATACGAGTAATTTAATTTTTATGCATTTTAATTCATTTTTAATTTAACTCATGATAATTCCTACTCTTCAAAAGAATACAATAACTGAAACAATAAGTATGATTATGTAAAAAGGAACATTTTTTTTATGATAGCGAGTATATCATATGATAGCTCTACACACATTAAATGTTAAAAATTTATTAATATCTCTTGATAATATATATAATGGTTAAAATCAGAGAATTTTTAAATATCATATCTATCTCAGTAATGTAAAGGAACAGTTTTTTTTTAGCGAGTATAGATCTACACACACAAATTTTAAAATTTAAATTTAATAAAATATATATAATAAATAAGAGAAACTAAAATTATATAAATAAATTATGCGTAAAATAATACGAGTATATTATTTAAATAAGGAGAATTTTTAATACATATCTATCTCACACTAGTGTGTTGATATTCTCATGACAGATATAATATATACGTCGTATATATATATATACATGTACGAGGTCGTAATATTATGACTTTATACGCGTGTACGTAAAAAAGTATTTTTTTTTTTACATTTTTCCCATTTTTTCACTTAAGTAAAAACGTAATAATAATACACGAAACACACAATAAGAATAGAGGAAAACAATACAGCAATTGCAGCAATATTATGACGAAGTACTGCATATAGACCAACTTCATTTGAGGTATTCTCATTTTCATCGTCTTTTGTTATATTTCTTAACAAGTCTTGTTCCTCCTGGACTGTATCTAAAATACGACCTTCATAAGCATCGCGATATTTTTTTGTCACTATTGAGACAACCTCCTTTGATTCTTTTAAATCTGAGAAGAAAAAAGGCCTGCGACAAAATGGGCATAAACATGATATAAATTTTGCTTGTTGCATTACAGCAACTTTTAACAAGCAAACTTTACAAAATGTGTGCCCACAAGCTAATTTACAAGGTTTGGCTAGTAAATCTACACAGATAGCACACATATATTCCTCTGGGTATCCTTCATCCTCTTCTTCTTCTTCCTCCTCCTCTTCACTTCGTGCTCTTGACCTACTATCATTATTGCCAGAAGCTGTGTCAGCAAGCATTCTCAACGACGCTCTAAATGATTTAAACGCAGCATTAGGCATTTGTCTCATTCTTGATAGACTCATTCTATTTTTATCACGTTTTTTCCTCCTATATTTCTTTGTAAGGCAAGAATAGACGCGAATGCCAATAATAGCTTTTGTGCATGAAGACAACAGGTAACATAATTCTGACGTGTCCTCAGCAAGCACTTTCTTCAATGATCTTTTTTTCATATCTTTTTCATATTTAGCCAATTTAGAGTCTGTAGTTCGTCTTTGACGTATGCGTGATAAATTTTCATAATCTAATGTATTTGATCGTCGAAGTGGCGAGTTCATATTTGAATTACTATCTTCATGATCCTCAATGCTATCATCTTCCATCGTTGTATTGCTATCATTATTATTGGAAAGAACTTCATTTTTATATTCTACTAAATTCTTTTTACAGACTGGACAATAGTTTTTCTTTTGCAATGATGCGAAATACGATCTATTCATCATGGCTCTAGCAAGTTTATGTTGAATTGTATCTTCATCTCCATGCATTTTCCACCATTGCCCGGTTTTTGACTCTACATAACCAGGAATTAATTCAGACACAGTTCTAGTTCTAATAAGACATGACAATGCTTCAATGTGTAATGGGCACAAGCATCTTTCAAGAGGCAAAATGGCAAATGATGGCTTTACGCGTAACAAACGCCTTCGTCTATCTTTTGATAATCCATCCCACGTTTCTGCGAGGACTAATACGCGGAGTTCTGGAGCTAAATTATCCAATCCCAGTTCTTCCGCAGTATTTCTTCTTTGTAATTTTGTTCGAGATGATGATGATAATTTAAATTTTGGCCATTTTACACTAATTTTTTTTTGATCAAATCTTCGATTTAATTTTTGCAATTGACTGACAAACATATTGCTACCATCTTGTGCTAAAAAATCTTGTAAATCGTTTTTTTTCTCCTTTTGCCTTTGTTTCTTTCTCCATGATTTCCAGCGTTCTAACATTTTTTTACTACCTTTATGATTATTACGTCCTTTTCCTCTAAATTTACTAGTACGATAGGCATTATTATTATTATCATGATACATATTATTATTGTTTCCATCCTCATCAGAAAATACATTTTCATAAAATTCTACATCGGCAATATCACCATCACTTCGTGCATCTCTGCCACTGAGACTTCCACTACCACGATCTCGGCCATATGCCATGTTATTATCCTCACCGTCAGATCTCCTGCTATTATTATTATTATAGATAGATAAATGCTTATCACTACCTGAAAGACGTTTACGATTTGGCAGCTTTTTTGTCATATTATATACTTTTTCTTTCATTTTTGTTTTCATCTTGTTTATTTTTCGATCGACATTTTGACTTATTTTACGTTTTCGTTCCATAAAGTTGTTTTTACCTTGTATAATTTTCGTTTTCAATTTTTTTAATGATGGTTTTCTTTCTAGTGATTCTTGTTCTTCCCGTAACCTTTCATTTGTTTCTGTATCACTTATACTTCTAGTTCGTGGTGACTCTTGGTTTCTATATTTTGGTGCGGATCCAGCACGCCTACGTCTCTTGATCATATTATTGTTGGCTTGTCAATCTTATCTGTTGTTGTTATGAATGACCTAGACATACATTGTGTATATTTCGACTTTTCTAGTTTGTAATATACATTGTAACGTATATAGTAAAAGCAATTACAATTAATTTAAATTATTATTTTTTTAGCTAGTGTCACATAGTATACATGTATAAAGTATAAGTCTGCCATCTGCCAATTGAAGAAAGTGCGTATTAGATAGAAAAGAAGAGAGATTTAAAGATAGGAATAGTATAATATTATATTTTTTACTACTGCTACTGATGTATAGAGAGGATCCGGATTCTCTCTACTGATGTAGCTTGCTTACTGGTAAAAAATCTCTGGTGTCCAGAGTAGGCTTACTGGCTTACCATCATCAAAAAAATAATAGCTAATAATTATTATTATTAATAATTGAAATAATGTGCTAATATAAATAAATAAAAAAAAGTTATATATATATATTTATATTTATAACAAGATATATAGAACAATGCATACAAGGAATTATATACAGTATATATACAAACAGTTACATAACACACAATGTATATGATAAAACAATGTTTACAAAACTGTTTCAAAAAAGGGAAGGCAAAAACAGACGATAGTAGTAGTAGTAGTAATAATAACAATAATACAGAAGAAGAAGAAGATTGGGGAACCTGGGATGATGATATTGAAAATCAAACTTTAATTAATAGCACTAATAATTCCCAAACATCATCATCCAGAAAACGTAGTGGTAGTGGCAACAAGAATTCCCCTGGTGCATTAAATAAGGCAATAAATGTGGGGAATACCAATAGTAACAATAATTTATATGCAAATAGTGTGAACCCTGCTGTTCGAAATTCACGTCCAAGAAATACTTCTTGGATGAAGAAAAATAAAAATAAAAACAACAACAATAATAATAATAATAATAAACGAGGAGGTTCATCTTCTTCCACAATTTTTGCTTCAAAGAAAGCTGAAGATATTTTTGCAGATATGGGTATTGAGCGCAGAAACATTAGTAAACAAAGTAAAATGAGAGTCCAAAAGCGTATTGAATTGAAAGGAAATGTTTCATCCCGCTTTGTAGATGATACGGATACAAATGATATCGATGACGAGGGTTGGGGGGATTGATGTGATCATCATATACGAGTATATTAACATCTATATATCATATATTTGTTGAGATAATCTGAAAATATGAAATTCCTTCTGATATTGTTTTAAACATAAGAAAAACTTTTTGTTCCCGGAATTGGTATGACGACGAATCGTGGTGTGTAATATTTTGTATGCATAATATTTTTAATCTTTTTAAAAATGTTATATTTTATATTTTTTATATATTTAATATTTGATACAATGAATTATGACCACATATTAATATCATATGTCACCCTGTGTGGTACAATTTATTCTGCGTGTCCAGAGTACCCCATAACCCTCCACCTGGTCCACCCTCTTCATATTAATGCCGGCCCTCTTTTCATCAACAGAAGGTTGATTAACATCAAATTACCTCATCGGCAATTCCTGTTATGGGAGTTATTGATACAAGTTGCGAGATACGAATAGATAGTAGATATTAATATTGGCTCACATACCACAAGTATTTTTCAATTTTTTCTTTTGAGAGTAGGAATTGGACTTGTCATGGGTAGAAATAAAAAATTAAAATATACACCGTACTTTAAAATATATATTATTTTATCATATATAATTTTAATATTTTATAAAAAATACATAATTAAATCATCATATCACAGTATATTGGATATATCATAATACCTGATGATACATTTTTTGAAGTTCGTATTCCAACATATTTATATATACTTTCGTACACTTTATTTTTTTTTAATTTGATACACACACGCGTGCTGTGTAAATTTTTTTAAAATCCTAACATTTGACTAAGCATTCCCATCATCCCTCCCATTTGCGGCTTTGGTCTACCAAATAATTTATGGCCAATCATAGACATATAATGACTGAAGGCATCGTCACGTTTTAACGTTGGTCGATATCTTTGTTCTAATAACGCAAATAATGGCGCTGCACTTTGGCCACGTTTTGAGGCACGTATTAAAAAATCACACAAATGTGTCGCAGGAGTTTCAATCCCAACCGCATCTTCTTTCCAAGCATTAAATGTCTGAGATGCATCTTTAATATTTTCCAAGGCAAGAAATTGTAAAACAACTCTTAAAATGAATAAGTCCCGTTCACCTTTAAAACCACGTTTTCCAAGAAAAAGTAGAAACTTTGCATGTTGTTTTGGCGATGAAGAAAATAAAAAATGCGTTGATGCATTGTTGAAATCGCCTAATGAAAAATATGTTGTAGCAGTTACTAAATGCAACGTTGGTGTACCCCTTGGATTCGATTTGTCGTGTTTTTTTGTCCAATCAATTGCTTCATTTAGAAATAATAATTTATCTTGTTGTGCATCAATATCTTTTGCGGGATATTTATTAGCAATATTACATATTGTTTGTATGACATCTTCATCGACAAGTATTTTAAATTCAATTAAATAATCTGTAATAAATTGCTTTCCAAGTTCTGTTGCAGCCTTGCTATATCCAAATTCCAACAATTTAATGGTACCTTCCTCAGCAATATGCCTTGCATTTTTTACTTCTTTCGGCGAGGTACGACTTAATAAAGTTTTATACATTTGCAGTGCACTATAAAAATCACCATCTTTTAAACTTTCTTCTAATTTTGCCAAGACACTTTTCGTACCTTTTGCCTTTCTTCTTCTACGGCGTTGGGTTGGTCCTCCATTTGACGATAACGATGCCATATTGTTACTATTGATGTTGTAATTTTTAAGACTATACTGTTTATATAATATGTGGGTATAATATATATATCTTTCTACTTGTTCTTCCTGTTCATCTTGTTAATATTATACTAGTATGTTTGTGCATTTACTGTTAGTTAATATATATTTATGTATATTATACTACTGATTGGAGCACAATAATTAGAATCTGTACTTGATCCTATCAGATTTGTATACTGAGGATTTTAACGAGATTTTGATCGAATTTGGACCCTTAAAATATTATTGGATAGATAGGAATATTGATGGTGTAAAAGTATACAAGTTAATGATACTAAAACAGACTTGCATTTCCAATTTTCCAACACATTCAATAAGCCAGTAACGGGATAGGATTTTTATGAAAAAATAATATATATTTTTCATATATAACAAAAAGCATGTAGTATGTAAGTTCATATCGTTAAATGTATTTAAGCAATAATGTTTATATATATATGGAATATATTTGAATGGATTTTAATACTCATCTCGTGAAAATTACCATATTTTGCATTTTATGTTTTGCATTACCTCCAGTCCCTATCATTGCCGTACTGACAATAATATCCTCCTCCTCCTCCTCATCTTCCTCCTCATCTTTCTCCTCGTCTTCTTCATCGCGTTTCTTGCCTTCCCCATCCTCGTTCCTTCCCTGTTTTGATTTATTTCCATCATGATCTTCCTCCTCATTGTCTTTCTTGCCTTCACCATCCTTGTTCCTTCCCTCTTTTGATTTGTCTACTTTAAATGATTTTCTGTATCATTTTCAGTTTCAAAACTATCAATTAATATGCCACCCTTTTCCAACTCATTGATTATGCTTTGGCTATTATTAGTACTATCATTATTATTATTATTGCTTTGACTATTATCATTATTATTACTTCGGTATTTTGGGTATATGCAATCACTCATGCCATTTTCTGTGGCATGATAATATATATTATTAGGAAAGATTATTTACAAATATACCAAACCTAAAATGACTGAAAAAACGACCTAGTGATAATTAAACGAAATATGCAAATGCTAAAGGCTTTTTATTGAACCATACGTTTGTGGATTCAATGGAAATATACGATGTTTGTATAATGTATGAAAACTTTATGGTTTTAGATTTTTTATTAAAACGTTAAAAAAAAATATATGTGTATATGTCTATTGGATGATATATCTGCTATATAATTATAGATTATTTATAAATAGTATATATATTATAATTGATAACAATGTAAAAAATGTAAATGTATCTTTCCATCCGCAATATGTTTTGGAGAGGTTTTTGTTAAGGGATTGCCTAAAAAAAATCTGAAATTTTCTAATTATTGTGCTCTACTGATAGTGCTATATAATTTAATATTTGTGATGATTATTATATTCATGATTTAGATTTATGATGATTTTATTAGGAATTGCCTAAGGCCTGGTATTATGAGGAGCACACAACTAGTCTAACAACTACGCGCTCGTAAATAAGATTCTTTTTAAGGGAAATAGATTAAAATACATCTTCTATTATTATTTGTGATCTGGGTGATGATGCACTTCTTCTTCTTCTTGCTGGCTTGTTTTTATTATTTTAAAAAAAAAATAATAAATAATTATTATTATTCTATAATTATTGTTATTTGAATTTACAACTGTAAGAAGAAAAATAAGAAGAAAAATTGTAATCATTAATATATATCATATATTAATATAATATATATATATATATATATAGATATAGATAAGAAAGAAGATTAGCATGTCAACAAGATTCAATACGATGGTAAAAGATTTAAGTGGATTCGACGAGAAAGAATTGATGAAGAATTTACGCCCTTTGTTGCCCTCAAAATATCAATTTCATATTACAGGACCTGTCATTTTTGTTTGTACTAGGATTGGAGAAATTGGTAGTGCACTATTTTCAGAGACAAAGGATGTAGATGAGCAAGACGTAACATTTTCAAAAGAAGAAGCTCATGAATTAGTCAATCGTGTTTATGATTTAGGATTTTTCTCAGAAGCTGAAATTGAGCGTCAAAAAGAGATGAAAATAGAAAAACAGCAACCAAGTCCAGAAAGTTTAAGTTCATATATTACTATTAGTATGCGAAAATATTTAATTGTATCTTGTAAAAATAATTGGATACATTGTAGATGTGCAAGTAGTTGCAAACATCGTGGTGGTTTAATAGTTGCCAGGATAAATAAAATGATTTTATGTTGTTTGTATGAATCCCCCATGAAAAGTTCAGATGCATTTAATATAGCAATGGCAATTGAAAAAGAAGTCAAGACAATGGATATCTAAAAAATAATTTTTTATCTATGATGCATAATTCTAATATAATATACGAGCTCGCGTAAAAAATATTTTATAAAAAAAAATATGTATATTCGTATAATATACTTCGTATAATATACTTCGTATATATATATATATATATAGATAGATCTCTCTCTCTCTCTATATATATATATATATATATATATATAAATCTCTCTCGATATATATATATATATATTTCATTTAATTATTATTTATGGTAATTATATATGTACATATAATATATATATACAATATGAGTAAATAAAATCTTTAACTTATAAATAAGAGAATTTTTTATATATATGTGCATAAAATGAGAATAATTTAAACACGCGCATTTTAAAAAAAAATATATTCATACTCGTACGAACGTACGACGTACACGTGATGACACACAAACACACACACACACACAATTTTATCATATCAAATCTCCATCTTCATCTTCTCTATCTTTTCCATCGATGTTAGATACTACAGCATCATTAACATTGTTAATTTTCTCTCCATCGTTAACACCAGTAGATTGAACCTTTTTATCATTGCTTTTATTATTTGCATTCATATTTGATGATGGTGGATTGCCATCATTAAATTTCATCTTATTATTTATTTCCTTTGCTTTTAATTTATACCATTTATTAAATCGTGCATCTGTTTCGCCGTAAATACTTTGAAATAAAATCAATAAATGCGCTACACATGCATTTAAACCATAATTACAATACAGTTGATAACGTTTTAAAATTTTTTTCTTCGTTCGCGTATCTTTTACTGGATCTAATTCTTTGACAATACCTATTAATTCACTAATTTTATTTATAAATAGAGATGCTAAATTGTCACGTAAAGATAAAAATGCAATATGACGTAATTCATTAAAGGAACCAATTATAGCATTTGTAAAGTGTCCGAGAGATGGGAATTGGAGCAAAATAGGTGGTGGTGCTCGTACATTTTTACTGTCCTTATCTTTTCCTTCGTTATTATTGTCGTTTTCGTGTTTTTCCAAAAATTTTTGTTTTTCACTTTTTAAAATAGATTTAAGATCAATTTTCAACCATTCTACATTTTTAATATTTTTTTGAAATTGTAAAATAGCATCTTCCCAGAAATCAGATGCCAATTTCATTACACGTTTATGAAAAATTGGAACTAGCAATGATCTGAAATCAGCACCAAATTTCCCTAAACTTTTAGCCATATATGTGGCTTGCTCTATAACATTTGACAATGCAACTCCATCATCAATCATAACAACAAATTTTCTCAACATGGCTAAAGTCTTATTTACTTGCTGGACAATCCAATCCATTAAACGTTGTTCATTTGATATTGTCGAAGAGTCATTCTTTTTAGATTCTTCTTCACCATCTCTGTTACTTCTAATTATCGACTTGTTGTTATTGCTATTATTGTCATCAACAAATATTGCATTGTATTGACTCATAATTTCGCATAATATCACACGGCGCTTTTCAATTGATTTTACAATATATTCACTTGGCTGCCCTTGCTTAATTTTTGCTAGTTCAGCACTTAAATAATTCGAACGAGATGTCAAAAATATTTTCTCTAATTGTACAGATTCAAATGAATATTTGCTTCGTTGTTGCTTCTTCTTCTTATTATTATTAATATTATTATTATTGTCCAATGGAGATATATTATTGAATTTATGTAGCAATGCAATGACGCGACGGAGATAACCTACAGTACGTACACATAAAGGTAGCGTTAATGAACCACCTAATGTATGAATTAAGTCGCTTCTTAACGATTCAATCATTTCTTTGACATCCTTGCATATGTTCAAAATTAAATCAAATCCATTTTTTTTCTTTTTCACTTTGTTACGCCCTTCATTTTCATTACCTGAGTTGGCAGAAGCGTATAAAACGCCATGTCGTTTGGTCAATTTCTCTACAAACCCGGCTAAACGAAGTGCGTCTTCAAAAGCTTGTCGTTTGATGCATGCATCGAGCAATTGTGGTATTTCTAACAATTGTAAAATTTGATTATATTGTTGCATAGTTGATTGAAACTCTTTATGCCTATCAACTAAATGTGCAGCATTATTTAAAAATTTCGTACCTTCTTCTTTCACTCCACTTATATTTTCAGAAAATCCACTTAAATCTTTATCCATACTTTTCAATCCTTTAATCCCAGCAGTTAAGCACCTATGATTGTCAATATGCGCGGTATAATTTTGTACAGACATTTCCTCAGTTTCAATTTTTAATTTTCCCAATTCTTCATTTATTTTCCTCGGTTCCTCACGTAAACGTGATAATGAATAATTTGATACTTTATCAAAATATGCATTACTAATACCAGATTCACTTACTTCCATTGTTTTTCATATACTAAAACAAGATTCCGACAATAAATAATAAGTAATATATACTATGCTATGCTATGCTATATATATATATATATATATATATATGTTATATAATATATATTGTGTCTATCGTCTCGACTTTAGAATAATATTCTATATGTTTTTTAAAACAGTATAAACTTGTTTTGAATTGTGCAATTATTATTTTTATTACATCAGTATTGTATTATTATTTGGTGTTCAAAATTATACATTTATTATTATATATTTATTACTACTATTAATAGAATTTTTACTGTAATTACTAAACTGCATGTATGGCATATTATAATCATCGCATCATCGCTCTCATTCAGCGCTAGCCTAGTATCTTTTCCTCTCAGAACTTTTTCCTTGTATGTACGTAGTGTACCACTATTAATATAAAACTTATTTAAATATGAAATCCAGGAAATCTCAGCTGGGATATCGTGCTATCCAGGCTACACAGTACAGTATCTATCCAGCTATCCAGCTACTGTATCAGCTACATACTGGTATATCACGGTGGATTGAAATTTGAATTTAGTGAGTATTATGTTAAAAAAAAATATGTATATTACCAAGTATTATAATATACAAGTTACTTGTAAAGTATGATGTACTGTATTGTAAGTGAAGTAAGCTAATAGATATATATTATACTTATATAAATATATTTTAAAATATATATATTTGAAGATAAAGGAAAGAAAACAATAGTAGTAACACAATAAAACAAAACAAAAAATAAACAACAACCATTATCATCATGTCGATGGATCATATATTAGCTGCAGATATCAAAAAAGCACTACCAACGGTAGTAGAGACGAATGACAACGACAACAATAATAATATTGATCAACATGCAAATACTACATTTACGAACAAAAAAAATATTCATTTATTACCTTGTAAAATACATTATGACGGGC
>JACLAD010009950.1_pt1 | contig 15271 bp, 9 predicted proteins | sample 8027901 | NCBI WGS metagenome assembly JACLAD01 (sample SAMN15725071, study PRJNA655200) | protist metagenome | isolation source: fluorescence activated cell sorting (FACS) single amplified genomes of... | place: Spain: Blaines Bay Microbial Observatory, Mediterranean Sea | collected 2016-07-05 | reverse complement strand
TACATATATAGATATATAGATATATAGATATATACATTAAAAACAACATGTCGCTCGCCCGCAGCATCTCCGCGAGCGAACTTCCGCGTTTAGAGGGTTACTTGTGGAAGCGCAGGAAGAAGGGGTTGAAGGTGTACCAGAAAAGGTATGTCGTGCTCTATCCGGAGACGTGCATCCTCGCATACTACGGCCACCGCTCGCACTTCCAAAAGGAAACTGTCATTTTGAACGAGGGGAAGCACAATTCCTTCGTGCCGTGGTCGGCGTCGGGGATCATTCCTTTGGACACCATCAGCGAGGTGAAGAAGAGAGGCCAGGTTGCATTCGATGTCTATGTTATACGCGGCGTGAAAACAGGGCGTCCCATGAGGTATGCGTGGAAGGCGTCGGAAACTAGTGAAAGGGACGCATGGTGCGAGGCTCTCCAGATTGTAATGGAGTACATGTCGAAGGTGAGCGCAGGTAACGCGATGCAGCAAAAACTGATGAGGATATCGACAATCTCGCGCCTTTCCACTGTGTCGTCGGCTGGAAGACCATCTGTCGCAGATTCCATCGTAGGCAAGAGCGACACTGAAAGTGTTACCGAGCCGAGTCAGCTTCTTCGTGTCCTCATCTTTGCCGAAAGATTTCAAAAGTTGAGCGCGAACAGCAGGATCGCAGGGACTAGCGCCCAGAAGCGCGTATCCACAATAGTTGAAGATGAAGAGCGGGATATCACAAACGAGGTAGACGCCGCAGCAAGAAAAGGGCGACGAGAATCGGGAAATCTTCGTCGGAAAAAGTATTCGATTGCGGTTGGAGTATCAAAGAGTTTGTCGATTGTAGAGGATCTTGTGGAAGGGGAGACGGATGTTAGCGATGATGACATACTGACAGACTCAGATATGGGTGCAGATGAGAGCAGTGACGAGGAATATGAGCGCCAACCTCCAGGAACAAAGAACAATGGCACTATTTCAGAGCCAATGCTGCAGGGCTGGATGCGTAAGCTTGGACGAGTCAATAAGGTGTGGCGTCTGCGGTGGTTTCAGCTTGAAGATACTGATATCGTGTACTATTCGAAGCAGGGAGGTTCGGAAAAGGGGCGCATGAATCTCGCAGGCACAACAATTGTCAGCGGCACTGATGGGCTCGTGCCGAGCCCACCGCTACCATTCTGCTTGAGCATTACCTCCGAATCGAGAATATTGTCCTTCTGTTTTCCAAAGGAAGACGCTCTGAAGGCATGGGAATATAGTCTGAAGCAAGTGCTGGCGAGGCTTCAGCGCGGTAACATGGCCTTAAACAAGCGCAGATCAAAGATTTCTCGCAACTCGCGATTCAACAACTCTCTGACAGACATGATGTCTGGAGACAATATGAATGATAGTGATGCCACCGAGGATGTACAGTGCCTCCAAAGGTTAAAGTGGTGGTACAAGGACGATAATAACGAGAGCCAGGGACCTTTTGACAGTGCGACAATGAGGATCTGGCTTGAAAATGGCTACTTTCCATTTTCCCTTCCAGTGATGTGGGATTTTCGTGATGATGGTTCGCATGGCAAAGTCCGTGGATATGCTCCTCTGAGCTCCATTTATGACACTTTTGAAGATGCATTCTTACACGCGCATAAGCATGCTGTGGAGGAGAGCCACTGGGTCACTGTCCTTGACGATGAGTCTGGATCCACCTATTACTACAACACATGCACTGGCGAGAGCAAATGGATCCTCCCAACGCTGAACTTTTCATCATCAGAAGCTCCCCTTCTTGAAATATCAGAGGCCCAGTCCAGTACCCGCTCTGATGCAGGAATCAAGCTAGAAGAGTCTAGGCTAAAGTACGATGGAGCTGGTCTATGGTACTTTAAGGACAATCTCGACCAAAAACAAGGCCCCTTTCATGCTGACCAGATGAGGGAGTGGTGGGACGAGGGCTACTTCAATGCGGCTCTCCTCGCCCGCTGTGGCGCAAAGGGTCCTTTCCGGATGCTTCAAAATTTATACCAAGGGTCGCAAATTGATAGTTGCTTTCTTCACGCACCAGATAAGCTCAAGAAACGGCAGAGTGCGGTCAGTGCAAGTTTGGTTCGCCCTCCCGCAGCGTTGGCTGAAAACGGTGCCAGATCTTCCAAAGTTGGCAGTCTCATGACTGTTCCGAAACGCTCAACGACGCGCAACAGACGGTCCGAGTTTCTCCGGCAGTCGAAACTCATGCGGAAAAACGCCAGAGCATCCTTTATGGATGGTTTGCAGACATTTTCTGCTGCTGCTGTTCCTATCCTTCCTTCGCCGACACTTTCGCCGCTATCTGCAACTTCTGCTCCGTCTGTCTCTCCTGTGAAAAAGGCCAGGGAGACGGTGTTTTATTCAGTGATGCCACCGAGCGTCGAGATCAGCATGAAGAAGCAGATGAGCGCAGAGTCCACAGGCACGACTTCATTTGATGAGGACAAAGAAAAGAGGAAGAAGAAGGCGACAGGAGCTGGAACGAAAGAAGGAGAAAGAGGGAAGAGTGAAAGCGGGGGCAAAGAGGAGGATGAAGTAGTAGTAGTAGAAGAAGAAGAAGAAGAAGAAGAAGAAGAAGAAGAAGAAGAAGACGGGAAAGCAGGGGAGTGGTCTCATACGGAAGAGAATATCAAGGTGGAGGAAGACAAGTCGGTCGCAAATATGAAGAAAACTACTCTTCAGGGTTACCCTGGTGGCCTTCAAGCTATCGAGGAAAGCGAGCAAAGAGAACCATTTGATGCCGCGGACAGTGCGGTCAAAAAGGAAGGCATTGAGCATGTAGCAGTTGAAGAGAAATTGATAGCAACAAAGGAGGCAGTTGCTGAGGATTCATTGATCCACTCGGGTTACCTTTTAAAGAGGGGCAGGATACTTAACAACTGGAAGCGCAGATTTTTTACCCTCACCAAGACTGAACTTCGATACTTTGTATCGGAAGGTAGCAGCTGTAAGGGCTTGATGACGGTGAAAAATATAAAAGTCAGCCTATATGACACTGTGGGTGCTGATGGTGAGCTGGAGTACCGATTTTCAATCGCTGCCCCTCGACGAAAGCTGATGCTGATTGCCCCAGATATGCATGTGCGATCGCAATGGCACTACTGCCTTACGCATCTTTCCCCTCCGAGAGTTGCGGGCAAAGAGAGCCCGTCTTCGTTTGAGCCCATGCCCATGATCAACCTGCTGAAAAAGGGGTCGACTGAGGGCCGCGGTCGAAAGAGGGTAAGCAAGGCACCCATATCTTTGACTCACATTCGAGCAATATCAGATCAAATCAACAATGACATAAGAAGTTTGAGAGTCAGTGAAAAGGAAGTTCAAAATGGTGCCAAGTCGATGAAGCGACGCGCGATACGCCCGATGAAGGTGACAAAATCAAAATTCGATAGAGATGCAACGGAAAAGTATTCTGCAGACACGGCAAAGCAGCCAAATATTGATCAGCTCTTGCGAGGCGTCTTTAAGCGAAGCTCAGGAGAGGAAAGCGGAGGGGGCACATCGACAGACCTCTTTCAGAGCCGTTTATTCGTTGATTTAGACGAGGACGGTACCGCTGCCGTTGTGGATGAAATGTTCCGCATCCCTGTGGACAAGGATACTGTCGTCGTGCGACAGGGAGATGGTGGCGACCTGTTTTACGTTGTTGGGGAGGGTACATTTGAAATCAATGTTTCTCCAGATACCACCAAACCCGAGCCTGTAGCACGAACATCGACATCTGAGCGCATTGGGGAAACAAGTATCATTTCATCCATCATTGGCGAGGGGATGTACTTTGGTGAAGAGGCTCTGATTCAGGATTCTCCCCGCCCGGCATCTGTGACCGCGCTTGATGATGGCGTTCTTTGGGCACTGCAGAGAGAGAAGTATCAGCATATACTGAAGGGATGCCGTGCTCGTGATCATAAGAAACGGGTGGCCTTGCTCAAAGGTGTTGGGCTGCTCGCTAACAAGCTCAGTGGGCAAGAGCTATCTATCTTGGCGGATGCTTTTGAAACAAAGCGTTGTGACACCGATGCAGTCATAGCAAAGGAGAATCACGTTATGGACTTTCTGTGCATTATTGTGTCGGGGAAGATTGAGCGAATGCCGACAAAGGGAGAGGAGCTGGAGGAGGAGGCGGCGGCTCAGCGCGAAGTGGATCCGTGCATCGCGCACGTCTAGCAGCAGCGCATCGATACGGACATCGTCCGCATCGTCCACAATGATGTACTCGCCATGAGCACGCTGCACATACCGCGGGCGACGGATCACGCTGCACCGGACGAGACCGTGCAGCTTTCGCAGTTTGCCGCCAAAAGGCACTGAGCAAGGCTTCGCGAAGGAGCGCGCCACGCTTGGAGATGTGCTCAGGTAAATACCACTCCCGTACATGGCGCCCGTGCGCTGGTACGCTGTATCCGATAGCGGTTTCAAACCGTGCTGTAGGATAGAGTAAAAGTTTTCGAACGACGACCCATGATAGGTTGTAATCGTGCCGTACTCCTTCGCTTGCATTGCAAAATTTTCAAGAGGTCTGTTCTGCAAAACCTGGAACTCTCGTAGTTCGCCAACAAAATCAGCGGAAGGGGCGGCAGAAGTTGTAGTAGCTTCTACAGCGTAGGCCAAATCTTCCCTGAGAAAGCGAACCACCTCTGCCTCGTCATCCTGAAGATGCGACACTTTGTGTTCAATTGCAACGTTGAGCACGTCAAGTGATCTACGTATCTTTTCAAAATCCGCTGTCGCCCCCATCGCCTGAAATGGCACGGGCCTGCAGATCGTTGCCCGTCGGTAGGATGCCAGCGCAGCGGAAAACAGACACACCTTTACAATGGTATCAATGTCCCATCCTTCTTGAGACGGCATTCTATACCGCAGGATACTACGAGAAGATAAAGATGCCATGCCCTTGTTACTTCCTCCGCGCTGCGGTTCCATCCACGGCACCTGCGCGAGCCTTGTCTGAAGGTCAGCAACTGCGGAAAGGAGTGAAGTATGCTCCGCCGCATTCACCTGCTCCATGCATTGGAGCAAAAAAACTCTAAAATTGGAATCGTTGTCATCATCCTTACCCTCACCGTCTTCGCAGCAAAAAATGGGTAGCCCATATTCCGGTGGAACCATGAAGAGCACAGTGCAATGTTGAGCCCCGGGCACCGCAATTCGAGTTGCAAGGGAACGCGCTGCCGTGCTCCAGTTGGCATGGACAAATATGCTGCGCCCATCCCGTTTTCCCTCTCCATTTTGATTCAGCCTCGAACGACGCCGCCGTCGCCGCACCATTCCCTTCCTCTGTCGAATCGCATCATCCAAAAGGCTCTCCCCGTTGATGCTTCGAAGCAGGGTATCCACCTCTCCCTCCATCAATCCAGTATCAAGTGCATCATTGCACTTGCACACGTCGAAACAAAAAAAAACATGATTAGGTAAAGCTTCATGGCCGCGAGAAAGGCGTGGCAGCGATAATGCTCATGCCATGCTTCACGGCCGCGAGAAAGGCGTGGCAGCGGCGGTCCTCAGCGAGGCTCCTCATGGCCGCTGCACCCGCCGGATGGGCAATGTGCGGTGAAATCTTCGGTACGAGAGCCGTCGCGTGCGAGTGGCATGCAATCATTAAGATGAAGCGAATGCCGTCACCGTCTCCACCGAGGAGAATCTCGCGGCCAGACGGTGTGGTATCGGCGAGAATCTGCGCTGCGGCATCGGCCAACAGAGGTGCGCCTGGGTTGGCGCTTCCCATTATCGCAAGAAGATCGGCAGATGCCTCTAACGCAAGCAAAACGATAGCACGCGATGATTTGCTGCTGCACTTGCGCCTGATGCAAGCCGCTAGCCCCTCAAGGATCCTGTGCTCTGCGGTAGCCGCGATGAAGCGCTCCACAAAGGACTGGTCTCCTTCATCGATCACAGTAGCACAGGCATACGTTAGTGCGATGAGAATATTCTTGAGTACGCCATCACCAGGCGCAAGCTTCAGACACTCAGAGATATGTTGTTGAAGATTTGAGACCATGAGTGCGCCCAGCACGGCAGGAAAACAGCACATGCAGGCGATGAGCTTCGCGATATCTCTTGCCACGCTGCGCGCGGGAACCTTGCCCATCCTCTCTTCGTCCCTGTCAATCTGCTGAAGAGCATCGGCGAACCATGAAAGTGTCATGCTAGCAAAGGATCTGCGGACCGATGAAAGCATTGGATCTCGAAGCGCAAATTTGATGCGCGCATCTTCAATATCGTCCATATCCTTGTCCAACGCGTTTGACAGCGCGTTGATGATGAGTCTAGCCTCCTCCTCACCTGCGCAGAGCGTGCAAAGCGCAATAGTTGCAGACCATAAATTATCATCGCGAGATTTGCCGACTCCTGGCAGAACTGCAGCGTCAAAGTTCGAGCTTATGCTTCGCACTGCATCTGCTGTCAATCCATAGTCTACAGAGACGCGCAATCGTGTCCGTGACTTTCTCCCAGATGCTGTCACTGCTCTGTAGGATCGCAGCGCAAAGTTGAAGAGCATGCCAGCGTGGACACCGTCCACAACCTTGCATGCGCTAAGAATGAAGCGCATCAGCTCAGCTCGGCCAGCGCTGCTCTGCAAATGCTTACTGGCCGCTGCAGATCGGGTAATATCCCTATGAAGTTCGAGGACAAGAGCTCCTCCGCCACCTTTTCCCAGCATCTGAACAATGGCTCGCGCAGCCGTCAACGCCCGCACTGCAAGTTCCGAAGAGCATGATATCCTCCTCGCAAGCAGCCTTTGAATGGCAGACATTGCGGCTCGCGCATCGGGACCTGGATGCATGATACTCTTTGCTGCCACACTCACCGCCAAGTCGGGCAGATCACAATCGTGCGAGAGGCAGAACCAGAGATGCGCTCTGATGGGTCCAAGAAGTGACTCTGATGCAGCAGCATCACGGAGCAGCTTGCAGACGCCTGGGCAATTCCTCACCGCATCGTTGCAAAGGGAGTGCGCGCCACTGGTCAGCAAGAGCTTCCAAAGCTCTTGCATTCCTTCGCCATCGTAGCAGCGCACAATGCACATTGCCGCAGCGATCGAACAGACAATTATGCCAGCGGTTTCTCGTTTGGATTCCTTTTTCGCAGCATTCATCGCAATACGGTGCAGGACGCTAGAGTCCACCATCTCCATTTCTGACATGCAAACGCTCCAGTCCACAGAATCCTCAGTTCCCTGAAGCAGCGAAAGGATGCGATCGCGCACACCGCGAGAATGGAGCGTTCTTGACACTTCATCAATTCTATATTTTGCACTCTTTAAGTCCTCCATAGCAGTTGTCCCAAGTGTTTGACTTTCGTCCAACGACAAAAGCCTTTCAAGGTCGGCCTGCAGAGCACTTACCAGAGTTGCATCGGTCTCTATCGCAGCGAAAAACAATTGCTCTGCCCAAGTCTTTCTCAGCGCGAGCATCATCTTCGACAGGATATCCTGCAGCTGGTCCAAAGGACAATTGATGGTACTTTGAAGCATGGTCTTGGCCGTCTTTTCGTCCGCAGCAAATGCAAGCGAAAGAAGGATGGCAGGCACATCATTCCAAAATTGCGCGCTGGATGAGATGGCCTTCCATTGTGGCAATCCGACCAAATTGTAGAGCACGAAGGAGCACAGCGGATGGTTGTCCACATCCTTTTTCATCGCCCCACTCGTCGAAAGGATTCCTTTCGGCATGATGACATGCCTCTGCGCCAGCGCAGAGATGATGCCCACGATTTGCTCATGCGACAGAGCGCACGCGAGCGTTGCGATGGCGTTACTATCATGCCCCAATTCGCGCAAAATGTGATCTGCACCACTTTTCAAAAAGTCACCATCATCAATGACCTGAACCGCATCGGCAGCTTGCCACTCTTCGATCTTCATCTTACCACCTTCCAACTTGAACCGATAGATTGGAAGTTAGGCCTCGCCCTTTGCTCCTCAGTCTTCCGTCCGCAGTCTTCCCTCCTCACTCTCGCGACAGGCCGGTCATAAGGTCCCGCCCCATTCGAAATATTTATAAACACCCTAACGGACCACTTCCGTCGAGGATATATCATCATGAACATGATGATGGCGCGCGCACTGGAAGGGCAACGAGCTGCCGTGGTTGGGGGTTCGCTTGGAGGACTCGCGGCGGCTAATGTTCTCTTTCAACTTGGCGCAGTGGTGACAGTTTTTGAGCAGCATCGGAAGGGGTTTGAGCAGCGCGGAGGCGGCCTTGGAGTTAGCATACCTTTGTTCCAGGACATTCGTTTGACCGATAAGGAAGTGCCTCGGGTGCTACCTGGAGGCGGGCATTTCTATGGCGATGCTTGGCAGTTTCTACGTGCTGGCCTGCCAGAAAATTGTGTGCAGTATGGTATCACTGTGAAAAGTATACACAATGCTGACTCCAATCATCCAGAGCTAGAGATTGTCAACCATGTCAGCAATAGGATCGAGAAGGGCAAAAAAGATAATGATGATGATGATGATGATCCCTCTGCAACAGTATCACGAAGCGCATTTGATCTTGTAGTTCTGGCAGATGGAGGTTGGTCTGAACTCCGAAAATACATTTTGGGCGAGGAAGGCGGTAATGATCGTAAAGAAAGGATGCATGGGAAGGACCGACCTGAGTATGCGGGTTATGTGCTGTGGCGGGGGCTGGTAAAGGAATCCAAATTACCGACAAACTTTAGCGCCTGGGGAGGTTTCCGCAACGGCAATTTCACGTCAATAAGCTATCCAATTCGTTGCCCGCACGATGGTGAAGAGGCGTACGCAAATTGTGGAATTTATGTGGCTATGCCAGAGGAAGAAATCAAACGACCTCAATCACGCGCGAATCGAATGCTCGGAGAAGCTGCTCGACTTTCACCGGGTACTCACGCCACACAGCGAGAAAGAGTTCCAAAATGGTTTCTTCCCTTAATAAGGCAACTGTATGGCGGTGTGGAAGATGGAGTCATTGACCTTTATGAAGCATGCGTAAGGCACGGCAAGCTCAATCCCCACCCAGTTTGGGAATTCATGGCCTCAAAAGTAGTTCATGGGCGGCTGCTGCTCCTCGGCGACAGTGCCCACATGGCAAGTCCAAATACCGGAGCAGGTGCACACACTGCTCTTCTAGATGCACGTGCTCTTCGGTATGCCTTTCAGCAGGCCCACCAACGCGCTCCAAATGAAAAGGCCAAAATGTTTGAAGACGCGCTCCACGTGTATAACGACGATACTGTCGCCCGTGCCGCCAAGTTACTGCGGGCTAGTAGACGTGTAGGGCTTCAGTATGTCCCGTTGGGATCGACTCCTCGCTCTCCAGCTAGTCTTCTTCTGCCACATCCTTTTCAAAGTGAGAGTTAAAAAGTATAAAGGCATTAATAATATATCAATCTCTCTTCTTCTTTTACTTCTTCTCTCTCTCATTAGCTAATCAATTCGAAGGAACTATGCAACAAAGCTCGAGTGGTTTGCGAGGCTCCCGACAAGATCCTTTTGCAATGTTGAATTACTCGTGGATCATGAACAGTATTGCAGAGCAGAGTGCCTTGCTGCCTGCAACTTCTACTCTTGCCGATTATGACAAACTTAGCCAAATCATAAAGAGGATTGCAAGCAGTGAGTTATACGCACTTGCTCTCACTGCTGCTGACAAAAATAATGTGTAGTTATCTGTGCTCACAGATGGAACGGGGCTAGATGATGAAGGCGCTATTACTGCATCTCCCAATGGCACACGACTGGAAGAGTTTTCCGGTGCCGGTGATGGTGCATCTCCCAATGGTACAGGGCTGGGCGAGTCCTTTGCTGCAGGTGATGGTGCATCTCCCAGTGGTACAGGACTGGGTGAGTCCTTTGGTGCAGGTGATTGTGGCACTGAAGGCCCGGTAGAGATATTCACACATTCCACGTCAGACGTAGAGGTTCCGTTCTTCTGCATCATTTGCCCTTCAGAGCAGCTTCTCCATGGCAAACACTGTTGTGTACCTTTCTGTGGCTGGAAACGCCCAAAGCTGCAAATCACACATATCAGAGCATCATAATTGTCGCTAAAATATCCAGCATTGCACACCGAGCACACGCTGTCATGTGTCAAGTTGCCCTCCTTGACTCTGTATGACCCCTTTGCACATTGCGTATGATTGGCACATGACTCTTCACCCTGCTCACCCACAAACAATCCCACTGAACACTGTTCGCAACTTGATTGGCCACTTTCGTCCTGGTATTGGCCTCGTAGACACTCGTCGCAGTTCCCTTGTCCTGGCTGGTCCTGAGACCATCCTCCTGGGCAGATTTCGCAGTCAAACAATGCCGTTGATCCCGTGACGATTGAATATCTACCTACTGAGCAGGTTTTGCAACCCAGTTCGCCACTTTCGTCCTGGTATTGGCCCTGTTGACACTCGTCGCAGTTCCCTTGTCCTGGCTGGTCCTGAGACCATCCTCCTGGGCAGATTATGCAGTCAAACAATGCCATTGATCCCGTGACGATTGAATATCTACCTACTGAGCACTATTTGCAACTTAGTTCGCCACTTTCGTCCTGGTATTGGCCCTGTTGACACTCGTCGCAGTTCCCTTGTCCTGGCTGGTCCTGAGACCATCCTCCTGGGCAGATTATGCAGTCAAACAATGCCATTGATCCCGTGACGATTGAATATCTACCTACTGAGCAGTCATAGCAGCTGTCTTGTCCAGCTTGGTCCTGGTATTGGCCTCGTAGGCACATGTTGCAGCTGTTTTCCCCAAACTGGTCCTGGAATTTGCCTAATGGACAATCAATACAATCAGTAGTTTCAACGTTGTAAAACTGTCCCGTAGAGCATTGTGCTACGGCAAAACGAATGGAAACATGGAGAGGCAGAAGGCAGAAGGTGACGATGCATGCGCGAGACAGTATTTCAGAGTTCATTTCATATGCACTCAACCTGTGTATATTTTGGGCACCCAATTTTATTTAACCGTGTTTTAATTTCGTAAAAAACTGTTTTCTACTTTAATAAAACCATGAAAATACTTCTTCAAAGTGGAAAATGCTACTCATCATGTAGAAATAGGGAGCAAGAAGGAGAAAAAGAAGGGTACACTATCATCTGCTTTTTGTTTCTCTTTGTCTTGTGTTCTCTTCTTCTTCAATACTGAACTTCAAATTAAATAATGTTATTCTATATTTTTCCCACTTTCTCCCCGAAACGCCTCCTCTCGCCGTTCCTCTGCTCATCTTTCTTTTCATTCTCTCTTTTGTCTTTTGAGCCCTTGTTGCTTGGAGATGATAATCTCGAGGAAACACTGCAACTATAGACAATGCAGTGACAATATTATACAGTATACAATTATTATCGTTCTCGAGTCTTTATTTTTTTTACTCTACGTCTTTTGCCACCTGCGAAAACACGAAACCGACCCGCCGTGCGTGCCGCTCTCCCGTTCGTCCTCCACTCTTCCCTTTGCGCTGCGCGTGGTGGTCGGCATCTCTGTGTAACATTCGCACTGGTATTTGCCTGAGCGTATTTAGACTTTCTTGTTCGTCCTTGTTGTTTGCTTCTCTCGTAATCTATACAGTAATCGTATCTTGAGAGTGTAAGATTAAGAGCAAGAGAAAGTTGCAGAGCGAGAGCAAGTGAGATAAAGAAAAGAAGCAGAGGAAACTAAAACACGCGAAAACTTCTACATCATAAAGAAAAGACACAGAGAGAGAGAGAGAGAGAGAGAGAGAGAGGAAGAGAGAAATGTGTCGCAGCCTTTGCAGCTTCGCGAGATGGGTGCTGGAGATTGTCAATGTATTCTTCTTTTTCGTGGGGGCATCGTTGGTGGCCACCGGTATATATACGAATTCGTCATTGTCTAACATTCCAGGACCTGCTAGAGACACAACATATGGAATCATCGCGATAGGCGCGGTAACAATGATCATTTCCTGCATTGGTCTGTCGGGAGCTCAAAAGAGAAAGAGGGAGGGCAGCGAAAAATGCGGCCTGATGCTGCTGCTGATCTACACCGTGATCATGGCGGTAATCATTATTGCGGTCTTTACGATTTCAGTCGTCGTCTTCGTGTGGCTTGGAAACGAGCTCCCTGTGGAAAATGCAAAGGTCGATGAAGGCTCTGTCGAGGCGGATGCGTACATGGAGAACTTCTTAAAGTGTACCTTTGACTCATGTTGCCACTTCAAACTGGAATTGAATGTCTCCTCCTTCTATCCTGTCAAGTGTAAGCTGGATCCCGAGGAACACTATCCGACACATGAAGGAGAGGAGTACTTTTCCAATGGCAAGGTCCCCGATATTGCAAACCCCGAGAAGATGACCGGTCTCTGCAACATGGCGGTTCTGACCGTTGAACGATGCATGAGGAATGGTACGAAGAGCTATGATGACTTTCGCGCCGACGTACGCCAAGAGCTGCAGCAAACCGTGAATCCTATTGCGACAGCTTTGCTCATCGTTGCATGCTTCATGCTCCTGGGCTGGGTTCTGGCGATCGTTGAAATCTTGTGGTGCTGCGGAAAGTCTGACGAGGTCCAGCCGGAATACGATGAAGATGACAAGATGTATGATGATTATTGAGAACCATCAATATAAACAACAACAACAACAGCAACAACAAAAAATCCAAAAATAAAGAGGCCCAGGTCCTGGAACTGTGGTAGAAAAATTTATTTGATCAATTACTCGTCTTTTCCAGTCTCAGCTTTGGCTGCTGGCCGTGCGCGGCGGCGATTCTCAGCGTACTTGCCTGCCTGAAAGTCAAACCATCGCCAAACAAGGTCCGTAACCAGCATAACAATCGGGGAGAGGAGCATCTCTAGGAAGAGAAGGGGTCGTGGCGTCACCCCGCTCATTGAAGAGATGAGCAGATTCTGCAGGTGATCAGGGCTCTGGACATGATAATCGCCCTGCAAGAAGCTTGAGACGGTGCTCGATGCGACCACATCGGCATCGTAAGGATCATCTGGGAAACATGCCCGGTTCTCGGCAGGCTTTGTCGTACGCTCCCGCGCAAACCCTGGCGTGGCTGTGTCGGGAGGATAAGCGATGCTCACGCGCACGCCAAATCCTTTCAGCTCATTCCGGATTGTATCTGCGAGCCCTCTCAAAGCGAATTTTGTAGGTGCATAGCTGGCGTATCCAATATAGCTGACGACGGCCGCCGCTGAGGCGACGAGAAGAATGTCGCCCCCTCCACCCTCTACCATTTTTGGAGCCGCAGCCTTTATCGCATGCACCGTGCCCATGTAGTTCAGCATCATGGTTCGCTCAAACACTGAGCAGTCCTGCTCGAGAAAGTAGTCCGGATAGGATGCCCCGGCGCACGCCACGAGCATATCCGGCCCACCATAGAGACTAGCGATCTCGTCCATGGCCGCGGAGACCTCGGAAAACTTTGTCACATCCGCAGCGACGTAGCCCGCCTGCTGCGATGCTTCCGTCCTCTCCTCTAGCAGCTCCTCCACCGCTGCCTCGAGCTTGCTCTTGGTCCTCGCCATGAGAACTACACTCTTCGCGCCCCTCCTCATGAATTCTTTCGCCATAGAGAGCCCGATGCCCTGCGACCCACCCGTCAACACGACGACCTTTCCCTTGACATTCCTCCGCCCTCCGCTCGTGCAGGCGCCACAAAACCAGGAGAGAGGGTGCAGCCCGACAAGCCTCAACAGAAGCTGTACAACGGCAGCACCAGCAACGATGTACAGTATCATCATCATTAGAATTATTATTGATTCTTGTTTCTTTCTTTCTTTCTTTCTTTCTTTCTTTCTTTCTTTCTCTGTTTGTTTGTTTGTTTGTTTGTTTGTTTGCTTCCAAAGATGAAATCTCAGTTTTGGCTTCAACAATACGTCCCTATCTAGTCGTTTTTCTCAGCAAAACAAAACAAAACAAAACAAAACAATTGTATCCAATTGAATAGTGTAATATAATAATAATTGGAAAAAAAAAATCAAGAATTCGGGGAAATGTATCATTTTGAGAATATTGGGAGAGAAATATTCAGAGAATGAACGTCTCCCTTTTTCCTTTTGATTTGATTTGTGTTTCAAGAAAACGAGAAGAGAAGAGAAGAGAAGAGAAGAGAAGAGAAGAGAAGAGAAGAGAAGAGAAGACACGAGACGAGACGAGATGAGAAGAGATGAGCTCACGCAGGACACGGTCAAAGGGACGATCTAGCCGCCGCCCGCGAGCGGCGAATGCGGAAAGCAGGGACAATGGAGGGAATGCAGGGGACATGGAAAACAGGGGAAACCAGGGAAACCAGGGAAACAAGGGAAACAAGGGAAACAAGGGAAACACAAAGTATAAAAAGGGGAAGGGGGAAATAGCGGTGGATGGAAAGAGCGAGAGGTATTCTGCGGCAGTCTATGAGGGGACAGTCATGCACTGCAGGCACAAGGGCAAAGGGTTTAGCAGCGCGCGCAACGCATTCTCGTACAAAGTTTTTATGGTGCTTCTGGATCTCGACGATCTGCAGACTTCGTTTCCGTCGTGGTCAGGATTTTCCGTCTCCTCTGCCTTCGCTCCCGCGTCGTTTCACCGCAGGGACTACATTGGCGACCCCAAGGAGCCCATCGCAAAGTGCGTCCGGGACGTCGTGCAGCGGCGGTTGGGAAAGAGGCCGCGGGGCCGGATCAAGCTGCTGACAAACCTCAGGTACTTTTGCTACGTTTTCAATCCGGTTTCCATCTACTATTTATTTGCGGAGGATGATCCGAATGTTTTGGAGACGGCTGTGCTGGAAGTGACCAACACGCCGTGGCTAGAGAGGCGAGTGTACGTGATACCTTTAGTGGAGGGGGGTAAGCCCAATGTCTTTGAGGCGGCGTGGAAGAAAGACTTTCACGTGAGCCCATTCATGGATATGGCCCATGACTACTGGTGGAAGCTGGCACTGCCGTCTTCCACCATCTCCGTAGAGGCTCGTAGCCATCGTGCAAAGTCTTCGCAGAAGCACACGACGGGTGCGGCCAAGACGAAAATGCTTTCAATAAAAGATGGAGCCAAGTTCGGGCCACCCACCTTTGATGTGGCCCTCAAGCTGAGGCGCGTCCCGATGACGAAAATGGCGCTATTGCGTGTGATCTCCACGTACCCCACAATGACAGCCATGGCTCAGCTATACATTCACTGGCAGGCATTGAAAGTTTTCGTCAAGGGCATCTCCTATGTGCCTCCGCCCTCAACGAGCCCAGTTCTTGGCCTATCGGATGCCATGTTCCATCTCTTTATATTCACAGTCGCATTGGTGGGGCTCATCGCGTCTCTTCCTTTTGCAGTCGTGGTCCTTTTCCTCGCGAAATGAGCTGAAGAACGTAGTACACTTG
>JACLAD010011880.1_pt1 | contig 15287 bp, 21 predicted proteins | sample 8027901 | NCBI WGS metagenome assembly JACLAD01 (sample SAMN15725071, study PRJNA655200) | protist metagenome | isolation source: fluorescence activated cell sorting (FACS) single amplified genomes of... | place: Spain: Blaines Bay Microbial Observatory, Mediterranean Sea | collected 2016-07-05 | reverse complement strand
CATTGACATCATCCGAAATCGAGGACACCTGCCGCAGGACCGTTACGCCGCGATGGCTAGTGCCGCTTCGAAGTACACAATTATCCAGTTCGGACTATCACTGTTCAGCCGGTGCAAAGAAAGTGGCCGCTGGATCGCAAAACCTTATAATTTCTATCTTTTTCCCAGAACAAGGACGGATGTGGTGCTGAATGCCGATTCGATTTCGTTCTTGAAATCCCACGGAATGGATTTCCAGAAGTGGATTCATAATGGTGTGCCGTATGTCAACCAAGATGGCGAGGCAAAGCTGCAGTCCAAGCTCGAGCGAGACCTTGAGGAAGCAGCACCCCAGAATGGAGGCCCTGCCCCATCACCGTCGAACTCCCCTCCTCCAGCGAAGAAAATGAAACTGCAGCTCACCAAGTCTGAAGACATCAAATTTGTTGACGATGCGATTGATGGATTACTTGCGTGGGTTAAGGATGCAGAACACCGAGCTCCAGGAGAAGCGTTTGGTTCGTCATATTGGAAGCACACGCATCTTAGCTCCTTTACCTGCTTGCGTAAATGCCGCGCTCTACTCAATTGGACGCCTTTTTCGGTTGGTGACTGCACACCGTAGAATTTCCTTCGTGCAATAGATTCCTTAGAAAGGCGTTGCATGGTAGACTTGATGATCTTGCCGACGACGGTACCATCGGCATTTTTGATCGTGAGGTAGACAACACTGCCAAAATGGTCGTTTGCTTATATGCTTGAGGCTAACATTGTAATATGTGCTCTGATTAGACGAGGCGTTCAGATCAGCGATTGATTATTACGCTGATAACTGCTGAAGAACGAGAATCTATTTTGGTAATTCGAAATTCGAAATTGTTCAAGCGGCTGTTTGATGCGACTGCTGCATTGCATTGTTGCTGATTAAGCCGTACTGTGGTAGGCCCAGAAGCGAGAGGCAGCAAAAGCAAAGTTTCAGTCTTCACTTGGATTTCGGAGAGTATTTAAAATGTTGATTGACAGCAAACTTCCATTAGTTGGACATAACCTCCTGTACGATCTCTTATTCATCATTAATCACTTCGACCGACCTTTGCCGGATACCTGGGTTGAGTTTCAGCAGCGAATATCGCATCTGTTCCCAATCGTCTTCGACACTAAATATCTCGCAGAGAATATGTCAGTGTCGCCTAGGATCAAGAAGAACACTGTAAGTGCACGACACAGTTATGTGTAGGGACGCTGTGATTACTTCGTGTCCTCACATCTGACAACTGTCATCAATTGGTCCAAAGTTCTACGAAAGTACAGCGCTCAGTGACCTCGCCAACAACCCAAAGGTTTGTACTTTTCTACGTGACCAGCGGTTTGTGATGTTCACTTGCTAAAACCATATGCTACGGAATGATGACAATATAGATTAATCGAGAGTTAGTCGCTGAATTAAGCAGTGACGATCGATTCAGCGGATATGCACCAGGTTTTTCTGGAAGGTGCGTTTGACGTCCATGCATACCAGTAGCTGTGGCGTGAAAGATACAAATCGGATGCAGGTATCACGAAGCTGGCTTTGATGCCTATGAAACAGGGATCTGTTTTGCTGCTATTATGGAACAGTTTTTGATAGCCGTTGATTCCGACGAAGGAACTCAAGCAGCAGGGCTGGATGATCTTGTAGAGAGCGAAGCGGTCAACTGTTGCCACGGGACAGGCTTAGCGTTTTACTGGAATCTAAACCCTAGTAGAGTTGCAAAACCGAATGTTGATCTGTACGATGGTGCACTCATTCAAATCCAAGGTTTGGCAGAGACAGACACTGTTGGAACGGTTTATAAGATGGTACCAGAGACTATATCCGGGCAAGGCGTTCGTCGTCGATTGATCTGGATTGATAAAGAATCCGTTTGGGTTGAGGTCACACCGAGCAGAAATGGTACCGCTATCAAAAGCTGCGAAGTACTCGCGGCTGTTGCCGACTCCCAAGAAAGCTCACGTACGACTGCAACCGCTCATTCTTGGGACAGTCTACTGTCTGGAGTTCAGACACCATCGACGGCACCGACATGGATTGATTGGATAGTGAGTATCCAGAATGCTGGTTGTTTCGTATCCTTTTTTAAAAAGGCTGAGGTAATATATCTTATCGTGTCGTGCGTGCTCCAGCTTCAGTTTGGAAGTAGTAGCTCGTCCAGGAAGCGCAAACGGGATGACAAGTAATGTTGTGTTTGCAACGACGTTGCATCGAGCTGTCAGGAGTAGATTCAGACGACTGCACTTTAAAGTGTTATAGTTTTACTTATAGGAACTTCGCAAGATACTTTAGTTATGACATAATTTTCTAGAATGCGCCGACCGTGATAAACTCGACATTTAAAGCTTACTTCTTGGAACGGTTCCGCAATTGTGATTCGCAATTTCGTACCACTACATGGTTGGGTAGTAGAATACTTTTTTGCCAATGATCATTGTTGTACCAGCACATACATTTTTCATAAGCGATAGTATTCTACCGGATCGACACTAATTTTAATTTTTATGACAATAATGTTACAGAATTACAAGAATATCCCGAATATTAACGACAATACTACATATCCTTCGCCTGTCGCCATATTCTATTCTACCTGTGATAGCTTAATAACGATAAGGGAAACGATAATAACACGTGTGAATCACTAAAAATAGAGCCTATTGGTAGCCCTTCATGATCAAAAACTTTGGTGGCCACGTCACTGTCCACGTTGATCTCCAGACCCGACTGTGTGGCTGCCTCGGGGCCGCTGCGCCACAACCGGGCAGGCCCTAGCCGAAGGGTCAGCAGCCTGGACCCCTCTTTGACGCCTGGTTACGCGCTTGAGTGGGACAAGCAGCCTTCTATTGGCACCTGCCAAGCTTTGTTCGTTCTAAAGACAAGTGTGTGTTCCTGTCGGATCCACGCCGACTTACGTTGTCTTGCGGAGAATCTTTTTCATGATGATGATGTATCTTCGGTGGCTTGAACGGGCGTTAGTCATAACTTGCATGGCAGCTCCTTTTTGTTCTGCTGCCAGTGGACCCAAGCGGGACGGGGCGATAGTTGCAGTGGGCACACTCTCCAATGAACCAATTTCAGAGTCAGTCCACGAAATGGATGGAAGTCAAGTGAATCGAGTGGATAAAGATGAAGAGAACACAAACATTGCAGCTGCGATTGGAAAATTTGTTGCTACAGATGAGTGGCAGGTTATTGCTGAAGGTACGAAGTAAAAACTCTTCTTATTCTCTTGTGAAAAGTCAGAGTTGGCGATGTTCGGGAATGCGAAAAGGAAATCGACTCACAAGTTCCTTGTGGTTTGCCACTTTGCGCCCTCAGGACAGGAAATTCCTCCAGGGCTACATGTCGAAATAGATATGCAATCAGGAGTGAAACGAGCTAAACTAATGGATGAAAAAATAGGTAAAACGCATTTATTCATAGTCTACTTGAGGGTGTGTCCTAACGTCCAATTTCTCGCGAAGGACAGCAAACTTCGTCCGAAAAACGAAAGGCCAAAGTGGAGGCTCTTACGGAAGCTATTCAGGAAGTAAATGATGATGGTAGTCTTGGATCATCTGCATCACCCAGTGAACGACTAAATCTATTCATTCGCAAGTTATCGGAAAACAAACTCAACGGGATGAAGGTGCGACAGGACACCGAAGTAATGACCGCGCTGATCGGAATTCTTCAAGACGACAGTGACCACAGTGATTCACAGATAGTAGAGGTTCTTGAACAACTTGAAGGGTTTGTACATCAAGTTGATAATGCTGTTGATTTACATGCTATGGGTAAGTTGAGTAAATAGTCCGATAGGATGTCCCTTGTACATGACGTTTAGATGAATCTGAATAGGTGGGGCCGAGGTGGTCAAGGCCTATATTGCGAGCACCCAGCATTCTACTGAAGTCCGAGCTGCGGCAGCAAAGGTTGTTGGATCAGGATGTCAGAATAATCCAAAAGCTCAAACACTTGCACTAAAAGAAGGGGTAAGTACGTCGTCTTCGCCACCGTCACTTTATATGTAATACTAACTGCAGTTATGTACAGATGCTCCTGCGGTTGCTTGATCAACTGAGCGAGTCATCTGATCGCATTGAGACCAAGCGAACCATGTTTGCAGTATCCGCGCTTTGTCGTCAACATCCTGAGGGTCTATCCGAGTTTGTAGCACATCGTGGGTTCGAAACGTTAAAACATATCATGTGGTCCACAACTCTAGACGTACAAGCAAGTATTGTACGGTTCATTGGAGACATTGCAGGAGAGCACAGCGGAGATGCTTACACAAGTGACGATACTCACGGAGATAACTACGACGACCATACCTACAATCCTAAATTACTTCGTTCTCTTGCGAATAATGGGTGGTGCAATCTTGTTGCATTACTGTTTGAGAAAGTAGACCAACGACCGTCACTACAGGAGGATGTGTTGAATACACTTCTTGTACTTAATCCTGTATGTGCTCCTGAGACTATCAAGATTCGACACCATCTAACACACACTGCGAAGACACTTATGGGATTATATGAAGCAGATCGCGAAAATGAATATGCTAAAGAGATTGCCAATCTTGCTACCCGGACTGTTGCCGAAGCCGAATATATTGCAAATCAAACTACCTTGCAATAATCGACTGCCAACAGCACAACGCGGAGTTGCGATATGCAAGCTTAAGATAGTTTCGGCTTAGTTAGTTTTAATAAAGTAATTTGACGTCCTATGTCCAACTGCTAATCTGATTGGAGTTGATCAGCACTCGCTGTTACATTCGATGGATACCGTATGAGTGTTGTCACAGCTCTGTCTGCTTGATCGGCGCGATGTTGGGTTCGAGAATATTCCTGAAAAAATACTTGATCTTCGTGATTTACTTGCTGTAGGTGATGAAAGTGGTGGACTAACAACTGGAAGTGTCGGTGACAAAGTACCTTCCAAGTCTTTTGGAGATGTAACCTTCAGTCTAGCAAAGGTCCGTGTAAGTGCTTGAAGCAGCGATCGCTCGTCTGTACCTCCCCGCTGCTTGAATTGAAATCGATGACAAGCAATTTTGTCGATATTTGGTCCTTCCATGCGTCCACAAATTATAACACAGTGCTGAGGTTTTCCAGAAGTCGTATCACTAGGATCCTACCGTCAGACACCCATTTTCAGTTGTAAGACGAAACCAACACAAAATCTTTCTTTGTTGACATAAAGGTCAAACGGTAAACAGTAGACGATCATTTATCGAAAACCAAATAATACACATACAGCGAGGGTTATCGATTGAAATGACATGATGTCCTTTAAACTCAATTCGACCAAAACACCTACACCGCGGAAATCTGAGCATGTAAGACACATCTTTGAAGCCTTTAATAATGAACAACATTCTTGGATCTTCGATCAGCGTACCTCCAGATTTCTTTTCTTTTGCTGACACAACCCCCTGCTCATCGATGGAAACTCTGACTGGCCTCTTAATAACTTCCAAGTCTTGTGTGCATTGAGAATAGTCACGAACCTATCGGTCACATCAAGCTCATCGGCGCGAGAACACGCATCGATCGCTGCGCTCAGCATACCCACATGTTCAAGTAGATCATTCATCAACATCTTGTACTCTTCGCTCGATAGCTTGACGTTGGGAATCATATTCGCGAATGTGTGACAGGGGAGCACATTTCAAGACATATACTTGCTGGTTGTGACAAGCAGTTTCGCGCTAATCTCAGTACTCTCGACAAGCGGTAGCAGCCTACCTGACCAGGTTCCGGGAAAATGTGATGTGTCGTGATCGATCCAACGTAGAGACAACTGCACTGATAGGCTTCGGCGACACATGAGTTGCGCCGATGCGGCACATGGTGTGCGGAATCGGTTCGCAGCATTCTTGCCTCGCGCTGCGCCCACTCCACCCCCCAGGGTGTCTGTCACACCCGGATGCTGTCACGAACCTCGACGATGATGAACAGCTTTTTCTGTCAGAATGGAACCTCTAGACTCTAGAGTCATACAGTCTGTAGTCTTTATTTAACTTATCACAGACTATCCACACATTTCTATGTATATAGTTCTAGCACAGACTCCACACAGGTAAGTTAGGCGCACTGTGTGTCTGTGTTTGATTGGGAGAGCATAGACTCCAGTCAAGTAAGCACGGCACTGAGTAGAGGCTAGTATGTCTGTGTTTGGTTTGGTTGAGAGAGCAAGATTATCCTAATAATAGGGAATATACATGTGAATAGCTGAAATTAACAATTTTGGAGCATTCTTGAATTGTATCTTAATGAACATCAGATTTTAGCTTATTTGTTCAATCTAGCAACATACACAGTATCGATTGATAGCGTGGTGCAAGAATGCATCACAGCAACAGCTGTCAGGTGTCATTATTATTATTATTTTATGTGATCACTGCTATTTCGCTATTTTGCAGTTCTAGAGTTGTTGCAGGATTTTGCCTTTTTATTAGAATTGTTACTGCTCGACTACTCGATCATGTCGACAATGTTTGATTTTCAAGAAACTTTTTCTTATTGTAGTTTTAACGGATAATTCGAGTCTCCACAACCACGACCACCACCACCACCATTAGAGCAGCACCAACACCAACACCAACACCTCCCCCCCGCCAGCATGCGGTTACACCATCTACTGTAGTCCATATTGATACTTACAATGATTGAGGAATTGTGTTGATGGTTACGCGACCGCAGACGAAACAGTTTTGGGGCTTGACTTACTGCTAATGAGTGCGACGGAAACAATTGACACAAGGCTCCAATATCCAGTCTCATTAGATACTGTAAGATACTCTGGTGCCCGTACATGGAATTGATTCGCGACAGAATTTGGGAATCACGCCACGGTTTCAGATTTGACGAAATCGACTGACAACACACTTCGGATCTGCTATCCAAACCATAAAATAAACCTCACGATATCCAATATAAATACATATTGAAGGTTCTCTATGATGAATCTTGCCAACTGCAACACATACATCGTTTACGCACAGCTATTTTCCGTACACATAACCAAGTAGTAATCATCCACTACGATGGGTTTGGTTGACGACTGCAGGGGAACAATTGTTGACCGAGGTACCAATAACTTCATTGATGGAGGTAGTTGTGCGGAATACAGCTCTGACTTCTTCAAATACGATTTGTCGGAGTTTGCAACAAGTTCCCAGCAATCAGATCTTGTACCATTTTTGCTACACCCTTGAAGACTGAATTGAGATGGATCGGTTGAGGCAAGCCACTCCCTTGGCGCCAGAGGATGGCAGGCCCCATCACACGAGCTATTTCCGCTTGGCCCCTTCATTACTTCAATGCACCGATTGGCTTTACAGTCAAATCTACAGTTGTTGCATTCAATTCATCAAAGTTAGATACCATAAAAACAAAAAGGCTATGCTCTAGAGTGAACGTGGGTTCAACAAATGTTGCGATGTGCGACTTGTGAAGTAGAGTAGAGCATTACAACTATAGTAGTCGATCTGCATGGGCTGTCAACATGTCACGTATGGAAACTCACCCTGCTACCCCAGGGTGCGGACCTGGTGGGGGTGGGGGTGTCACAGGACCCAAAACTTGCCCTGCTTTCAATAGCGCGTTGTGAAGTACATTTAGGTCTACATTGTGGACCGCTCCGCTATAGTTTGTGGCCTGTGTGACGAATAGGTGTCAGTCCACGCCGATATTAGGTTACTCTTATAGACCAAAACATACTGCTAGAGCAGCCCATATGCCAAGAGAGTTGCCAAGGACCATGAAAGCTGGTTCCATTCTGAAAGTGGAAAATGCAACATGCGATGCAGATGGTGTGCATCCAACTAACAAATTAGACGCTTGTGCACGCTTGGGAAGTGCCATCCAGTGCGGTAGTTGATAAATATGAGCAGCTTCAACATTGTGGTAGTCTCCCTATGTCAAAATTTCATGTCAGTATTTGCCAAACTGTGCATAACTAGTTATGACTTAGGACTCAGCTTACCTCATCCCAAACAAAGGAGGTGGAATTGTCAACTCGGCGGGGCCCGTCCCCGTAGCATGGTGGAGTGCTTTTGTTCACACATGCAAACCGTTGCATGTTGTGTGAGTCCTCGGCGTGTGCAGCTAGACCGATTGAGGATGTTCCGATGTCTCCTTCTTCACGGACCGATGACTGATTCATAACTTGTTCTCCTATCATACGTCGTGCCTAGCCACACGAACCATGATGTAACCATTACGCTGTAGTACATGAAGGCAATTTCTTACTATGGTGCAAGTCATTGATATATGAATCACACACCTCTCGTATATATAAACTAGGGGGCCATCCGCCAGATTCTGGAAATTCATCTCGACAGAGCCCCCATGTGGCCTAATTTTCACACATTTCATGAAACATACCTTGAATTTGAACTCAAATGGTAGTCACTCACCATTTCAGACATTATTTCGAGGTCTCCGATATCGTGACTTAGAAACCACAGCATTCCTTGCTGGTATCGTTGGTGTACTCTCCATATTTCCCGCCTCGTTTGATAGTCGGCGTTGGGATACGCCCAAGAGGTTAAGTAACGCCAACTCGAATTAGTGTAGTCAGCAGTTGTGAGGTCAGATGCGACTGGACCACAATTGTTCATATCGTACTTTCCATTTGGAATTTGGGCAGTATTGCATGACGGAAACTTGCGCCGACCGGCGCCATTTTGATACACTCGCTTCAAAAGTTCCCAGTCTTCGACGTGATACTCATCTGGCTTTGGAAATGGAATCATGTTTGTGCGGTTCTGGGTGACACATAGCCGAAAATTGTAGCTCATTACGGTGGTGTCTCCTTCTCCGGGCCGAACAATTTTCGAAGCATCCTCAATGCTCAGCAAACCAGGCAGAAGCACACCATTAGAATCGTAGGGATTTACTGCAACTTGAAATTCATTCTCATTACTCGGATCACCCCGAAGCCTACCGTTGTACGACTCTTTGTATGTCGCGTTGGACTCTCGCCCGACAGTGAAGTCGACACCTGATACAGCCATTAAGTCCCCTTCGTCTGAAAATTTGACATACGCATGCATGCTTAGTCACATCTACGCTGTCGGCTTCTAGCGTTTTCTCTCACATGGGTTAGATCACCTACATGACGAGTCGATGAACACCTTCGCAGCGTACATCCGGCCGTCTGAAGTTTGTAGAGCAGTAATTTCAGCACCAGACTTCGACACATTGACAACTTCTACAGAGTAAATAACATCAAGCAAATCCCCAACAGAATTGATAAGGGAATGTAGAGATTTCAAAGCGACATGTGGCTCCACGTTATACGGCATGTTGGGTCCTGTAACCAGCACATTGCCCAATGTTCGTGACACGTCGATCGATACCATTCGTGCAATGGCTAAGCTATACAAATACCGGACAGTGTGTTTGGCCAGTTGCCATATGTTGCAGCGCTGAGATTGTAAAATTCAGCCGTCAGCCCGCCAGTGATCTCCAATTGGCACTCGTCGATCTTCTCAGAATCGCTCTGGTGGCAAGTGTCAGTCATTCCCAGTCCCCCCGTGGTCAGGCCACCCACACGCAACGACGGTGGGAAGCAGTCTGGCCACGCTTGGCACATCACCGCAGTCTTGGCACCTTCCTTGGCGCTTGCGACACCGGCAACCACCCTGCATAAATGTGAGCAGGCTGTGTGAGGTAAGTTGAGGAATGCATGCCAGGCTCTAGCATTCCAACCAACCCAGCTGCATTCGCCCCGTACACGATGACGTCGTACGTGGCCACGTTGCCCTCCCCGGCCGCGGCGACGGCCATCCATCCGGGAAGAGCCGCGAGCACCCACTTGATCGTTGCTGCTGTCATGGCACCGCCGTCCTGCGCAATCCTAACCGCAACGGCGCCGTGTTGAGTTGTGGCCCCAGTGGCCAGTGGGCAGTGGGCCACCTGTTGGTGGTGATGTAGTGTAAAGACCCCTGATCCCATACGTTTGATAGGAGCCACAGAGAGAATCTCTTGGTGGTGGTGGTGCAGCAGCGCTGTCGTCATCAAAACAAAAACAAAAATCATATTTTTTAAATTTTGAATTTAAATATTTTTTTAATATTTTTTTTTTTTTGAAAACTCGAACAATTGATATCTAATACGGTTTAGAAATAAGGGTAGAATAGATTATTGATAATCAAAGATCTGCAGATACATTTATAATGCCCTTTATTAACCTCTAACCCTATGTGGTCAAAAGTAACCTTTGATAGAGAATCTATTTTCTCTCTGTTGTACTTCCTATTTAATAATTTAAATATTTTAGTTTTTATATTTTTTGTCCTATTCTAATTTAATTAAAATATTTTTCAGTCGTTTTCTAAATAGTGTCATCTAACCACCACCACTACCATCTTTCAGCCGTCTTCTCCAGCAGCATGCATTAATTAAAACCTTATTTAGAATAAATTTACTTTACACAAAGATAGGGATGATTGTGCTTACTTTTCTAGCAAAGGATGTTTTGAAACTACTAATAATTACTTAAATTAAGATTACAAAATTAAAACTCACACGGACGTCAGTATCATATGAGGGAACCTTATCTGTCATTTATATGAGATTTGGAAGGATTTGGATGAGCAATCCATGTCGCATTGGTGGTGCAGAATGGCACATGGGAACCATAGTCATCATTTGTCACAGATTTGGAAGGATTTGAATGCTAGTCGCCGTACTGGTGTACGGGGGTATATGGGAACCCTATATTTCATTTGTAAGAGATTTGGAAGCATGTTGAATGTGCAATCCACTGGGGTCGACATATCGTGGTAGTGGTGCAGGTGGTGGTGCAGGTGGTGCAGGTGGTGGTGCAGGTGGTGCCGTGTGACCGCCACCCGCTGGCGAAGAGCGCGGTGCGGGAACCAGCCATGTCAGCCTGGCAGCCGGGCCAGTCGTTCGTCCCGTTCTCCCCCGGCGCGCCGAAGTCGTTCGCTCCTGTACGTGGCTGGTCTCGGGGGCTCTGCTGTCCTCCCTTCGTTTGCTGCTTGCAGACCTGGCCGATTGCGGGCGGCGGTACCACAGTCCGCCGCAACATGATGATGTCTCACCACTGGTTGTTAACACTGTCTCCGTGTGCTGCGAATTCACCTCGTCTTGTGTCGGCCTTCTTTGCAGGGTACTATCCGTTTCGTGCCGAAGTCACAATGGGCACCCGACAGCAAGTCCAAGGTGTGCTTCCTCTGTCCACAGGTAAGAAGGTACAGGTGCCCTCGAAAGTGCACGCAAACACTGAGCAGTCTTTGCTACAATGTTGGCATGTAAAGGTCAAGTTCGGTATGAAGAACAGGAGACACCACTGTCGTCTTTGTGGACAGGTGTGCTGTGGAGACTGCTCCGGAAGACGCCACCCGAAGTATCCCGACACGCGCATTTGCACGCCGTGCTACAGCATGATAATGGTTAGTAATGGTCCTCTCATTGACAATATGTGCCCAATGCGAAGCTATCTCTATTTACCACTTCGAGGCACTGCAGCCACATACTCATTGTGACCATTGGATGATAATTCTATAGGTGGGTGAGAACCAGCTCCAGTCAGCAGGGTGGTAAGTGCGAAATCTACACATAAAAGTCAGAGAATCAGTTACTGCGCAATTGATGCGAATTGTCAACTGAATAGGTATCATGGCGCACTGAAGCGACCTCTATCAGAGACCCGTCTCCTCAGTCCGGGAACTCGATATGGCGACTTCATGGTAAGCTCACGTCCTTTCTATTTGCATGCAAGGCAGTACTCTCGACAGTAACATCTGTTTCCGCCACAGGTTCGCGAGTCTGGCAGTGTTGATGGCTACATTGCTTTGTCGGTGCGAGCTGATAACAAAGTGCTACACTATCTCATTCACGAAAAGTTTGGGAAATTTTTCATTGGTAATGAGCCAACCCCAGATCAGATGTATCCGTCTATTCAGGTCTGTTCAAACTAATTTTGGCTGATATTTACTTTGTGAGTTTGACAAAAGATCTATCTCTTGTTGTAGAATTTGATTACAGAAAATAAAGCAAAGTACAATCTATTGCGCGCAATGATCGTGGAAAGCTTCAGTAAGAACAAAATATTAGTGTCGGTCTTGGCGTTGTCTCACACCTATGCTGCATGGTGTAGAGGGCGAAGCTTGTCCACAATGTGGCGCTACCGTTAACGATGAAATGGAGTTCTGTGAAGAATGTGGCACAAGACTGCGCAGCACAAAAGAGCAAATACAACTTTATGAGGATCAAGGCGCCGAGGATGCTACCTATGATGATGATGCACCTGCAGGAGATGCGATATATGATGACGATGACGGCCCTTCAGCTGTCTATGATGATGATGAGGCACCCCAGCTTCCGGTGAGTGTCCACGATGAACCGGGCAACTGTCAGTTTTCCCTCGGTTGATCAAATGCATATTTTGACTACTTTTTAGATTGCAACAGGCTCGGCACCTCAGCAGTGGCAACCAATTACTCCTCAACAGCCTCAGCAACCCTGGCAGCAATCTTCTCAGCAGCAACCACAGCAGTGGCAGCAGCCTCCTCAGCAGCAACCACAACAGTGGCAGCAGCCTTCTCAACAGCAACCACAACAGTGGCAGCAGCCTCCTCAACAGCAACCACAACAGTGGCAGCAGCCTCCTCAACAGCAACCACAACAGTGGCAGCAGCCTCCTCAACAGCAACCGCAGCAGGTGACCTATTATCCTAGTAACCTTGTGTCCAGCTGCTGATCACTGTACTAAGTTGAACCATGCGTTGCATGCTTGCTGATTATGTGTAGGCACTGGCACACAAGTTTTGCCACAACTGCGGGTCCAAAGAAGCTGCTGATGCGTCTTTCTGCGGATCTTGTGGGACTTCCCTGGGATGACATGAAGTCTACCTATAGGAAACGACGAGTAAGACGACGGTGAACTCGATCAAGAGCGCCCTAGTGCTAAAATTTTATGGCCTGAAGCGCTTGCAACTATACGCTTGTGGTAAATGTTGGATTGCTTTGAATAGATTTTTTGCCGAATGATGGGGAGCACTCAAGGTTTCCTGTAGAAATTGGAAGAACCGATAAAAATGCTTATCAGGATCGCTTGACTTTTTTCGTCGACCCTCATAGAGCGTGCTTATTCTCTTTTGCTCACTGTCCACTTGATTATGTAAATATAAAGTGGAACCACGTCGTTAGTCCCGAATTTTAAGTAGGCTAGGCATACCGTCTTACGTGCATCATAGAACAGTGCATGTACACATTGTAAACGTTACAGCTACGTCTCAGTTTCGGAATCATGAGTAATTATGCATGTTGCTGCCCAAAAACTAAAGTTTGCCTCAAGACTCTCGATGTCTAGCAGTGTCACTCTGGTAGTTCATCGCTGCCATCAACACGATTAAACGAGCCATTGTATTAGCGTAAGATGTCAATTATCAAACTTAGGCTGAGACTCTGAAGTTAAGGACAATGCTAAACTACATGTCGAGATAGCATTCATGAGCCATTGTAGAAAACTCTTTATGGAGCAAAGTCATCTTCAGAATCATCCAACAGATCAACCTCATCGTCAGAGTCATCGAAGGTATACTTGGCTCTGTTAGTCACCGCTCTGCGTGACGGACGGGAGCCTTGCGCCGGTGGCGGCGCGACGTCAATGCTTTCGTCATTGTCGCTAATCTCAAAATCAAAGTCATCATCCTTAGCTTTCTTGGCTGGGGCTTTCTTGGCTGGGGCTTTCTTGGCTGGGGCTTTCTTGGCTGGAGCCTTCTTGGCTGGGACTTTCTTGGTTGGAGCTTTCTTGGTTGGAGCTTTCTTGGTCGGAGCTTTCTTTGCTGGCTTTGCAGCTGCAGCAAGTCGAGCCGCCAATCCCATCGTTTCGTCATCGGTATCGCTGAGAGCACCTAACGGCAGTGTATTGAAAGTTAGTACTAGCTACAGCAAGTTTCCAGGGGTGGTTGACATACCTGAGTACTCATTTGGTGATGGCTTAACAAGCTCAGTCGTGATACTGCTGCTGTTGCCGCTGGTCATGTTGCTGCTGTTGGTTATACTGTTGTTATCGTCTTCGGCGTCGTCGTTGTTGTCAGTGTTGTCGGTGTCGCTATCAAATGTGAACTTAGCTTTCGCAGCTGCAGCACGCTTTCTGCCTCTTGCAGGCGCAGGTACTGGTGCTTCATCCAGGCCATCTATTTCGAAGTCGTCGTCCTCCTTTGCCTTAGCTTTCGTCTTAGTTGCTTTTTTCGCAGCAGGTTTCTTCGCTGCCACTTTCTTCAGTCCTTTCTTTTCTGTAATTGGAGCCTTCGATTTTGTAGAGGCGGACAAACGTGCCGCTAGCCCGAGCGTCTCTTCTTCATCGCTGTCAGACAGCATGAAAGATGGTGCTTTTTGTGTAGGAGCGACTTTTGCCTGCTTCGGGGCGGGTGCTACTTCGCTCGGTGACGATGGTATGCATTGTTCCACTTCCGATCGATCACGAACCAAAGCCTTCGTTTTGTTATTTGCTGAACTTTCAGCTGGTTTGGTATTTTTTGGCGCACGTTTCTTTGACGCTTGGGGCATCCAGTCATCCTCATCACTGTCTGCAGATCCACGCTTTTTCGCCTTCGCCTTCGCCTTCGGCTTTTTGCGACCAGCTGCAGCCCGCATCTTACGATTTGTCTCAAGATTAACAGACGCGTCATCATCTACTTTCTGTAGCTGGAACAAGACTTCATCGATGTCGCTGTTCCATAGGTCTTTGGTAGACTTAGAAAGCAAATCATTCAGTTCTTCCTCCTTTGCAGAACGTTCTGCCTTAAGTTTACGAACCTTTTCCATAGTCAAGCTCCAAAAAGGCATACTCAGGAGATAGTCATATCCATCGGTGGATGACGGACCATCTTGATCATCTGGATCTTGATCTGATTGTTCTGTTATCTTTTTGGGGAACTCTGTGTATCCCTTCTCCGATAGGGTTGAAAGTAACTCTGCCTTGGGTTTGTTTCGTAGCTCAAGCGTTCCTTCAATAATTTCCATAATAAAGCGAACTTTGTTGTCAAGTCGCGTCCATTCCTGGGTTAACTTGTCAGTCAGATTATCTTTTCGTTTCTGGTAGAAAGCTAGCCGAACACCATAAAATTCATCAATGATTTCCTCAATACTGTCATACTTTTTAAGACGACCATGCTGATCGAAAAGTACTAAATTGCTCACAGAGACAGTAGACTCCAACTTGAATTTTTTGTCAAGACCAACAGCTTCTGCAGCTGCCATTTGTGCATCAGTGAGAGTAACTTCAAAGTGTACTGTTGTGTCTGTGT
>JACLAD010007730.1_pt1 | contig 15296 bp, 8 predicted proteins | sample 8027901 | NCBI WGS metagenome assembly JACLAD01 (sample SAMN15725071, study PRJNA655200) | protist metagenome | isolation source: fluorescence activated cell sorting (FACS) single amplified genomes of... | place: Spain: Blaines Bay Microbial Observatory, Mediterranean Sea | collected 2016-07-05 | reverse complement strand
TTATGGCCAAACTATTGATTTGAAAAATCAGTTTGGTCTTAATGGAAACAATGTAAAACAATTTCTATCAAAATCTTGTAAATATTTAAACAAAGAAATAATTATTAAAAATTTACATGCATTTCAATTTTTAAACAAAGAAACACAAGATATATTGTTAAACAATAGCAATAATATTTGTCAATATCCATCAATACTATTCTCTGTATTATTAAATACAAACATATGTATTTTTATTACAAATAACGACGATAAAGAACAATGGAAATGTTATTTTAATGACTATAAACCAACACATCGAAATATTTTTATACTCAATAATACTAATGAATTTAATGGTTTATTATTAATAAAAAATAACAATATTACTGACATGAAGAAATTTCATTTGAAACGTGAAAATTGGCGACGAAAGAAGAAGAAGAAGGAAAAAAAAAAGAAAATGAATAATAAGAAACAAAGCATAGCAGAAACATTTGCAAAGAAAAACACACCACATATATTTTATAGAACAGATTTTGAAACATGGAAAGCACGCAAAGAACCGTGGGATGGTATATATTTCAAAAAGAAAATTATGGAATCATTAACTGGAATATATATGAAAGTAAACAATCCACACTTTGGCCCATATTTTGATCCAGCTCGGCCATATAATAGATTACAACAAGTAAAACCAAAACATGCATATGTTGATAATCATACAATGCCAATGTCAACATTTATAAATCATGTACAAAGTGATGATGATATATTATCAACTGATACTGCTGATGAGAAAACAAAGAGCCACCACCACCATCATTATTATTATTTATCAAAAGAAATTGACAATATTGATAAATCATTAATTCAAGATATTTATCCGTATCATGAATTATTACGTCTGAATCCACAAAAAACATCTATCAACTGTTGGATAGGACAAAGTGGAGTTGTCACACCATGCCATTATGATGGTTATCATAATATTTATGTACAATTATCAGGATATAAAATGTTTTACTTGGCACCTCCGACTCTAAGAAATTTTGTTAAACCATATCCATTTTTGCACCCGTCCCAAGGGCAATGTCAAATTGACAATTATATGTTTGCAGATGATAATCCTACAATTGCATTATTAAAACCTGGCGATGTTTTATATATCCCACCATTATGGTTCCATAGTGTTGTTTCAATATCACCATCATATAGTGTAAATGCATGGACAGAGGATGTAAACGTGGCACATGTAAATGAAATATTTCATACAAAGCTACCATCCATTTTACGTAACAATAAGGAAAATAGTAATAAAGAATTGCAAGAAGAAAATGAAAATATATTAAATATAATGATGGTAATATATAAAATTACATATTTAATATTTGAAAAAGACGATTCTACAACATTGATGTATTTTAAACAATTAAACAATAGACGATACGATGCATTAATAGAAAATCAAGAACTACCAAATATTGAAATACCTCATAATAATAAAGATTGGTTAATAAATATATGTTCGAAAGGTAATTTGAATAAATATCACATCTTTCAAATCAGAGATGTACAAAATTATATTAAAACCATTGTAAATAAATTTATGAGTGATAAGATATCATCCGTAACCCGGGAAACTTGGCTAAGCAATTATGTTGAATATGTACTAATTAATAGCCTTGGCATGGAATATTTAAAGTATATCCCAAGACTTATTTCAATAGATATGGTAAGATGTGGTGAAAAGCTGTTTTGAAAAAAAATACGATAATAATGATATCTCTCTAAGGTATCATATTATAATGTGTAATTTATATTAAAATAACGGTGTGTAGTGTGTGCATTTAATACAAAGGATAATAATATCTCTCTCATTAAATATCCATAAAGTTTTTACGAATCGTAAAATATTTTTTTAATATATATAAATTATATGTGGCTCTTTTTATACGGTTCGTACGGAGTAATATACGAGTATTACGTAATTTTTTAAAAAAAAGCAGAAATATTTTATTTAAAAAATAAAGTTTTAAAAGAAAAACACAATTGAAAAAAATGTACGTACACGGTTTTTGTACAATTTGTACACACTATCTTGAATGATCGATTATACCTCTCTGACTAAAATTATCTCTTATATCTCCTCCATATTTTTTTATATTCTCGTGTGTGACGACACAGCTCCTTTCAAAATGGAGCGCCACCATGAGTTATTGGACACCATCTCATCTCAACCATTTTTAACTCATGTTGATTTTGAAATCTTTGCAATATTGCTAGATCTTCCCCTTTTTTCTCTGCTTCTTCCAACATCTTCCAACTATTCAAATAATGCAATACATAATATGCAGTTGCCATTGTATAACGATCATCATCAGTTTTTGATATAGATTCCATTGCAGTATATATTGCATTTTGTTGTTCATTTGACATGATAAAATTTGCTTTAGCAAAAGTTAATAATGCATAGCACATATTTTGCCTTGTCGTCGTGGTTAAGTATACATTATCTTGTGAGATATATTTTAAACATATATCTATCAATTTCTCTGCACATTTTCCATTTTTATTATATACAATGCGTTGTGCTATACCCCAAATAGCTTGTGATACTAAACTTATTCCTAATGATTCTTTTCGAATCGTAAAGTCAAATTTATAATATTTGCTACTTAGTTTAATACTACGTCTCCACATATTTTTCATATCTTCATCCGATACGACTTTTCCAGTACGTTCATTAATTGGTTTACCACCTTGTTCAACTGCAATTTGCAAACGTTCCATTAATGTACCAATTTCTTTCACAATATTTAAGTTGACTGTTTCAATACCTTCACCAATAGCAATTGCAGCACGCGATGCTACTGGAAATGATTTATGTCGAAGCAATGGTAGTAAAATAGGTATGGCAGCATCTCCACTTTCAGCCAATGCCCAAATAGTTGCACGATGTAAAGCAATTTGCCGATCACCATTATCTACAGCCATCCATTCTTTTCTAGTCTCTGGCATCATGTTTTTACTATAATCTGTAATCATGATTTCTTTCAACATTTCAAATATTTTGGCTTTTCTAGAATAACTTATATCTTGATTGTCATCATGTAAAGCAGCACCTATAGCATATGCAGCACCAATTCTTTCTTTTTCCGTATATGTTTCTTTCATATTGAATAAATATAGTAATTGGTCAATAGTTCTGACTTTTACTGGTGCTCTTATTGGTATTACCTTCTTATCATCATCGTGTGCATTTAAAATGCTATTATTATATATTTTGCCACCTTTCATCCAATTGTATATTGAACGCCATACATTTAACATTGGATTTGTCAATGTTGCATTTGGAAATGGTAAAAATTTTGGATTATGATTCCAGGTTGGTTTGGTTGGTATGTGCGTAGTAAAAAATTGAAATTTTACCATGGGTCTTGCTGGATGTTCTTTTGTAAATTCTTCTATCAACCGTTTTGTACCACGATGCCATATATGGAAATGAATCATTACTGCAAATGCTTGACCAGTTTTTAATGTATTTAATTTCGTTTCTGTTAAACCTAATAATTTTCCTTGACTTTTTCCAAGTGCAACACGTTCATCTGGATTAACTTGTAAATATGAACCATTTGGTAAAATAGCAGTTGGCCCCATTTCAAATGTTGAACCATATGGATAATACATAACCATAATAAACTTTGGACGATGTAAACGATATGGACCATGACCTTCCGGTGTATCTTGATGAAACGACTGATCAATCTTAGCAACATGTAAAGCACGATGAGCATGTAAAACATATTCTTCACCTAAAATAGATTCTACTGCACCTGCAAAATGTGGCGAGTGTAATATCGTAGATAATTCAGGTACTGCTGGGTATATATTATTACCACTTTTAAATTGACTTTGACCATTTAAATTCCACATATTTACAATACTATCACCTATACGATCATGATGCGATTGGGAATAGTCTTTCTCAATAGGTATAATATGATAACCAGTTTCAATAAAATTACATATTTCCGCATCCGTTAATAATATTTTATTATTGTTATTATTAGTATTAACGTCATTATTTAATTGTACACGTGACATGTGTTAGTTTTCTTTCCAAATTTTTACAAAAAAAAACCAAATGAAAAAAAACAAGCGGATGATGTCAGAAGATTGTAATTACAAACTTTATATATAATACTATATTACTATAATTGTTTTTTTGTGCACAATATATATATATATATATATACAGAAACAACATAAATGTACAAAATATACAATGATGATTACTAATAGTGAAGAGAGTTAGACGGAAACAACACGTTGATTATATAGGCGGAACAATATTCACACTATACTGAATATTGTACTTTAAAAAAATCCAAAACAATTTCAAATTTTAAAAATTGACCAATTTAATTCATTTTAATTTATTTAAAATTAAAATCTAAATCATCTCTCCTCTTTACAGTAAATAAAAATTTAAACAGCACATCATTTTACAGAAAATTTAATAAATCGAGATATCATATGCTCAATGATGTATACGAAGCACAAGAAACGACATTTCAGCCGTGTTCTACTGTATCGTCTGCTACAAGTATTCGAGCATGTTTCTACAACCTCATCAATGGCTGTATACCCAATAAATTGAAACATGTACGCATTGTTACACAAACACATTCACATAATAATATACGTTCCGTCTGCTTATCACTCTTTAAAACCCTGCAATCACGATTAAATGCACCGACTAAATTGGAAATTTCATATAAATAGGAACATATACGATGCGGCATTAAATCTTTCAAAAACTCTTCGATCATTTGCGGAAATTGTAATAAATATTTGACTAAATTCCATTCCGCTTTTTCCTCAGTAGGTACGCAACAATTGCCTTTGCTTGTTAATACAATTTGTCTTGTATCTTGACCAGATTTACGTATGATGGAAACTAAACGTGCATGTGCATATAATAAATACACAGCAGTATCACCAGTTAAATTTAACATTGCATCATAATCAAAACGATAATCCTTTTGTCGATTTGAACTTAAATCAGCATATTTAACTGCGCCATAACCAATTGCTTTCGATGCTTCCTCAATTTCACTGGAATCAATGTAAGTTTGTCCAGTTTTTACACGATCTTCTAAAATTTTTCTTACTCGATCTTTTGCTTCATCAAGTAAATCAACTAAACGTACGGTATCGCCAGAACGTGTTTTAAATCGTTTACCATCTTTCCCTTGAACAACACCAAATCCAACATGATCTACTCTAACATCCGTACACCACCCTGCTTTATTACCAAGGCTGAAAATACCTTTAAAATGATCTGCTTGGCCTAAATCGGTTACATAAATTAACCAATCTGCTTTTAATTGCTGTGTGCGATACCAAATTGCACTTGCATCTGTAGAATCATAACCGTATCCACCATCGCTTTTTTGTAAAAATAATGGAAATTGAATAGCATCTTTCACCCATGCAATCGTTGCACCATCTTGCTCTTCAAGCAAACCTTTTGCTTTCAATTCATTAACTACACCTGGTATAATATCATTGTAAAACGATTCACCAACTTCCTCATTTGTAATATCTAAACGACTGTAAACCATCATAAACATTTCACGACTAACTTTACAAAAAGCTTCCCAACCAGCTTTGGATGCTGGATTCCCACTTTGCAATGCAACGACTTCATCATGGGAACGTTTGTTAAATTCTGGCTCTGCATCGAAACGTTTTTTAGATGCTTTGTAAAATTTATTTAAATCTTGTATGCTAGGTGGATTTTCAAGAAAATCTGGATAAACATCACGCATGTGTGTCAATAACATTCCAAATTGTGTGCCCCAATCACCGGTATGATTAATACGTCTTACATCGTAACCTGAGTGTTCCAATACACGGCAAATAGTCTCACCAATAATGGTGGAACGTAAATGACCAACATGCATTTCCTTTGCAATATTTGGAGAGCTGAAATCAACACATACAATTTCTTTACGCCCTGTTTTTTTCAATCCTGGTGCATTAAATACCAACCCAGTAGCTTTCTTTGCCGCCCATTGCCTGTTTAAAAATACATTGATAAATCCGTTTGGCTGTGCATCTGCACTTTCAACTGCTTCATCTTTTGGCATGTTTGAAATAATAGCATCAGCAATACCTTTTGGTGTCGGTGGCGATAATTTGCTTAAAATAGCTTTGCCCTCATCTGTTGATTTTAAATTTTTAAATGCTGCCATGGCAGAGCTACATTGATAATCTGCTTTCATATGTGACACACATACATTACTAATAGGTTGAATAGTTTTTAACATTGGAAATGCTGCATGTAATGCCTTTGTAAATATGGAAGTTATATGGCTTTCTAAACCTACATAATGTGGTTCTGGTTTAATTTTCAATTCACTTTTGTAAAAAGCACGTGTATCCTTCTCATAATCATTTGTTCCTTTACTATCTGGTTGAGACGTTAACGTAGCATCAACCCATTGTTTGACTTTCTCAGGTATAGTTACGACAGATGCATTAACATATGTTGCAACAACAATATCTGCAATAGTTTTATCATTGGTACATAAAAATTTTGTATCACTAACGGCAATAAATTCTTCAATATATTTCATAGCAGATTTTAATTTCTCTTCAGCATTAGTTTTAACTTGTTCAAAATCTTTTTTTTGAACAACAGTTTTTTGAAAAATACCAATTGGTGCTTCGACTTCAAACATATTAATAATATTTGGACGAATATTTGTAACAGCAAATTCTAGCCATTGGTTTACAAATGGATTGGAATTTTCTTTTTTAGAGATTTCACCCATGTAACGAGCAATTGGCACGACACCAGCGATGATAGAATCATTTCCAACTTGAATAGTAGGATTTGATACGTTGTTCACATTGGTATTATGACGGTTTAATTTAATACTTAATGTTAAAAAATTTGCAATATTATAAATACTTTTAATATCACTTTCTATTGCACGATTTACATCTAGTTGGATGGTAGCCATATTGAATTATTTGTATTATTTATAAAAATATATATATATATATATGTTCAGAATGTTTATTTTTCAAACAAAATGCCTATCTCTCAATCTATCTATATAAATATATATATTTCTGTCAAAGATATCTCATTCATTCAAAATTCAAGGGCTGGAGGGCGGCGAGAGCGACGACGAGAAAGGAAAAGGCATTTTTTAATTTTCTGTTCTAATTATACCTAGTAGAATATTAACAATTAATAGGGAAAATCACGATCATGAAAATACCTTAACCTTTTCCGTGTCAAAAATAATTCCGTTTTTTTTTCAATTTAAATATAAATATATATATTTTTTGATAAGATACACATGTATATATCCACATGCAAGCCTTAGCAAGCCCTTGATTGAACAAGAGTAGTGTAGTAGTGTAAATATAAACTCCGAGTGTCTAGTTATATGTTCCTTTTATTATTGTTTATATAGAATCATAAAGAAGACATTTAAATAATTCCCACCATTAGAAATATCTATATATATATATAACAAAATATACTATATAAAATGTCATGTAAAAATTTAACACGGTATGTCGTATGTGGACAATTAAAATCTGCAATGCATGAATTAAGTGCTGGTGCATATGCCGATTGGCGTGATCCATCTGATTATGATCGAACTCCATTAATGTATTGTGCAAAATTTGGTGCAAAAGCAAGTGTGAAATGGTTATGTGAAGTAGCTAATTGTAATATAAATTTAAAAGATAAGTTTGGGAAAACGGCAAGAGATTATGCAGTAGAATCATATAAACAACATATCGTGAATTTTGCTCTATAAAATGGCATGTTATATATTAGTCTATAATAAACGAAGAAGATTATTTTAATTTATGATGAATTTTGTCTTATAGTATTTGATTACCTATATTTAAATTTGTCCACACTCTTTGTTGTTGTATTGATTTGGATACGTTTTATTGTTTTGTTCTATTTCCATTTTTGGATACGTACATTTGTACACATCTGTAATAATAAAGGAGTTATTGTAGCAAGTTTAGGGCCTAAAAACGCGATGATTTTTTCGTCGATGTGCTATTATTAGAGCATTTTGAGTTTTACGAAGCTTCGTCAATTGTATTCACCTGCTAGAGACAATATACACTACATAGCATTGTAATGATATTCTTATATAACGTTTACTAGGGGTATAGCATTATTATTCACAACATAGACATACGATTGCTTATAATATTATTTTTTTTTAAAAAAATTTGCATTTATCAACATAATGGAAATTTATAAACTATTTACTCCAATTTACGAGTAGAATAGCATTGTAAACATGACTCGTTTTTTTTCAAATAATTCTTATGAGTACTATTTATATTATATTTTAAGCGTTTATGGACGATAATTCCAAATTATAAATCCGTAAAAAAGAAGTGAATTTTACTTAAATCTTTGTTTTTAAAAAAGTGAGGGCCTGCTGGCCCTGCCCAGGCCTGCCAGGCCTGTGCTATCATAACAAATACAAGGCAAATAGTATTGAACTATCATAAAAAAAACAACAATATATATATATATGTGTAAAACACAATACAAGATACACACATTACACTATCGTTTGATTGTAGATACATATATATATATATGTATATATATACTCGCACATATTTGAATTCATACAGGGAAAGTTAGAATTCTACACAAAATGCGTGTATCAACAATAACATATTTGTTATTGATATTAATCGTATCTACGGAAGTGATTAATATTAATGCAAAAATACAATTAAATGCAAATGCAAATAAGAAAACATCGTTAAAAAATCCACGTAATAATCGAAAACAAAAACGACGATCACGTGAATCAAACAACAACAACAAGAAACGTGATAAAACAGCTACTTTCATTGCTGATTGGTGCAAATTGTAAAACGTACATGGCTACCTCTCAATGCCAAAGTGTTGGTGACCCACATCCATTATCATTAGATGGTTTACGTTACAATATGTATGATGCTGGTGAATTTCTAATGTTTAAACATCCAGAAAGTCCAGTGGAAATTCATATATTGACACGAATAGCAAAGGGAAAAGGAAGCAAGAAACCTGCAGCAAAAAAATCATCAAAAACACATGAAACAGTTGATAAAATACATAAACGTCGATTAGAAATCAAAAATAAACAAGAAGAACTTGTGAAAAAGAATTTAACAAAGAAGAAAAATGAAGAGCATGAAAAAGCTGTAGAAGCACAGTATCATCCAAAATACGTCGATGTTGGACATGCAAAATCATATGCAGATGTTGAGCAACATGAAAAATGGAAAGCAAAAGCAGAGGAACGTAAGAAAAATGAACAAAAAGCAAAAGAGGAGAAAGTGAAAGAAAAAGCTCGCGAGGAAAAAGAAAAGAAAGAAATAGAAGAGAGTAAGAAACATGAACAGCATATTAAAGAACAAGAAGTAAAAAAACATAAAGAGCAAGCAGATAAAGTGGCAAAGGAGCAAGAAATTAAATCAAAGCGCCTGTCAGATGCGGAGGAACAACGTGTGAAAGATAGAATTAAACATGCTCAATTAGTTGGAAATAGAACTGCAGAAGCAAACTCAAAAGATGGGATGAAAAATGCAACTGAAGCAAAAGAGGCAAATGATATAGAACAACAACATAAAGAAGCAATGGAAGATACCAAAGCGAAATATAAAAAGCAAGATGAGAGAATCTCTGGAGAAACAGGACCTGCAAATTTGTAAAATGTACGAGGTACATATATATATATATAGACAGGCTGAGAGCTTAGACCACCACTTTTGGCACTTTCCGTTTACATAGGTAATATTTTGTACTTTTAGTATATTAAAATTTAAAAAAATCAGTTTTTGGGAGAACTTTTTTTTCCAATTAAGTACACGTTTTTTCGTAGTCTTAAACTGGACACTTAAAAGCAGTATTTTCATTTTATTTTTTATTTTATTTATTGATAAATATTTATATTGCGTGCTGTGTATATGCTATTGCACTTCACACATATCTATGAAATACGCATACATAGATATATATTTATCATATTTATTGTTGAAAAGTAGATTTTAAAATTATATCGAAAAATACATCAAAATACATTTTATTAACACGGTTTTGACGTGATTGTCTTCTTCATATCATAAAGGTTCTTAAAGTCCCTTATAGTTAATTTATTTTAAAAATTAAAAATTTTATCTCAAATTTTATATTTTCGTAAATTGCAATTAAATAAAACACCAAAAAGAGCAAGTTCAAAGAGGGAAAGAGAGAAAATGTCGTATAAAATATAAAATTCACAATTAAAATAACATAAACATAAGATATCGTCTAGATAATAGATAAAAATTAAACTATATTTATCATTAAAAAAGAATATAATGCAAAAAATTAAACGATAACTCTCTAACTTTCTTTTTTGTCATATTTATTTGTATATTTTAATTTACATGTTTTATTATTACAGTATCTATCTTCACCGGTTCAGTGGCATAATTAATTTAATAATTGAAAATATAAAAATTGAAATAAAATTTTCAATTTGTAAAATAAATTCAGGATAAGGAACTTTAAGAACCTTTATGATATGAATATGATATTTTAATCACTTTTGTGATATAAAAATATATTTTGATGTATTTTTCGGTATAATTTTAAAATCTACTTTTCAACACTATATATATTAAATATATATATGTGTATGCGTGTTGATTAGATATGTGTGAAGTGTAATAGCATATACACAGCACTGAATATAAATATTTATCATTAAATAATACACTAATTTCGCGTAATAAATTTTAAGTATTTTCCCTAATTTTAAGGATTTTAAAAAAATGTTGATAGGAAGCCAAAAGTGGTGGTCTAAGCTCTCAGCCTGTCTATATTAAACGGTAAAGTAGGGAAGGGATTTTTGGCGTCGGTGGAATTAAAGAAGATGAAGACACTGATGTGCTGCGAGAGTGAGAGTTTCAAAAACGGTAATTTTTCCATAAAAATCAACTTTTTTATATTTTTTATTATAAATATTTTAGTATGCATAATAATATGATTTTTAATGCACTGGCAACACATCCATTTCCTTTAAATATTGTGTCGCTTTCTCATATCCTTTCGTACTAGCCCTTCGTATATATTCAGTACCCTTGACTTTATCAGTTTTAAATGGTGGCTGTTCACTACCTTCAACTAATATTTTACCTAAATTAAACATACAATCTAAATTACCATCACCAAGTTCCACGCCATTTTTGAAATGTCGAAATGCAACTTTGTAATTTTTAGCTGCACCACGATCTGAATTTAAATACATTTGTCCTAATTTAAAATATGCAGGGCCATATTTTTTTCTAGTAGCCAAACGAAAATATTTTCTTGCTTCTTTAAAATCTTGTTCTATACCTATATTTGTACCTGTTTCATACATACAACCAATATCATATTGTGCTTTTGGATTTCCATTTTCTGCTGCTTGTTTAATAAATTTCATCGCATCATCAGGACCATTTCCTTTTGGACCAGCACGACCTTGCATGCACATTTGTCCCAAATTCATTGCTCCTAAGGCATTCGGATCCCCATTTTCAATTGCTTTTTCAAAAAATTTCACAGCTAATACATCATTTCGAGGAACACCAGGCATTCCACCTTCATATAATACACCTAAATTACACATAGCTTTAGAATCCCCATCTTCAGCTGCTGCGTTGTAAAAACTAATTGCTTCTTTCGCATCTTGCTCCACTCGTTTACCTTTGGAATATATGACACCTAGAACAAATTTTGCATTTGTATTACCTTTACTAGCACTTTGTTTAAATAAACGTACTGCTTCTTCATCATTTTGTGCAACGCCTTGTCCGTTTTTATAACACATGCCTAAATTAAATAATGCCTTTGCATCTCCTTGATCACTTGCACGTGTATAATATCGAACAGCAATTGCATCGCTTTGCTCTACCCCAATACCTTTTTCATACAACATACCAATGTTAACTTGTGCTTTTACATGGCCACTACCCGCAGCTAACATATAAAATCGTACAGCTTCATGTATATCTTTTTTTACACCATTTTTTGCATGTTCAAATATTAAACCCATACGATATTGCGCTTGTGCATTTCCTTTCAAAGCAGCACTTTTAATATTAAACACAATTTCATCATTTGTCATATTTTTCGGTGGTGATTGTTTGATTAGATTTTTAATGGAATTATTATTTGCCTTTGGTTGTTGCGTATCATCATCATTATTGTATTTTTGTTCATAATTATTGCGTTTTGGTGGAGTTATTCGTTGACCAGGTTTTCTCCCAACTTTATTGTCATTATTACCTTTACCCGTCCTTTCTATTTGTACTGCTTTTTCATATTGTTTTTCATAAAGTTCCCTTTGTTTCGTACGTGGACTTTTTGGTGGCGAATTCATTTTCTGTAAAAAAGAGCTACTATCTTTACTTAATTTGGAAGCTTCTTCTAATAATTTCATAACGTCGTTTGCTTGTGAAGATAATTTCACTTTTGATTTTGCTTTTCCATTGTTATTATAATCATCATCATCATTATTATTATTAGAATTGATAAATGATGATGGCGGTGGTTTATTGAAACTATTTACAGATGGTGCAAGACCCGGGCGTGCTTTTCTTGCTCCAGCCTCATATGCTAATGTTATTTGATCTTGTGTTGGTAAAATTGATTTTGCAACATTATGCTTACTTGGTCTCATACCAACTGGTTTTCGAGCATTCGTATTATTATTACTATAGGATTCATTTTCACCAGGGGATGATACTAAAACATCTCGAAGATCATTTTGTGTTTGTTGCGTCAATTTTTGTAACTTCTGTTCTTCCCCTTTATGTGATGCTGCTGGTCTTGGTTTGTGTAAATTTTTATATTTCTCCCTTTTCTCTTTACGTCTTTTATGCCTTCTTGATTTCCTATGTTCTTTGTCTATTTTTTTAATTTCACTTTTCTCTGGTTGTTGAAACATTTTTTTTCTTGAAAAAAAAAAGATGGCAGAGATGGACTTGTTTCTTTTGTGTGTATATAGTTCTTTTATTATTAAATATAGATATATACGTTATTATAAGAAAACAAACACGTTTGTTTTCCTTCTTTTACTTTGACAACGTGTATCGATATATGCAGTATATATGTATACTCTTCATTAACTTTTCTTGTGTGCATAAAGTAATTAATAATAACGGTTTGGGCTTTTGCTGGTTTGCTCCACCATTTCTACCAATTGTGAAGGAGAATTTATAGAAAATAATCTTGATGGAAACCTGGAAAAAGCAAATCTCACCGTCGTGGTACAGTTAAAATGTAGTGTAAGGACCAAGTTGATATTAGCTCATGCGTTGATCATTGATCATCGTAAGGGGACACAGCACTATTTATAAAAACCTTAAATACCGATAATCGAGAATCGATCAAATAGTTTTCATCAAATGTGCAAATCTCTCCTCGTTTGATCAATTTTGAGGCCTTTTAGCAGGTAAATAGAACAGAATGGATTCTTTTTTTCTTCTTATAATGCTATTGCGATGTAATTGTTTTCATCAAATCTCTCCTCGTTTTCAATATTTTTTTTTTGGATCCAAAAAACAGGGGAAAATCAGTTCATAAAGATAAATATGTGTGATGTGTTTGTAGATGTAGATACATGACAATTATAGCATTTTGTAGAATATCATTTCACATTGAAACACTTTATTTTTAAATATATAGTAATAATAGAGATTGTTGTTACAGTTTGAAAGTTAAATATATTACAGTAGCATCTACATATATTACAAAGTAAATTCTTCGTGAACAAAGATGAAAGTATTTTTAATTGGAATTTTCACAATATTTGCCATATGTTTAGTCGTCACGACACATGCAGGATCATTACGTCCACATGGGAAATATCATGAAAGATTGATACAAGAAGAAAAAGAACAATTAAAAGCATCTGGGATTGAAGGAGAGGATGCAAACCATTTATTGGAATGGGCAAGTAGTAATGTTATGTTACCAAATATGCATGGAAATGAGAAAGAAGAGGAATTAACGAAGGAAGAGCCAAAGATTGAGAAGAAAAACGAGGAAACATACGTGATGAAAGCACCAACATACGAATCAAAGATTGAGAAGAAGAAACAAATACAGCAAAAAAACATGAATAATGAAGCAGAAGACGAGAAAATGAAACAAAATTCTATGGAGCACCTGGAACCAAAGATTGAGGAGAAAAAAGAGAAAGGAGATATTACGAAAGTACCAAATACCGAACCAAAAATTGAGGAGAAAAAAGAGAAAGTCCATGCCACTAAAGCACCAACAAGTGAACCAAAGCATGAGGAGAAAAAGGAGGAAGTATCTGTCGTCACTAAAGCACCAAAAGATGAAGAGGAAGAGAAATCGAATGTTGTCTATAAGCTTACAGAAGAAGATAGATAAATTATGAAGACACATGCGGCAAGAAAGCCGTCAATTATGACTCCATTTTAAAATGCGAAGGGTGTGCTCGAGTTGATTTTGTTGATGATAAAGATCAAACTCCAGATTGTATTTTAGAAAAAGAGAAATATGATCCAGATACAGGATATTATAATGAATTATGCTCAGTTTCAGTAGTTTCGAAATTTACAGCAAGTACCCTTTGCACGACGTTGTTTTGGAATAAAATGAAAGATTTTTCATTTACATGTAAAGGTATTTTAACAAAGTACGGGAAGAAAAATATTGGAGGTCTCGTAAAAGAAATTAGCAAAAACACAGAAACATTTACAATTCAATTTCATTATGATGAAAAAAGAAATTGGTATGGACCACCATCGGTTTATTCGTCAGATGGTACATGCAAACCTGTAGGAAAGCCAATACCTTTTGAATGCGCAGCTTATCCTAAGACAAAGGAAGGTTTGAAAAAATACAATGATTTATATTGTCCAAGAGTTGAAAAAAGTTACAATGCAGAAAACGAGAGATTAAGGGAACAATTGCAAAGTAAAAGGTCGAATAAAAATGCAGAAATCTTTCAGAGTAACAGAAATTTGTTGAATAGCAGAAGACGTTTATTGAGCAAGGTGAAGGGGAGAGGTAAAATGGGAGGATGTTAAAATTTAAATACTCACTAAAATATCTAAACTGAAAGATAGACAAATGAATATATATTTATTATTTATAATATATATCATATATCATATGTGTGTACATATCATATGTCATATATGAAATATATATATATGACCCACCTTTAATATATATAATTTAAATTATATTA
>JACLAD010004329.1_pt1 | contig 15297 bp, 9 predicted proteins | sample 8027901 | NCBI WGS metagenome assembly JACLAD01 (sample SAMN15725071, study PRJNA655200) | protist metagenome | isolation source: fluorescence activated cell sorting (FACS) single amplified genomes of... | place: Spain: Blaines Bay Microbial Observatory, Mediterranean Sea | collected 2016-07-05 | reverse complement strand
TTGGGCAACTTGTCTTTCCTAGTTTGAGAATGAACAGCAGCATGAGACAATCTGTTCAATTCATCAAGAGCTTTGTCGAAAGATTTACGCAAAGAACCTGAGCCTGGTGCACTTCTCTTCAGGTTTGATACTCCAATCACAGAACTCTCCTTGAGTTTACGGCGAGTGGGGCCAACACTCGTAGGTGTATTCTTGGTTCTCGTGCGAGATGTCTTTTGAGTGTTGTTATTGTGTGTGTTACTGCTGTTAAGAGGAGGTGTATGCTCAAGTTTGGAGTCATCTGTGATGGAAACGCCTCCATTCCAAGCTTCAGGTGATCGAGTGATGGACTGATCGGTCATACGAGAGGCTCCAGGAGATTCATACATGTCCGCCGATTGAGACATAGACATGGTGCTGCTGTCGTAGCTACCACGTGCACTTTTCCAGACAGAACTATCGGAACCAAAAGATATCTCATTATTGGATTCATTCAGACCGCGAACATCATCTCTGCTCTCCTCCTTCTCTGGATTGTCGTACCTCAAAGCCTTCATCACGTCTACTGTATTGTCTAATGACTCGCTCAGATTACTATCAGAGCCACGTTTTGATAAATGTTTGATGGGAGTCTCATCGAAATCAGGTAGATCTTTCTCCATTATATTCCATGACCTTTTCTCCACATCGAAGTTTTCCTTCTGTGTTTTAAGACGATTCTCATACTTGGTCTTGTATTTGGTCAACGTATTCACCAATTGCTCCTCAAACTTCCCATGAAGCGACTTGATTTTTTCTGCCAAGTCCAATTGGTGTTGCTGCTCGAGAGATAACTTTTGTATTTCCAAAGCTTCATGTAGCACTTGTTCACGCAAGACACTATTCTGGTCACTGTCATCATCATCAGGTTGAGTCTGTGAGCCAATACTTTGCTTCTCTACTGTCACCACGATATCCGTGCTGCTATCTTGTTCACTCTCCTCTGCCCTGTCTTCTTCATATTGTTGTTTCATGCTCGCTAGTAGCTGCTGTACTTGTCTTTGCATAGACTCTTGCTCCACTTCTAGTGCTTCATCGTACTTCTCCTTCAACTTTGATTGCATCTGAGAAGATTCTAACGTGTGCCGCTCAATCAATTCCTCTTCAAATCGAGCAAAACGAGATTCCCATTGTATCTCTATTTGATTGGATTGGGACCGGTATTCTTCGCACATCATATTAAGAGATTCAACAAGCAAGTCTTTATCCGATACTTCATCTTGGAGTTTGACCAATTCCGCCTGAAGGTGCAATCTCTTGTTGTTCTCGATGAACTCATCACGGAGCTTCGCTACTACACTCTCTTGCTGCTCCTCTGTATCACCATCCACCTGACCATCCTTCTTCATCGAATCCAATCTCTGGATTTTTTCCTCATAGTAGCCACTACCACCATCATTGTCGATAATCTGTTGGCTCCGTTCAACGGCGTCCTGGAGCCACTTGATCTCTTCACGATATCCCTCCATTTGCTCACTCATCACATCCTTCTCAGATGCAAGACATGCCATGGCTAGATCTTTCTGTTCTAATTGCTTCTTCAACGTCTCTCTCTCGTCATCAGATATCGTGATGTGACTAGATCTAGTCTTCTTGGTATCACTATTTGTTGGCATAGGTAGGCTGGCAGCTCGTTGTAATACTAGTGCGAGCTTAGATCCTTGGTCCTTGAGTGAAACACGAAGCTGCCTTTCCCTCTTTCTACGCACGATCAGCTCCTCTTTCAACGCTGTCAACTCTTCCTGGAGAGCATCGACTGCACTCGTCTCAACAGAGTCATCCGCTGGATCATCGCTATTATTACCAATAAGAAAATTCTTGGACAATTTGGTACTGCCACTTTCCGACAATGGTCGACTTCCCAGCATGGACTCACTCATAAAAGACACTTTCTCACGATTCTTCAACAATTCTAGTCTTTCTGCAATGGTACCCAGTATGGAGAAAAAAGAATGGGAAATATAAGACCATGGATCACCACTTTCCTCGACAAATACACAACTGTAAGCATCGTGGACCATTTGCTTCATGCGGTCTTGCAATGCGATGCGTGTCTGATTGTGGTCCCCCTCATCACTATCTCTGTTTAGAGAATGCCATGCACTTCCATCTTTAATAATCTCGAGAAGCATTGTCTCGTTCATATCCATATTGTTGTCTTCTCCAAAGAACTCCTGAATGAGTCCTTGTAAGACGTGCAATACAGAGTTAGCCAAATTGGATCCGTACAGCATATTGATATGGTTGGAGTCGTAGAATTGTGTATCATCAGCATCTGATTTGATTTCTTCCTCGTCGTCAAACATCTCCACATATGCACTATTGATGGATTCAGGACTAGGAAGAGGAGACTGCTGTATGCGTCGTTGATGAGACAACATTTGCCTGTTGTATTGCCTGTTCGTATTCTGGCTTTGTGTGGTATGGAAGCTTCCAAGTCGAATACGATCTTCCGCTTTCTGTAACAATACAACCTTCTCTCCTAACTCATTTCTTAATCTCACGACCTCTTCCACAAGAGATTCTCTATGCTCCGCTTCCTTCTCTAGAATAGATCTGGCTTGATCAAGTTGTTGTTTCAAATGCTCCTCTTTGGCATCAGCATCAACACGCAAGGTCTGCAATTCCGTAGCAATGCCTCTCTCTATTTCGTCATAGTCAGCACCTCGTAAATGACTCACTGTTTCATGTAGGGACACATTTTGAGCAGTCAACCCAGAGATCTCTACTTCCAAATGCTGGTGTCTTTCCTTCATATCATCCACTTGAGCTGTTAGCACCTCTTGAGCCTCTCTCTGGTTTCTACACTCGATAATGGCCTCAACTCTTGCCCGATCAGTGATTTCAAACTGGTGCTCTAATTGTTGTAGACGGGCTCGTAAAGATGTAGTTTCTTGTGTCTTTTCCGTATGCATAGCATTATTGGCACGTGAAGTATCCAAGAAACGTCGTTCTTGAGCTGCATAGAGTACAGCTCTCTGTGCCAATTGGTTACTCATTTGACGCATCTCTGATCGTAATGATTTATTCTTGTCTGCAAGCTTGGAAAACTTCTGTTCATATGACTTCTTCACATCGTCTTTACGTTCTTGAGAACGAAGTGCTTCTGACAATTCTGCAATGTTTTGATTCGCCATGTTCAATAGCTTCCCACGAATATTCTCCAGTAGTACATCATGACTATCTCCAACAACTCCACTCTCAAAATTTGCAATGCCTTTCAATTTTGTCTCCATCAACAACTTGTCTTGCTCAGACTCTGCCAATACGAATTGAAGAGAATCACGTTCATTGCGAAGTTGCTGCTCACTCATACTGACAGACTGCAGTTGCAACTCCAAATGGTTGTTTTGCATTTCAGAAGCTTGCAGACTTGCGCTCAGTTCGTGCACTTTCATGGTCAATGATGAAACAATATCGACACCGGGGGCTTTACTAGAAGTGCTTATGTCTCGTGAAGCTGATGTTTCACTTAAACTATAGTATTTGGAAAGAAGGAAAAGAATGAAATGGAGATGAAACGAAGGATTGAGAATGGTATATCAAGAATAAAGAATCAGGTTAGCGAAGATTTATTGAAACGTTTGTTTGATAGCTGGTGATAGCAATAGAGAAACCCTGTTGAACCAAGTCCATCTCGAAATATGATCATTTGATTATTTCTATGACAATATATGGTTCACCACATATATCACAAGTTGTTCATTAAAGATAAAACCGCCAAATGGCCCCAAATCACTTCTCTCAGTCTATACAAAGCTGTCTACATACCTTCTACGACTCATTGTCTCTTTCGATGGGAAGTCCATCTCCAGATCACTTTTCTGGCGGATATACTCCTCATTTCCCTGTAACACGTGCTGATTCTCTGCAAGTCGGTGGTGCGCGTCCATGTCGTCTAGACTGGCCATATTATCCATCGTAGCCATCGTCTCAAGCAATTCTAGATCTTTTATGCAATCAAAGTTGATTAAAATCGCCCGATTTTCCCAATAGCCACTATTCTCTTACACCACAGCAGAGATATCACAGTATCTCTGACCCTTTCACGGCAAACGATACAATATATATATCTATGCTTGTGGATTTTGGCTTCCAAAAAATACCCAAAATCTTTGAAAAGTGGGAGTGACGTGCGCGTGGTTGCGCATCGACTTGGATGGAGGGATTGAACTTGCTCTATTAAAGACTTTTGGAGTGAATGCAATGATTCGTAGTTTGAACGTTCTGCGCCGGTCGAGATTGAGGCAGCCTAATGGCTTAAGCTTCCCTCGCCTGATGTCTGCTGCTCCCGATCGCCGCCCCTTTGTGTTGGCTGATATTGGTGAAGGGATTGCTGAAGTAGAGTTGATGAAATGGTTTGTGAAAGAAGGTGAAAATGTGCGCAGTTTCGATCGCATTTGTGAAGTCCAAAGTGACAAAGCCACGGTGGAGATCACCAGTAAATACGATGGAGTAGTGGTTGCTGTTCATCATAAAGAAGGTGATATAGTTCAAGTAGGTAGTGCATTGGTGGATATTGCAGTAGAAGGTGATGATGCTACAGCTGATTCGGAGATGAAATTGAATAATGAACCAGAGGAGGCAGAGAAATTGACAATTCCTCATGAGCCTGCCACTGTGTCTAATGAAAGTCAAGGAGATATGCCAAGACCTTATCAATCGAATCGAAATCATGGTAATGATGGACCTATTTTGACAACTCCTGCAGTGAGAAAGATTGCCAAGGAGAATAATGTCAATTTGCATATGGTGGCAGGAAGTGGTTCCAAAGGCAGAATTTTGAAAGAGGATGTCCTTGCCTTCATAAATGGAGGTGGAGCAACCATTGCCCCTCCTACACAACACCAACAACAAGCAAACAATATGCCTCCAGTCGTACCTACAATGAACACCGCGCCAGCTCCCTTGGTCGAAGACAAAGTAGTTCCGATCAGAGGTGTTCAACGTTTGATGGTCAAATCCATGCAACAAGCCAATGAAGTGCAACATTTGACATTAGGAGAAGAAATTTCAATGAACAAACTCGTACAGTCTCGCAAAGAGCTCAAGAGTGTAGCCAAGGAACAAGGATTGAAGTTAAGTTATATGCCCTTTTTGATCAAAGCTGCATCATTAGCCTTACATAAATATCCTGCTCTCAACGCAACAGTCAATGCAGAGGTATCAGAAATCAGACAACATTCGAGTCACAACATTGGTGTAGCTATGGATACACCCATGGGTTTAGTTGTACCTGTCATACACAATGTTCAAAACAAGAGTCTATTCGAAATCACTGCAGATCTGATGCATTTGCAAGAAAAAGCATCGTCTGGCAAACTTGGTGAACAAGATCTCAAGGGTGGTACATTTACTCTCTCCAACATTGGTAGCATAGCAGGCACTTACGCCACGCCCGTTCTAGTTGTTCCTCAAGTCTCCATTGGCGCATTTGGAAGAATGCAGACAGTACCTCGTTATGTGAACAAGAAGACAGGACAAATGGCTAGTATGGAAGATATTGAGAAGGGATACGCAGAGGTAGAGCCACATCATATTATGAATGTCTCCTGGTCTGCTGATCACAGAGTCGTAGATGGTGCCAGTGTGGCCAAATTTAGTAACGCTTGGAAAAGTATGATCGAAAATCCACTCATGTTATTGAGTGTGATGAAATAAGCCTGTTAAAAACTTTAGTAATATCGTGAATGTACAACGTTGTAAGAAAGGAATGAGTAGAATCAAAAATCAAATCTAGACGATAATTTCATATTCCTACATTAAACTCAACAAATAATTCTTTCTACGGCAAACAAGTATACACTCCTGTATCTATGGCAAACTCTTACACACTCAGAGCACTTCCAAAGAGCCAACATGCAAGTGCAATCAACTCGGTGGGGTCTGCCTTTGTCTTACCAGTAGGAGATGTATTGTAAGGGTTGTTGTTCACTTTAGCAGCCTTCTCTACCTCATCTCCATTTTCATTCACATCATTCTCATCAAATTTCAAGACTTTGCGTGCATTGCTATCATGATCGGGTGATGGAACTACATAATCAAAGAACTCCTCTGGAGAAGGCTTCGCTTTGCCTCTACTAGTAGTAGGTCGATCTGTAAGAGGCGGTGATTGGAAGGGATCATTCTCCGAAGCTTCCACAATCCTTTCCATACTATCTTCTTTGATGGCACTTTTCAAAGGTTCGTTCTCATTGAAGAAAGCCCCACGTTGTGGAGTTGCTTTTTCGACCTCAGATGGAGCATCATTCTGGTTGAAATAGTACACTTTACGAGGTGTCTCACCTTTCACTTGTCCGAGACTCACACGCCTCACACCGCCCGGCATTTCTCGTCTGGCTTTATCAATCTCAGAGGGAGCATCGTTCTTGTTAAAAAATAGAGTCTTGCGAGGAGTCTCTCCTTTCTCAGCACCTACATTAACACGGCGCACCATTAGCCATTTTCAAAAAGAAAGCAACGAGAGCGACAAAGGTGGGTCGAACACCGATGAGCTGGTTGGTTTTTGGGGACAAGTGGCAAAAAGCTCGACCATGATGTATGAGAGTGGTGTGCATGATGCGAGCAGCGAGGATACGGAGTGGACGATTCGATGGCAGGACATACCGGGCGAGATCCAGTTCTACCATGTGTATCCGTGTCTAAACGTCGTAGAACTATGTCGTCTCGATTCTGCGCTCTGCAACAAAGAGATTGTCATTGGTGATGGCCACAGCACGCGATCCATTCGTGTTCGACACTTGACTATGCTTGGTGAACTTACACTGGACGGGGCGTACATCCACACTAGTATTTCTAGCATTTTTAGTATTGCTGAAGGTGGCAACTTGACACAAAGCTTCATTGATCCTCGTGTTTCCACTTTAGTGAAAGCGCTTTACACATTGCTGTATATGCGGAGACAATCGGCATTGTTCGAATCCTCCTAGGAGCTAGAATCGACACCGGATTATTGGATGACGGAAACATGACTGAAAATAAAGAGATTGCAAAACTCTTCTTAGAATTAGAATTGGAAGAAGAAGAAGTAGTAGTAGAAGTAGAAGAGCAGGAAGAAGCAACTTAGCTTAGTATACAGGGATAGATAGATGGTAATAAGAAATTCTCTCAAATTCATTAAGACACATAAACAATTATGATTACAATTCGAATAACCTTTCTACAAATCTCAGTACGCCAAACAATTTCTTCCATCCAAATGTTATTTTCGAGATGATCTATTTCACGTTCTCCTTTCTAGCCGCATCTTGCAACAATTCTGTGTCGACTTCAGCAGCAGGAATCTGAATGTAGCGTACTACACTACCACGAATGAAACAGTTCTTCATGGCCGTCAATTGAGGATGGCTCTCTGCATCCACTACATTCACATTGGATAGCTTGATGTTCAAATACTGATCAACCGATAGAAGAACACCGGTCAACACAACGTCGTTCTTCATCTCCACACACACCTCTTTACCCACAAGGGTCTTAAAGAAGGAATAAAACAACATCCGATCTCAAAGAAATAGCCTCACTACAACTCAATCGAGGAAAAAATGCAATATTGCTTTCGAAGAATAGCCCTCTAAAATGACAATTCAACCTACTTGCGTTGTCGTTGGGATCTTTGTGCGGTGGATTCTGGAATTGAGTGCAATTCTTTTTATCACTCGTCTCAAACAATCTTCGTGTTTGACAGCACGTAGATAGGGTACGAATTGGTCCTGTAGAGTTATAAAACTAATGTGGAAAGTTGGTGGAACACAAACAACATCCCAGCCGACCCCGTCGCGCCGCTTCCATCTCTCCAGTTGACCTTATAGCGAGCTCTTGCGCACTCAGTATACACCGAGTCTGCTTATAGATCCAATTTTCGCAGAATAAAACGTCTTTAGTGCCATGATTATTCTTGGGTGTTACAGATTTACATTTCTGATCGAGTTATTGAGCTTGAAACACTAGCTCCTATTTGATCTAGCCAATGTCTGCTTTGACCGTCCGCTGGCTCGTGCATGAGCTAAAAGTCGTGGGAACCTTAATAGATTCGACTGAGACGGCCGAGAAGTCTCGCGTGGCAGCCATAAAAATCGATGCTGCGGAGAAGTACGAGGCGTGCTATCAACATTTCGTTTACATCAAAGAGAATCGCACCTTGTTAAGCGTCAATGCACTCAATAATTTGATAAATGACTATTTGAGTAGGAAAATAGAACGAGAGAGTAGTATCGGGTCCTGTGAAGGTTTACTAAACTGTTCTGAGGAATATTGGTGGTGAATTGGACCAATAATTGATTATTGATGAGAGTGACACACCGGGTCGATAAGAAGCAGGCTGTTTTCTATACTAGGAAGTCACTCGGTGTGTCCGTTTCACTTGCTATTTATATAATCTTAAAAAGGATGCACAATATTGTACACTGCCTACATATTCCACTAATTAATGTGATTCAAATCTCTCACTGCTCTAGATAATATTTCATCATTCTCGATGAATGGATAGAGGTTTAGCTTTTTTTGTTGTTGTTGCTCTTGCTATTTGCTGTCACCAAAATGGCCACAATAATGCCTACAATGGTCATCAATATGATACAAAGGTAGATTCTGCACTTGACGATGTTCTTTCTGTACTGAATAGCTTGTTCCATCTGCACATTTCCCTCATCCACATGCTCGATGGTCTGTTGCACTTGGAATTCAATCGAATCCAGCAATTCGCCTTGTTGTTCTACCAAAAGAGCAAAATCTACAAACATTTGTTGTATCTCTTGAACTGACTTTTCGATTGCCAACACTTCATTGTACTTAGACTGCACGTTTTCATACATTTGTTTCACCGACTCATTGGCATTTCCTGTCAAAATTTGTTGCTGGATCAATTGGTCTGCTCCACCGGACATGACAATCGCATCTACTTCTTCAGGTGTGGCATCCGGCTTCACAATCTCAACTTGTCGCTTCGTCTTCTTCACGATTTGGGTGCGGTAATTCGTTTGTACTTGTTGGTATTCCTTCATCACTTCTACGAACTTCCTTGTCATTGTACTTAACAGATTATCGCGAACACGAATTTCAGTATTCGTCGGATCCATCTCTTTCATTTGCGCCGTTTGACTTTTCAATTCTTTCAACATAGATTTAGTCCAATTGGCACTATTGTTTGTACTATCTAGTAATGGTTTGATTTGACTATTCAATTCTGCCTCTTTTTCATCGGATGTAGCCAAAATAGCTTCTTGTGTAATATCAGCTACTTTCAAGGAAGTCTCTTTGATGGTATTAATATGCCTCTTGCACATATCTATATCCGAGAAGAACTGAGATGCATCCCCTGTCTTGCCTCCACCTGCACTCGAACTGTTCAAATGATTCTTCATTAAGATAGCGCTATCTGTTCCATTCATCACCATGGCTGTCGTTTGACGAGACGGACGCGATGTAGTATTAATCCCGATAGACGATTGGCCTGAGCCCGATTGAAGTTCTCTGAGTCGATCCATTTGTAGAAGATTAATAAATTTTAGTGGGTTACGTGTTCTGGAGCTAACTACCAATTCGATAACAACCAATTATTTGGAAAAGTAGAGCTTCACCTGATTGATTGGGGCACCACCTACGATTTCGCTCACAGTTGAGGTCGTAAGCGCCTCAACCAGCTTTTTTCGGCTCCTGGAAGAGAAAGATCAGGTCGGTAAATAATCTCCGACATTTTAAAGAGAGATCATTTGAACTTTTAAGTGTCGAATCAACAGAGTTATACGACTATATTGTTACCCTTGCAAGACAAATTATTATCGTATCTATCCGCTGTGCACAAATATAATAGTCAGCTTTAAGTGGATCTTAAGTTCAGGAAGACGGTCGCCTTTTGTATCTGAGTGAGTGTATATTCATCTCTTTTGTGTAAGCGCCCATCATGTCTTCTTGGAAAGCTCATTTGGCCACTATTCGTAGTAAGAAGTCTCTTCATGGTCATGGTAACGGTGGAGACAAAGTGAGCTCTGGAGTACATGTAATATCTCCTGATGAGCATTCTTCTTATGATTTCAAGATGTATGAGAAAGAGGACAATTCCTTTACGGACGTAGTGAATGACTCTAATTTGTCGGCTATTGTGCCTCAGAGAGAAGAGGAGAGTGACATGTATGCCGCCGATCCTCAATTGCAGAAGCGTATCCTTGAAATCACTGCCTCTACTACTTGGTTATCTTATGCGGAAGATGGCGAATATGAAGAAGAAGAGGAAGGGAATGATCACTCTCTCATGAGAGATATGGGTGATTCGGTTGCAAAAATGTTACATTTTGGTGGTGATTCCAGGGACGATAGTAAAAGTATTCGAGTCTCCATAACGAAGATCAATGATACTGGTGATAGTACCTTGTACGAAGACACGTTCATCGACGATGAGAATAGTGAAACAAGATTTGAAGATAACAACAACAACAACAACAACAATAATAATAATAATAATAATAATAACGATAATGATAACGAAAATGATGACGAGTTGAATAGCAACAGCACTCCACCGATCACTCCCAGTATTAACAAGCCCGCCATGGCAGATTTTTCCCCTAGCACTCGATGCCATGCTACTGTGACACCCTCACAGATCATTCTGCCTTCCGATAAAGCATCGAATAGAATCAGTGTGAGTCCTACGAGAAGTAGAGGGGATAGTGAATTTGGAAAGCAGCTGGAACGCACCGTCAGCGAGGAGGACGCAGGTGAAACGAGGCATGAGACGAAATATGCAGATAATCCTGATAAAGATACTCATCGAAGCAATAAGGGTGGTAGTAGTGGATCTTCTGGTATATTCCGATGCAAGGCTACAGGAGATGAATACAAAGCAGCCATCACGACAGAGGGAAGGACTTACTATTACAATCGTCGTACCCGTGAGTCTTTGTGGAGACTGCCCAATACCTGCATTGAGATATCTCTATCTGCGCCTCCAGACAAGTGTAGTCTACAGAAAGAGGATCGATTCCATTCGGAACAAAAAGATGTGATAGCAAGAGAGCGAAAAGGTGAAGAGGGCCATAAAGCTCATGCTCTGGATTCCTACACTGGTACAGATACTGGTCACGGAGAGCCGAAAGTCGATCATATCTTCTGCATGTTCTGTGCCAAGAGCGTGAGTTGTAGTAGACAAGAGTATGCTCAACATCTGACCAAGTGCGAGAGAGCCAACAGTACCACGAGACAGCAGATGCAATCTGCAGTTGAGTTACATCATTTCTTCCTCAGAATTTCTGAAGATTATTGGAAGGTGAACCAAATTGAGAGTGATATTCTAAATGAGTCCAGTCAATCAGGGATCACCGATGAAAATACCAATCTTACAAATACTGATGCTAAAGAGAATTCAACATTTGAATCATGTATTCATTGTGGACGAACCTTTACCCTAGGTCGTAAGGCGAAGCATGAAGCTGTATGTAAGACGCTCCAGATGAAACGTACTCCATATGATACGCAGCGTAAGCGAATCTTGGGTACGCCTTTGGAATTCGCTCCAACTTCACCGTATCCACCTCCAAATACTCCATCCGGCGGTAATCAGCCGCCTATCACGCCTAATAGAGAACGCAATAAGAAAACTTCACCAATGAAGAGAGCTTCCCCAAAGCAACATCAAAGTGGAATAAATAGGCGTTCGCCTGTCACTTCAAAGCTAGTCGGTCGCTAGAATCATTATGCGATGATCGTGTATCCTTGTTACAGTAGAATAGTCTGATTGTAATATAATTCAAATAGTACGAGACCCCTTCGTACATCATCTATTCTATTAGTATTACGATCCTTCTGTGCAAAGGTTCAATGGATATCTTTCCGATGCATCACTCATATCGCTACCAAATAAGTTTTGACTAGTGCGACAAGATAACATGGTGGTTCCAGTGTAAGACAGCTAGGCCTCATTGCTCTGGTATTCAACATCCCTCCAATTAAAATTTCTAGTATCAAGCGAAGCATTCCAGTATTTGGAGGCTAGGCAATATTGAACAATTTATTCACGTCCGCCAGACTGATTACACCCTACCCATTTTACCAGTAGCCTTGGCGCATTTCAATATTTTTTTTAAATCTAGCTCATGACATTAATAGAGGTCGATTGATAGTTGTTTGTGTTCTATTCAGAATAATACAATGCCATTTTCTTGGATTCTTTCGGACAGTACATTCAGACATTTCATTGCGCTGGATATACCCCCTCACAGTGCGTTTACTGCATCTGGTACTCGTCAGTTGTCTCATAGGTGGAGAGTAGTTTCAATCGGTTCTATTTAATCAATAATTTTAAGTATATTTACAAGATGCTTCTACGCGCCAACTTTTCCTTACGAGCACTCTCGCTGAAGGATGATTGTCTGCTGATTTTGTTCAACTTGGGTGAAGGTGAAGACTTAAGCTCCTTCGCAATATGATGTAGATCTCCTATGTTGCGCTTCTTTCTCTCTGGGGATGCATTTTTACGGAAAGGATTATCGAAAGTAGGTGCATCTTCTTCAGTAGCTCCCAATGCAGGAGTCACCGATTTGAAACTAGCTTTACGACTCAAGGCACCAGTAGCTCCATTATTCTCATAATTTTCATCTTGTGCTGGGCCTTGATAATCTTCCTCATAATTATCAGGTTGATCGTCTTGAGCATTTGCATATAAAGGAGTGCTCTCATCTTGCACGTAGCTTTCGTACTGATTGGTACCGTGCTCATAGTCTTGGTATTGCTCTTGTTGTTGCGCAGCCTCTAATGCCTTGGTTTCTTCAGCTCTGATACTCTTGATATCGTCCAAGATCTCAGCCACTTTAGTCAGGCCGAAGTTGTTCGCCAAGGTGATGCCTGCTTCAATACCATTATCACTTCTGATCTTGTAGCACAGATCCATAGCCTTGGTCACATTCTCCGATCTACAAGCGCTTTGGAATATCTTCAATACACTCTTGTCAGCCTCCTTCTGTAGTTCTTCGTATCTCATCTCATAGTCTTCGTCACTCAGATTATCCACAGCTCTAAGACCAAACACATCCTGCTCTAACTTGCTGTTATCGGCGTGCGATAACAAAGCTTGTGCATAAACTAGATGGTGACTCTGCTGATTGGCATCCTTTGTCTCCTTGCTTTCAGCCACTGGAATATACAGATCCTTCTGAGAAGTCGTGGGACGAGGGAACACCTTGGGTTTCGATTCGCCATTCAATAACACAAATGTATACTTGGAAGTTCTAGCAGATACTGACACTGGCCAGTACTCGTGATCAATTGTCTTCTTGGTTCTCTCAGTATCGAAGACGGGCACCCATTGCCAGCCCAATGGCTTCATCAACATACTCATGACTCCCTTGCTATCAATCATGGTAAGAATGTGTAGATCCTTATCAAAACCAACCCAAGCCAGCTTACCTTCACGGGATAGAGGCACAGAAAAGTCAGAAACTACACATCTATTGGCCTTGGGAGAGTCGCAACTGATACAATACAAATCTACATGGGCTCTGATGGTACCATCGACCGGTTGACCAGCATTGTAGAACACAGCCAACTGTGAGCCTGATCCACACATGCTGATGACAGGACCTTTCAACCAATATACATGCAATTGGACACCAGCGGAAGAGAAGACACGCAAATATCCAGCAGAGGTAGCTACAGCGCACCAGCCACATCCCACCGCGACACACAAAGCCTTCTCCTCCTCATTCAAGTCGATGTAGAAGTCTTCGTTGTTGTTCAACCAGCCGCCAAAGGCCTTGTAGTATACCTTGGAACCTAGAGGCTTGCGGTACTGAAGTGTCTCTTGGTCGACATACTCCAGATCGGTGGCGAAGACGGCTCCCTGGTCGCACAGAGAGGCCATTACATAACCAAGGTTCTCGGCGAAGGCCTCTTGCTTGTTGCGGCTGTGAGTGTCTGCGAACCGGATTTCGATTCTATTCTGTCCATTGTCTGGGTCCTCCCTGATGGTGACATCACCAACACTGTTATAAACCAAGTATCTTCTGCTCTTGTCGTCATTGAGACTGCTGGAAGGTTGGAAGGGCTCTTGAGTTGTGAGGAACGCCTTCTCCTTGGCCTTTTCTAGCACTACCAAACGCTCATCCAAGTCAGCCATACCAGCACTGTAGTCTCCAGAGTTCTCACGGCGAAGATCCAGATCGTCTCTGAACTCTTGTGTGTTCTTCTCCTCCTCGTCTAGGATCACGCTGTTCTTGATATCATTCAGGCTCACAGCGTAGTCATCGCCACTTGGCGCTCCTTTGCTAGCATCAGATATAGGAACATCATCCTTGGTAGTGGTAGATGGTGAGTCATCTTCATTAAAGATAGCATCATCATCATCATCATCATTGGCAGCGGTTGATGCTTTTTTCGATAAACGTTTGAATTGAGAAGGCTCTTTCTCAACAACCTCCATAGTGCTATTATCAGCAGTAGCCGAGGCTTCATTCTCAGCCTCCGTCACCTCTTCTTCCACTATTTTCTTGAAATCGGCTTCTACAACGACATTTTCGATTCTGCAGTGTCCATTCTCCGACGCTGCTACCAAGTGGTATCCGTCGTCTTGGCCATCCCACACCACATCCAACAACTTAGTCGCAGTGGTGGGTGTATACTTTCCTACTGCAATAGCATCAGGCTTGGAGTCGATGGTCTTGACCACCCATACCACGATGTTACCCTCGACATCTACGGTGGCCAGACACTTGCCATCAGGGGAAAAACAGGTCATCTGCAAGTCCTTCTCCGCGTGACTGTTGGGAGCTTCACTAGGCTCGAACACATTCTTGAGCTCCCACTTGTCACCCTCTGCCTGGTATAGCACGACACACATACCTTTGGTGGAAGGTACAGCTACCATCTTATCCGTCGACGCATCATTCCAAGACAATTTGCACTTTCTACTACGAACAGCCTTCTGCGATATCATACCACTGGCAGTGTACACTTGGTCATTCACTCCGAAGCCATTTTCAGAGAAACGGTTGATGAACACCTTACCAGCGACATCTACGAAGCAGATGTGAGAGTCGTCATTGGAGAGAGCAAAGGTGCTCACGCCTTTCTGATGAGAGTTTATCTTGATGTCCTCTCGGGTCGACAAGTTGTGAACAATAATATCAGCGTCTCCACTGGATAGGAATCTATTGATCATTATGGAAAATAAAGGAAAAGCAACGAAGAAAAAAAGTTAGCAAAGCAGTTCAATGACTGTACTGCAATGTTATGGAAGAAGGGGGAGAGTGATGGCTCCTGTTCTCATTCCTTCTGTTCCTTGACGTTCTGGAA
>JACLAD010010901.1_pt1 | contig 15312 bp, 14 predicted proteins | sample 8027901 | NCBI WGS metagenome assembly JACLAD01 (sample SAMN15725071, study PRJNA655200) | protist metagenome | isolation source: fluorescence activated cell sorting (FACS) single amplified genomes of... | place: Spain: Blaines Bay Microbial Observatory, Mediterranean Sea | collected 2016-07-05 | reverse complement strand
AAATGGTCAGAATTCATTCAAAATGAGACAAACAAAAACATTTATTGAAAATTCAATTCATCCCTTTCTTGGACTGCTCCTCCACAGCAACGTTCTGTACTGCGCTTAGATCTACCCCGTAAAAATTCGTGGTCTTCCAAAACGATTGCTTATTCATTTGCTCCCAGTGAAGGGTAGCATCGCTAAACGGCGCTAAACACAAATCACTTTTATTAGGGAAGAGCTTACCGCCTGGCTTGAGGAAACGGTCCCGCGCGTGGAGGAAGGTCTCAATCATACGCTCGTTGAAGAGGAACGTACCGATTGGTTCACTGATGATCATATCAACCGACTGTGATGGGATCTGCGCTTCGGGGATGTTCTCCAACATTGAATTCACCACTGTGATGCTATGCCCTAAACCATTACTATCCGCTAACTTCTCAATGGTCTTTGCCATATTACTCGCCTCTACCGCCCAGACACGCTTGGCACCGGCCATCGCGGAGAAGTAAGATAGGATACCTGACCCCGCGCCGACGTCCATTACTACTTTGTCATAGAAATTACTAGGGTTCTTCTGTACGGAGTTGAGGTACGCAACGGTACGAACTGAATCTTGAAGCATGTTCTGCTGGTTTGCTAATTTACCGTAGTATTGAAAATATGAGTTTACGGAGCCCTTTTCAGCGTCATCTACGTGCAATCCTGAATGGAAAAAATATGTCTGTAAAGATGCAATAATCCAAAAAATGCTTTTTCGTTTCCAAGCCTTTTTACTTCTTAAAGTAAAAAACAAAACACACAAGGGGGTCGGGAAGTCGACGTCCGCGTCCGCGTCGACGTACGATTTTTCGTGGCCAACTTCATCGTTGGATTGCGCTAGCAGCTCGCTGGCGTAAGGAGGCATCGACGATTAGACGCGCTTCTTCCGGTGAATTCGGCGTATTTCTAGTGCTGCCGCGATTTAGGCGCTTCGACTTGAATGCAAGCTTTTCAATCTTGCTTTTTTTCCCAAATGTTCGCGCCCGCAAGATTCCGCAAAAAACAAAAATGTTAAAGATAAAAAACGTACGTTCTTGATTCTTCTCTAGAGCATTTCGTAAAGTCGTTTCCAAACTATTAGCTTCCTCCTCATCCTTACACCGAAAAGCTAACGACCTCTCAGGTAATACACAGCCCTTCTTCACCTTTTTGGCAACTGTTGGTGCCTTGTATGCTAGACCCGGCATCAGTGAAACCTGTAAGATTGTTGGTGTTAACCGCTGGAATTCGAGGTTGCGGATGGTGAATGAATCGTCTGTCATCTGCGCTTGCCATAACGCCGCTTGGCAATTGGTCTGCTTGAACGATATTTCACTCCCCTTGCTTGAGTCCTTCCATTGAAGAGACTCGGTGTCCAGCGTCAGCACATCTGCTTTGTACTTTTGATCGAACGCCACCATAGTTTTAAATTATAATGATTGAAATTTGAATTCTAATAGGTACGAATGAACCAACGCATAAATATATAAATACAAACGTGAATTTCCATACATTCTAATATAATCGATCTACTACATCTACATACAATCAAACCAATCAAAGATTATAAAATCAAGAATGAGATTCAAAACTTAATTAATTATTATGGAAAAGGGGCCTGGTCCGAATCGACCAAATTAAAGTGCACACCTTCTTCCAAGTGTTGCATAATGCGAAATTTCCCGTGGATTGGTACAATTACCGCAAAGGGGCGGATGTCACTTGTACTATCGTAGTCAAAGATCTTGCCTGTTAGGCCGGTGAATTCGACGGGGACGTTTAACATTTTTACTGGTTGGCCGAGATATTTTCTGCGGACCTTTCTGTGCAATGCTTCACTCTCGTCATCTTCCTCTACAATGAAAAAATCCTGGTGTTCTTTCAATCCCAAAACTTTTTTATCTTCCTCAACCCAAACTTGAAATTCACTCGTCTTCACATAGTGCTCAAACCAACCCTTCACATAAACAATCCTCCCCCTCGCGTTTAAATACGGACCGTCTAATTGTAGTCGTACATTCTTTCCAATCATATCAAACACGGGCATGTCAACCTCCTTCACTGGTAATGCTGGGGTGGGGAGGTCGAGCTTGGCTATGCGGAGGTCCTTTGCGATGTAATTTAAGTTGAGCTCTTGGTCCAGCGCGTGGTTTACTTGGTTGTGGAGCAGGCGGATTTGCGGGTTTTGCTGGAAGGTTGATAAGGTTTGTGCGATGTCGAGGTTATCTTCTGCCAGGTAAAAATCAATGAATTCCTCTTGATCGTTTAGATACCGACCCGGTGGAAAACCATTCACGTAAATTGTAAATGGATGCGATTCAACTTCCGTATCATAAAATACAATCGTCCCACCTTCCTCCTGACCCTCACTTGGGTTGGTGAAATAAACCTTCTTCCCAAGATAATGTTTGCGGTGCGTCATATACTTATCATGCAGCATGTTTGTCAAGTGTGGGAAGGTGAAATCAAGCCGCTCGGTTAGTGTAATAACCTTCCCATCTTGTAAGCGGATGTTGCATCGTTTGTGGACTTGATATTCCTCATCGAAATTGACGTTCCATAAAATATGACCATGCTTGTACTTCTGACCTAGGGATTGGATGTTCACCCGCTGGCCAAGAAGGAGGAACCCGGAGTAAGGGATGTCACCATCATCTTGAATCATTGTAATCTGCTTTTCCCTTAATTTCACTGCAAGATCTACAACATTCGAAACATCTTCCTTCGCTGCCTGCAGCTGATCTTCTAACGCTTGAATACGCGCAGCTTGACTCTCTTCCTGCTCCTCGGCAAGATCATACAACGCCTCCATATGGATTGAAGCAGCCAACCATGGTAAAAAACATAGTTGCAATACCTTCATTTTTAAATATAAATCTAATGTACACTGTATATATTAATGTATGATGAATTAAATTATATTATTAATTGAGTTGAACAATTCTGATAGAACCGAAGAAAAAAACACGGTTTGAAAAAAAGATGCAGACGTAAAAACAAAGATGATTCCCTTCAGACAAAAGTGGAATAACGCGCCGCTGGTGTACTGAACCAATCGTTGATAAGTAGATAATTGATACCATTTTGATGAGACAAATCATTCACCAAAATGATTGTTGATAGGTAGGTCCACACGATTACAATAAATAATTATTTAATCACGACAAACAATTTTGCAGACGCATAATTATGTTGTTGAAACTAAAACGATGAATTCTTTTTTAATTAGAACGTGACTAGTCTAAAATATCTTGATTGCTAAATGTATCAGATTGCACCCGTCAAACTTTGATATTTCGGAAAGCCGACCGCATGAGCTGTAGATCGAGATCAATCAGTCAAGGAGTGTAAATGATGGTCTACGCCACATACTAATTCTGTAGAGCCACAAGCGCCAGGAGACGTCAGTTGATGGTTGCCCGCTCAAACTCTGAAAGTGAGTTAGTCGCAATGGTCACATTACCGGATCACCTTATGGGCGATTTCAACGACAATGCTCGGGATGAGAACTGGGATTTAGTTCAAAAGGCGCGGGGACATAGTCTTATTCGCTGTGGATACCTTTGAACAAGTGCAGCACCGCCGAATGGTGCTTGGAATTGATTATTTCCAGTTGTTCAAGGGACATGCAAAACGTCCCAAGGCTAATGTGTACCGTGGCCTTGAACCCGGGTGTGTGGTAAAATTCTCTGAGCAGGCATGGGATGAACAGAAAAATTTGCACCAAACGATTACACGCCTTTGCCGTATGAGTCCTGTACAGTTTTACGAAACGCTTGCGTGCCCTAACCTCGCCAAGATTTGCGGTGGGATGATTCCGCGTGGTCTTGTCGCGTTGACTGCCGTGATCTCTTGCGAATCGACCATCAGCGGCGTCGTCTAGAATGCCACTGGCGTCCAGACATTGACCCAATTGTATTTTCAACAGCACATGAAGCCGCCAATCTCTTGTGGACCTACGTGAACGAAACGTTTCATTCACAATTGGCATCGATGAGGGGAATGTCAACTGGCTCGGGTTGAGTAAGCCAGCTGGCTGATGCCTTAACGAAGGAGGTTAGGAATACGAAGAAGTCAAAAGGCAAACAGGAAGGCGAGGTATATCGATTCAGAAACGGAACGGTTCATCTACCAAAGCCAAATTTTTTGCGAGCAGCATGGTTCCGCGAAGTACAGATCCGGTATCGGCATCACCAACAACAACCTCCAACACCATTAGAAAACATTCGAGGCGTGTGGTGTACCCGTGGCTTCGCGCGTCTAGAACCCGCGAGTTTGGAGGTGATAAGGGGTAAGCAGCAAGAAAATTGCCGACTGGTTCCACTCGGGCGATCTGCCATTAGTTACATTCGATCAGAATCCGACTGCGGTGGACAAGTTGCCCAAGCAAAGGCTCCCACAAGAAGTGCATGAAGGAAGCCGTTCTTCTCCTTCTTCATTTCGCTCTGAGAAACCCTTTCAGGTTTTGCCGCATGCTTGGCAGACCTAACAACACCCAAATCAACAGCACGCCAACCAGTCTAAATCTATCTGTAAATCATTGTGTCAAATTGCACCCGTCAAACTTTCATATTTCGAAAAACCGACCACATGAAGTGCAGAACGACACAAATCAATCCAATTGTTCTGTTATTTCACTTGTGACATGCAGAAGGCTGACAATGCTGGATCGGGATCATGATGTGTTCATGTTGAGGAACGGGCATACAAGAAATCACCGCCCCAAATTGGCGCGATACGAGGAAAGCACCAGAGACACGACATCCACGCAGCGCGCGATCCCAGAAAACATCTTGGCGATCATTGCTGTATGCAGCATCGAACTCAGTACCCCAGGAGACGTGGATCAAGAAGAAAGAAATTTCAGATTTGAATAGAATTCTTGAAGTCTTTGACGACAATGGCTAGGATATCCTCCTTGGTGTGCCGCTGGTGGAGCACGAGGTCAACATGAGATGCTGGAGCCTTGGAAAGTGCGTTTCCGTGATGAATATTTTGCGTATCTCTCGAAATTGCTGGACAAACATATTAAGAAGGCTCTGATTGATTGTGAAATAGCCCACTACATCAAGCATCCTTACGAACAGGGCAGGGAGAAACCAGCCAAGGAATTCATCGAGAATCATAAATCCTTAGCGCTTGGTCTGCTGCATGCAGCCTGCGATGCTCTGATTCGAGCCAGCCCAACAGTGGCTACAAAAACTCTTCCGGTCGACGAGACACAGAAGTTGGCGCTCTACCGGTTTTGGCAAATCATCGTGGACCAACCTTCACTTAACACTTTGTTTAAATACCCGTATTTGTTCGGCCTAGACGCCAACCATTTCGACGCCCATATTCATTGCGCCGTCGAGGTACAGGATTAACTGCTGATATGGTAATGAAAACCTATGTACAACCTCAACCGCATTGAGTTGTTGTTTCTTTATTGTGGACTATAATTTTTAGTACCGTATTGACACTGAAATTCCAAATTGAGAAACCCTCTCAGGTATTGCCACATGCTTGGCAGACCTAACCAAACTCAAATCAACAACACGCCAACCAAAGTGAAAATGTATCAAAAAATAATGGTGATATTCAAACAGATTAGCGGATGAAACTAAAATGAATCATACGCAATCTGGAAACTAGATTGCTGCACTGGATATTTATCGTACAACTTCTACTCGTGAAATATATTATTGATTCCGTGTCACCATCGTCATGTCGATGGCATGTCAATCGATAATTTATTGATTTGACAGCTTGAAATTTGATTTGCACGCTGATGCCTTATTTTGGCTTACTCCAACTGTGCAAAGATGAAATTGCAGCTTGATGTGCTGCAATTTCTTCTTCGGCCGCCGCCAGATCATCTCGAAGTGTAGAATTTTCATCTTCTAACTCTTCCAATTCATTCTTCAACTGTTGAATGCGCTACAAAAATAAAAACGATAAGAAAATTGTGATATGTCAACGAAAAATAATAGAATTTCTATTATCATAATGCAAGTGAACTACCTGATCACCGGCTTTGATGCTGTCATGTTCCCACTGTTGAATTCGCTTGGCGCATTCGTTATACACGTTGTCGATTTTCCAATGATATAACTTCGTGTGCCACGTCCAGAATTGACGGAGAGCCTCAGGGGTATGTTGAGTGCGTGCGTGGCGTGCGGCGGCGCGGAGATGATGTGCGCGTGTGTTGTCCTTGTCAAGTTGATTTTTCAAATGTTCAATTTCTTGTCGCAATGCTGCAACTTCTTGTTGCAACTCTTCATTCTTTTCTTGGTTCCTCCACTCCAGATCTGTGGTCACTGAATTCTGTGGCTGCTCGGAACATTTGCTCGCCAGATCCTGTTTGCAAGATTCAAGCTTTTGGGTCAATTCGGTAATTTCCTTGCGCTGAGATTCCAATTCGAGAGCGGCGCGATTGTTTTCCTCCTCAAGACGGGATTTCAATTGCTGCTTTTCTTCGTCATGCTGCTTTCGCAATCCGTCAAGACGAACCTCCCATTGCTTGTTAGTCTCCAGAATCAGATTGAAAATTTCAAGATCGTTTTTATTTGCAAATACGTCGTTGTTTGTCTTCATGGATTGGATTTGTTGTAGGATTTTATTGACATGCTCGAAGTCGACATCAAAACCAACAAAATCCTTGAAATTTTGTTGCAATTCAATCAACTTCTGCTGCTTCAGCACATCGTCCTGCACATTCATCGTTGGAGGGACATTGTCCGTTTGGACGTGCACAGATTGCGTCGCCAAATTTTCTTGATCACCCGCAGAATCAGTACTGCTGATGGAAAATACACCAACATCAGAAACGATTCCAGAAGGATAGCGACCGCGACGAGCCTGACACAAACATAAGACAAAATATAATTCAACGTTTTCATGCTTCAAACACGACATTGATACAGGTCTGGCAACCCCCGCATACAACGCAAAATCACTTCAATCAATAGTAAAAAATGTTTGAACAAAACAAAATTCAGCTATTAAAAACATCAAAAACAAAACAAATCTTTAAAAATTGAAATTGAAGATGGACCAATAAATTGAATTTTGTAAAAATGTGAAATACTAAAAAAATGAAAAACCAGAGCGTGACTACTTGAAATTTGTGGCCGTGAAATATATACAATAAACGTGTAACAATATAATATAAAGATGCTCTAACCTTCTATTAAACTCCTCGCAAAAAAACAATCCGTGCTACAAAAACAACATCAAAATAACAAAAAAGGGCATGACAAAAAATTGAATAAATGTGAAGAGGTAAAAACAAACAAATGTTCTGGCATTTGCTGTTTCAACCCTCCTGCCTACAATCGAACACCAACCGCACGTGTCTAGCGGTAACGGTTTGATGTTCTACTACTCATGATAAAAAGTTGAAGACGTTTTGGTACATGATTGGTGAATTCCAATCATTGCAAACTCGAATTTTGTAAGGTAAGAGAGAATACACATTCATCGTTTGTTTTGTGCTTGAATATTGAGTTGGTCTGCGGAGATGTTTTGCTGGATCTTTGGACTGTTCGGATTGCTATTGCTGAGAAGCTTGATTTGTTTCTTTCGGGCTTTTGGCAACAAATTATTAATCTCTTCCACCTTCTGTGCAGCCAATACCGCAGCCACCAGGTCCGGATCTTGTTTTGGCGTGGCGGAAGCAGATTCCCCCGGTGCACCGCGAATCAAAGAATTTTCAAGAACACTAGCAAGCTCAATTGTACTCTGCTCAACTGCTTGAACGAAAATCTGCAAATTCGTAACCGATTGATCTTCACTGGCAATTGGCGCAGAATAATCTTTTTCATCCTGCTGGAGATGCAACACGAACGCTTTGGCAACTGGCAGGTGTGGATGGCTGGCGAGTTCTAAGGGAATACAATCCTGACGCAAACCATCTTGAAGAATAGATTTAGGTACCTTAAAATGTATAAAAAAGATGTAAAAAATAACGAAATCATGCAATTAAATTGTTAAGACATCAATACCTCTGCTAGTTTTTTCTGAAGTTGAATGAAATCTTGCTGCACGCGCTCCAATTCAGCGCTCAGCTCAAGCATTTGCTGATCTCTTTCATCCAATTGAGATTGAACATTTGCAAGCTGCGCATATGCATCCGCGGCCGCCTTGGATTCCACGTGCTGGGTAACTGTCTTCTTCGCTTCTAACTTTTGCTCGAGTGTGTATATCTTTGCCTCCAATTCAGCTTGTTTCATGTTCGTTGGTACCGCTTCTTGAACTTGTTGCTTTAGCTTCTTATTTTTTAATTCCAATTCATTACTGAAGTCTAACGCTTTCTTCAATTCATTTTGCCAATACACTTCTTGATCAACCAATTTTTGCTCCAACTTGCTCTCGGTGACTGAAACAGCATCTTCACTGTTCTCATTTTGCAATCGTGACACTTCCGAATCTTCTGCTCGTAATAATTCCGACTTTAAATCCAACACCGTTCGAGCAATGTCGATCTCCTTTCGAGCAGTATCGTTTTCCTTTTGATGACGAGCAGCCACTTCTCGCACTGTTTCCAACGCGCTATTGAGCGAATTCGTCCTTGGTCGCTCTGCAACATTTTCGTTCTGTACTGGGACGGGTCGAGGTACCACTGCATGCTCGGATGGTGCCAACACGGGGGAAGCTTGCGGTGATTGACGGCGCGCCTATCAAAAACAATGAAATAACAATACAGACATCCATCTGTTACTGCGATAAAATCCCAGGTCTGGCACCCCCAGGATGTCATATGAAAGACCATAAAACCTCCAATAAAAAGACAAGATTGAAATTCAAAATTAAAAACTTGATCATGAAGAAAATTGAAGTCAAAAATAAATAAACAAAAACTGAAAGAACAAAGAAGAATTGTATATTTCAAAATCAATGTAATTACATAAATAAGTTGTGATCTGTTTTAGGTATGTAAAATCTTAAAAAAACAATAGCATTAATTGTGAATTTTGATGGTGTGGTGTCCTAATCTCAATCATGCTAATCAAAACATACACTCTACCCAAACATAACGACAAGCGCTATACGATGTGATTGCATCAAAAAATATTGTTTTGGAAATCTCGTGTCGTGCTCAAAATTGTATGCTTGTTTGATTTTACTTTAGATTAAAAAATGCTATGGATTTGTGGAAGGGCAAAAAACAATCCAAAAATGCTGACAGACTCTTTACTCTGTCATTGATACAAGTCGCTTAGTATTCGTCACCAAACAATCCTACTTCATTGTTTTCACCCTCAGGCGCAGAATCAGGGGTTCCCGGCTGCTCCGGCGTGGCAGCGGGCTCTTCAGCGGTTTGACCATCGGAACCACTGTTGGCATCACCGTGCTCGGATGATGAAGTATCAATTGTACGTGTGGCCATGGAATTCTGCAATGCTTCAAGTTGTGTTTTCAATTGAGCGTTCTCCACCTTCAATGCCAAATTTTCCGCTTCAAACTTGATCTTGGCCTCAATTTCCCTCTTCAATTCTTTGATTTCGTCATGCAACCTTTCGATATCCCCTGATTCTTGTTGAACTTGCTGCCTCATGAGGTTATTATCATGCTTCAAAATATGTTCTTCGCCAACTTCTTCTTTGAGTTTTTGTTGAAGAGCATCGCGTTCGGCTGTCAAATTTTGGATGGTGATTTCGAATTCGGCGATTTGTTTTTTCAATGCCGCTGTTTCTGATTCCAATCTGCCTTTTTGTAACAAGAAACTACTGTCTTGTTCAATTTGCTGCAATTCAAACTTCTGCTCCATGTCCGACTTCTCTGTTTGAAGCTGGGAGACTTGATTTTGTAAAGTTTGAATCAGCACCTCTTGCGTGGCGACGACCTTATCGTCCATTTGCTGCTGAAGCGATTTGATCAATTGCGTATTCTGCTCAACACCAGCCATGCCGTTGTTCAACTGGTCAATGACTTGCGTGATGTGACGATTATCATGGTGCTCATGCATGATTACTTGTTGATCCGCGATCAACTTGGTAAGACTGTCCAAACCTTGTTTATTGGCGGCAACGCCCTTCTGTGCCTCTTTCCAATGAAACTCCTGCTGACTGCGCAAATCATTAATATCATCCGCGTTTGAGCCGATGCGATTATGATTAGCGTTCACGCGACTCTCAAGGCCCGGGGATCCCGGCGGGGAATGCTCATGATGATGACGACGCGCCTCACATAAAAAACAATAAAAACTAACCACTCGCCCACACAAAAAATAAAAAATTGACCTAGGTCTGGCATCCCCAGGTATCACCAATAAAAAAGGACAAAAAATTGAAATCTAAAATGAAAACTTGAGTCAAAAGAAAAAGAAAAATTGATAGTGAACTGTAAAACTTGATGTGAAAAGAAAGATGTAAAAATGATGACCAATATGTAATTAACCAAAAAATATGAAATGCAAATATTGCTATAATATAAAGAAATGTGTAGCTAATATAAACAAACTTCGCTTCTACCCACGCAACCCAATCAGACAAGAAATGATTATTCAATTTCATGAGTACATTCAATGGCAATGTAACGTCTGTAGTGACGCCACTCTACTAGTACCATTGGTTTTTATTTTACAAAATTGTGCTACCGTGAAGATCAAACCTCATTGGCGCCACAACTTCGTAGTCGTACGTGTTTTTGAAAATGCATGAGGCTGCATTATTCTGAAAATCAATATTAATTTAAGAAATCAATGTGCGTGCGTGGTATCAAAATCAGGTGTCAAACTGCATGGTTTTCTTTCGTAGAACATCGGTGCAGGTTGAGTATCGAGAAAAAATTGTGGGGTTTAAAAAATCATGCGTTGTTGTTTGCGTTAATAACAATGTGGCCACTTGAATGTATGCTTATTCCTCCGCAAGGTGGGTCTCAACAAATTCATCGAACTCTTCAAGCTTGGCGTCACCAGCACCGAACTTATTCTTGAATGTTTCATGCGCGCTCTCGATTTTCGAAACTTCTCCTCCCTTCTTAGCCCTCGTCAATAAATCCGTGTGCAATTTCTGCGCCTGGCAAAGAAGAAATGTAATGAGTTGACGTGATGAATCAATTCTGCGGAAATCTGGTCAATCGACTATGTTGCCGATCAATAATTCATTCTTGATAAATTTACAAAATGTTTGATGGATAAAATGAGTACCAGATCCTTCTCCATTTGCTCCTGGGCGACGGCCGCCTTACGATCCCAAATGCGTAACAACGTTTGAATCTTTGTAACTTGATCACGATTCTGAATCGAGCCAATCTGCCTTAAACCCAACTGTTGCATAGCGACGTCGAATTGCTGATCCTTTTTCACTTTCTCAGCTTCAAGCTTTTTATGAGCTTCCCGCACTTCCTGAAGTTCTTGTTTCATTTCTTCCATGTGGTCGTGTGTATCTGCTTCGGGCTGGGGCTTGCTTTTTTCCGCCTGCAATTCTGCTTCAACCGCCGCCTTTTGATCCTCAGCGGCCTTTTTGGCGGCTTCGCTTTTGTCCTTATCGGCCTTCAATTGCGCCGCCTGATTGTTCCACGCCAAATGATACTCCTTTAATAATTCTGCATGCTTCATGTCTTTACGGTGCGGTTGCTCGTCGCGAAATGTTGCAAGACAGCGCTCGGTTTCGTCCAATTCAGCCGCGTGTGCGGCTTTGGCAATGGCCAATTCAGTGTCTTTATCTTTAAGATTCTGGGCGAGCCGGGCATGGTCACGTTCTTTTTGATCAATAGAATTTTTGTGCTGATCGGCTGTAGCCTTGTGTTGCGCAGCCTCCCTCCGAGCTGCACCAAGTTGGGCATCAACATCGCGTTTTTGACGAACAGCCTCGTCACGCTCCCGCTTGAGTGCATCAACATCAACGCCTGCACGTTGAACGCCAGGACGAACAAGGGCAGGGGTCATAGAACGAGCACGGCGCGCCTTCAAATGAATACAAATAGAATATACAAAAACAGCACAACCAAGATTTGCAAGTCGGCAGGTCTGGCACCCCCACAAACTTAACTCCTCATATTCATACAACTTTTAAATTAAAAAAATACAATGAAACATAATTCAGTAACATTCAATTTCTAAAAAACTTAACATTCAAACAAGCAACAATGCCATTGCAAATGACACGAACAAATACAACAAAACAAAGATGTTATGCTCAAAACATTCTCGTCATGCAATGACGGTTCGGTGATTTTCCTAGTCGGTAAATAATCGACCACAACATGCGATGATGCAATCAAATTAAATACCGTTCTACTACTTTGGTTTATTATGAACAATTCCCTTTGAAATGAAATTTCCAAGTGGAATTGAATAATTATTTATGATTGGTATATTATTTCAAAATTGTCGTATTGTTGTATTCACAAGACGAGTATTGGGGGATATCAAACTGCATGATTTCCTTTCGCGGAGAATCGGTGCAGATTGAGTATCGAGAAAAAATTGTGGGATTTAAAAAATCATGGTTTGTAGTTTGCGTTCGCCCTTGGAAGAAGACGCTCTGCGATTATTTAGCGAGATGTTCAGCCACATATTGATCTAAATCCTCGAGGTTTTTGATTTCACCCAAACACGCATTTTGGAACTCGTCGTAAATCTTTTCGAGTTTGTCAGCATCCTCGGATGTGATGTTTCCCTTCTTCAATCTGGCAAGCATATCTTTGCGCGTCATTTCCTCTATCACTCTCTGCTTTTTATGAAGCTCAGCATCCTTGTACACAATGTCAAAATGATGATTGAGAACAAACGTGGAACTATTTGATTGAATGATTACCGAATTCTTCTCCTTTTCGATGGCTTCTTTTGCGAGCTTGGCAGCTTCGGCTTCCCTCTTGGCTTCTGCAATTTTGTCGTTCAACGCGCTGCCATGCCAAATGTTAACACGTTGTTGAAGCGATTGCTGATCTTTATTCTTGGCAACACCATGTACCGAAACAGGAAGCTGCTTCTTTTTAAGCTCTTTAAGTTCTTGTTTGATTTCTTTAATGTCTGCATGCGTATCTTCTTCGTGCTGGCGCTTGCTTTTTTCCGCCTGCAATTCCGCTGCAATCGCAGCCTTTTCATCCTCGGCATCCTTTGCCTTGGCTTCGGCGGCGGCTTTCGCCTCTTTCCATTGTGCATCGATCAACCTCAATAACTCTGCTTTGGTTTTTCCAACGTGCTGGGGATTCTTTGTCAGAAAATCATCGAATGCGGCACCGAATCCTTGCAACTCAACACTCGCAGCATCGGCCGCGGCTTTAGCATTGGCCAATTCAGTTTCTTTATCTTGCACGTTCTTGGCAAGCCTGGCACGGTCAGCTTCTTTTTCATCAGCAGAAAGCTTGTGCCGATTCGCAAGTTGCTTGTGCAGCTCAGCCTCCCTGCGAGCTTCACCGAGTTGGGTATCAGCATTGCGCTTTTGACGAAGAGCGTCATCACGCTGCTGAACAAGCAAAGCATCAGGATTGGCGGCAGGACGAAGACGCGCGACACTTTGAGCACGGCGAGCCTACAAAACAAAAAAAGTGAGACGCAATTACATTCCAAAATCAAAAATATTCCAAAAGATCAGACATCGAGGCTGGCACCCCCAATGTCCAACCCAAATTCACCTCTTTCACTCAAAAAAGAAAGACAAATTTTCAATTTAGAAAAAATAGAAGGTCAAAGTGGTATTGAAAAGAGCCTTCAGTGCATGTCAATCAAAAGAATCATAGTATCCGAATCACTCAGCGTCCGCTGCCAAATTTCACCAACCAATTAATTTGAATTCGATATATAGAATACACATAATCACACATAAAAAATATAAAGAATGGTTTCAAGCAAAACCGCGTCATAGCGTCAAACTCGACGAAAAATAACCTTTTTGAATTTCAAAATGTGAATTGGGTGGTAAATCTGTAGATGGTACCAGAAAAAAATACGTGAAACGTGATTACAAAAATAAGGAAGATACGTAATATTATTTCGTGCCAAGCTAGAATTCTAAAATTTCTCCCTATACTAATCCAATACAGTAGCTAGGAATGTTCGCGAAACATGCGAAAACTCGAAACGTGCTAAACCTACCTATCTTCTCAACAACTACATATACAAACGTGGTGATGATGTTATTGGTACGTGCTGGAATTCTACAATGATTTCTACGTGATATACACAGTCACAGACGGGGGGAATTGACCATGTCATTTATATAATTTATATGTTGGAAAAAAAATAAAATTTGAAATAATTTTAAAAAGATCAGTAGGTACGAGGAAGAAATATTGTACGTAGGTAAGACAAATGTAACTTAGGCTTGTGGGTTAAATGTTCCTGCTCTTTGCGGGAAGCGCGCTTGACCGAGGACTTGACTTGGCTCTGGCTCCAATGGGCCGTGGGCTTTGTTTTGAAGGTGCTGCGCGTGGGGTCGATGCTGACGCAGGTGCTGCGGGAAACGACCCAAACGCTGTGCTTGGGGATTGTTTGGTTGTTGTTACGGATGTCCAGCGCGATGAAGCAACTGTCGTTTTCGTAGTTGCAGCAACCACTGAACCAATCAAAGGATATTCATTTCCGTTCGATTTTTTACCAGCGACCGTGACCGAGACGTTTTCACGTTCGGCCTTTAGATCCGATTCCAATTTCGCGATCTCGTCCTGCAACTCATTGATCTGCCGGCTCAGCGCGGACTCCCTTTTGCGCTCCTTCTGCTGCTCTTTCGTCTTAAATTCTTCTTCGAAATCACGGGCTTGATTGTACGCGCGGCGCCAATTATCCTGCAGCACCTTTACTTGATTCAAACGGTCTTGTATTTGCTTGGGCACACTTTTTGGGACCTTCTTCATACTGTCGCCGGTCTGGCTTTGAAGAAATTCATTGATTTTTGATATGGATTTAAGCGAGGACTCCAACTCAACCGCATTCTGTTGATCGAGTTGTGAAATGGATTGAGTAGATGCGGTTGTTGTCTGCTGCAAGAATTCAGGTTGACTGACAAAATTCACGAATTCAAAAAAGCTCTGATGAGCTTGATCATACGCATCACGGCAAATCACACTCTTCCCACCCGGCTCCCGCGAGTTGGTGTTAGATTGACCTAAAGAGCAAAATTCAAAATTAAATTGTTGATGAAACAAATGGAAGTTTAAACAATATTTTACAAATTTTGCAAAAATTATAAGAAAAATATGGGAAGAAAAAAATGAAAAGGGAAAAATAGTTCACAAAATTGATGATATCCCTTTCTTGAACCACGTCCGCTGATCTCGGGATGTTGGCGCTTGTAAAATGTGTTAATCACCTCACCAAGAGTGGTCATTGCTTTACTGGCTTGCTGATGGACCTCTGAAAACCGTTCTTCAAATTCTTCTGCC
>JACLAD010013179.1_pt1 | contig 15324 bp, 10 predicted proteins | sample 8027901 | NCBI WGS metagenome assembly JACLAD01 (sample SAMN15725071, study PRJNA655200) | protist metagenome | isolation source: fluorescence activated cell sorting (FACS) single amplified genomes of... | place: Spain: Blaines Bay Microbial Observatory, Mediterranean Sea | collected 2016-07-05 | reverse complement strand
AGAAAAAATGAATACAGTGAGCTACCTCAATCTGACAGGTATATCTTTCCCATGATCTACAACTAATTCTATTGCCAATAGATTTGCGATAGCTGCTCCTAGACCATGACCAGCGATAGACAAACCTTTGCTACTTAGCTTTGCAGCTTGTGTAGCCCATTTGATTAAACCATCTTCACGAAGTTGTACATATAAGTTTACATAATCTTCTAGAGCTTGACCTACTAAAATTCCTTTGGTGGTCAAATAATCTACTGAAGTAAATTCCTGTGTCAGTAGTTTTGAGGCATTCTCTTCAGAATCTTCTGGCCTTTCTCTGAAAACAACAAACGGGATGTTCATACCCTGTTAATTGAAAAATGTATTTCGTATTTATTATTCTCAGTAGTGTACATATGCAGTTAATTGATATCATAATTCGTAGTTTTATCATGAGATATTTTGTCCAAAAGGTATGACATTTTGAATGATATGTAGATGTTGTTATTATCATCATCAATTCAATGGATGGAGTATACCTCTGAATCTACAACCAACCCTGTGAGAGCGTAGACATTGCCTACGCTGAAGTATCGAATACTTTGAAGAGCACCTCGAGTTTTTACTATGAGTACAGCGGAAAGTATTCGTCACTTTGTGCATTATGACAGATCAAACTTCATCAGATACATCAATGAAGATGATTGTTTTCCTTCACTACCTATTCGAAAGCATGCATTAGGCCATATAGGTTTGGCTGCTAAATTTGATAAAAAAGCATCACAGTGGCAAGTAGGGAAATTTGAAGACATTTCTGTGAGAAGAGATCATCCTTTAGCCCCACATTTTTTCCAAGGCCCAAATGGATATATTGCTAATCTTCGTATGACCATAGAGAATGATATAAGTGGCACATCTTTGGATATTAACAAAGAAGTCATGCAAATAAAAAAGGAGTATACTGTTAAAATGAAGTTAAGGGAGACTATTGAAGGTGCTGCTACTATATATGATAACTATTCGAAAAAAAGGGATCATCGAATTGTGGATCAACGAAATGAAAAGAAAATCTTCGAAGGCGATGATTAGGTGTGGGTGTGTGTCAAGAAGAACGAGAAAAGAAGATAGCGTGCTGTGCTTTATGTTAATGTTATGCTCTGAACTCTGAACTCAGAACCAGCTTAGTTAGTAAGTACTCCGACGTACTTTAGTAGCTTAGAGCGTAAAGCGTAACGTAAGTAAGCGTAGAGCGTAGCTAGTTGGGTGTTGGGTACCGGTACTTCTCTCTTCTCTATCTCTAGTCTCTAGCTAGACTCTAGCTCTAGACGGCAGAGCGGCAGAGCGTAGGTCTAGCGGTCTAGCCTAGCAGCTAGCAGTAGCAGCGTAGCGCGTCTTCCTTTCTGAATTCTGAAGAGCTACTACTACTACTACTACTACTACTAGTACTACTACTACTTCGTTACCAAAAATAAAAATTACAAAATTAAAGGAGGATAAATCGCTCGAACTGTGTGCTGGCTATACACTATATAACTATAACTATACCTATACGAGATACGAGGATATTTTTGGGTCTAGGAAAAAATGCGATATCTATTATCTATTATTTTTATATCTATTTACACTTTACACGGAGAAGAAGTGGTACCTAGTACTAATACTTCTATTTTTCTCATTTTACCTACATATTTCTAGTACTAGTACTAGCAATAGTAGCTAGTAGTTAGGTAGTACAAGCACTTACATTTCTACATAGTACATAAGTAGTAGAATATAGATGATGAAGTTGTAGGACGCTGAAGTAGCTAGCTCAGTAGAATATAGCAGTAACACCAAGGTAAAGGTAAATGCAACTCCTCAATTACTAATCATTGACTTCTTAAACCTACTTTGTCTTAGTATGGAAAACTGTTTTTCCCAAAAAAGCCTATTCACTGCATGATAGGAAGAATACATATCATCTCTACTCTACACCAAGGGATATGGATGATTTGAATTCCGAGCAAGAGAGTGAACGTAGACTACTACATAGACACTCATAATTCTTTCCCTGTTGAATCCCGTGTATTCATAGGATAATTCTTACTCATCTCTTTGTAGTAAGTATTCTACCTTTCATTTTTTCGAGTGTACTTGTTTTTGCCACAACTTTTTGTGCATTCTCATTTCATACTTAGTCTTACCTCTCTAATAAAATAATACTAAAAGTAGATATTTTTTACCTACTACCTACTTTTATTATACGGTAGAATACTACAAATTTAGTAACAATTGTCCGAAAAAAGTTTTTAAATCTTTTTTTGATTCGTAGTTTTGTTAGAATTTTTTCCAAAAGCTTCAACTCATGGTTTGGGCAAATTGTCTTATAAAACTACGAATCAAAAAAAATTTAAAAACTTTTTTCGGACAATTGTTAGTAGTACCAGCTGCAAAGCATGTAGGTACCTATATATAGGTACCTAGTAAAGCGAATCATGCAGTGTTGAAGTTTTGCAGTGTCACAACTACTCACCTACTTCGTCGAAGATTTACCTTCACGTCCTGTAACCAGTGCAAAAGGAAAGATGATGATTAGACAGCTTCTTAGAAGAAGTACTGCTATATCTAGTATTGCTAGAGTTGGACGTGGGTCTAGAAGCAAAGCCTCCGTTTCAGTGTTCGACTATGAAACTATCACGAGTGGATGTACGTGATTGTCTTTCCCACATGCATGATAACTTCTCAACTTGAAACAAAACATTGCTACCTTCATATCAATACTTCTTTCATTTTCTTGATCATTCTGATCATCTTCATTCCTACAACAACTTTACACCTGTCTTCTTCTCTCTCTTTCTTTCTCACTTCTTCTTCTTCTTCTTCTTTCAGTGAAGCCGTCCACAAAAATCATCGATGCAGTAGAGCATGCTTTTGGACAGCTTGCAAAGGTACCTTCCCACATATGAATAAAATCACCTCACTGATAATGTCGTTGTCGTGTTGATTAACGTTATCTTATTACGTGCAGGGTAAAGTCGAAGTTCCACTTCCCATGCACATTGGTATCAACGAGTCTGCTAACGCTGGACCTGGAGATTGTCATATCAAGGGTGGATATATAGAAAACACAACTACTTGGACTGTCAAGCTTGCTAATGTAATCAATAGTTTTTCATATGTATTATTTACCTTCATTACTCCACATGTTTGGTGCTAAAACCTGTTCATTGCACTTCCCGCTCTCCTCTTGATTTTTGCCTTTTGTTTTACTTTAGGTATCCTTTTATAAAAATGTTGAGAAGGGTCTCCCACCTGGATCAGGAGTTTTTGTTGTATGTGATGCTACTAATGGTTTCCCTTTAGGAATATTCCAAGAGAATCGGTATATGACAGATATGCGCACTGGAGCAGCTGGCGCAATTAGTGTCAAACACTTTGTTGCACCCCATCATAAGAAAGTTGGTTATATTGGAGCTGGTGTAATAGGCAAGGCCATGGCAAGAGCTAGTCATCAAATTCACAAGTTTGAAGAGGGTTATGTGTTTGGCCTTGATAAAAAGATGTCCCAACAATTCGCTGATGAATTGACCCAAGAATTGGGATTTCCACATTATGTTTGTGACTCTGCTGAAGAGACGTGTAGAGCAGCTGATTGTATTTTTACTCAAACACCAGGCGCTGCCCCTGTTCTTGAACATAAATGGCTAAAACCTCATGCTACTATCATTGCTAGTGGTTCAGATCAGCCTACGAAAAATGAGCTTCCATCGGAGGTTATGAAGAAATCCAAATTTATCGCCGACTTGAAGCGTCAATGTCTACGAGTTGGGGAACTTAGAACTGCAATCAAGGAGGGAGCTATGATTGAGGATGATGTGTATGCAGAAATAGGAGAAGTTGTCAATGGTACTAAAAAAGGTAGAGAAGGAGATGAATTGATTGTTGTTGACCTCACGGGTACTGGAGCGCAAGATGCAGCCATTGGGCAAGTTGCATGGGAAGTTTTGGGAGCTCAGAATAAGTAAGTAATAAGTAGAGGTAAAAGTAAGCTGTAGCTAGGTATGTATGAACACTTTCGCCTTTTGGTGATATGACAATGATAAAGTAATATACCTATATATTTAAAAGAGCACTCCATGTTCCATGTTCCATGTATAATGTATAATACTGAGTTAATGCATTAATTAATATTATTAATTAATTAATTTAACTAGCTAGCTCATTATTAATATTAATTAATTCTAATTCTAGCTAATTTACATTATTACTATTACTATTACTCTATTACTATTACTATTTCTATTACTATTACCGAGATTTGATATTGATATTTGATACTTTACCCAGTAATTATTAAATTATTAAGTAATGAGTAATGATAATGATAATGAGTAATGAGTAATGAGTAATGAGCTAGGTACATAGCGACTTAACTTAAGCATCCTACAACTTCACAATTTGATAGTAATACTTCTAATTCTAAGTAATAGTAATAGGGAATATAAATATAAAGCTAGATTAGCTACATAAACGCAAAACAACGACTAAAACAAATAAATCAAAATCTAACTGAAGATCGTTATAAAGAAAAAGCCGCCGCAACGAAAAATGCCAACATATATTTCGACCACTTAGTCAGGGCTAAGCGATTGAAATACATATTAACTTTCCTCGTTGGGGTGGTAGGCTTCTTCCTCATAACGATCTTCATTGCGATTTTGATCGGTGTCTACTATGGAGATTATAGGCAAGTCAATCAGTTAAGATACCTACCCATGTGATCTCTACGCATTGAATATTTGACTTATGACTTACTGAGAGCATTTTCAATATCAGCCAACAAGTCATCAATATGCTCAATACCAACACTTAATCTAATCAAATTGTCAGTTATTCCAAGTTCAGCTCTCTTTTCAGCCGGTACAGATGCATGTGTCATAACAGCAGGACATTCAGCTAAAGACTCTACAGCACCAAGAGATTCAGCTAATGTCCATAATTCCAAGCTTCTAAGGAAGTTACCAGCACCAGTAAGACCACCTTTGATGAAAAAAGTAATCATACCTCCATAACCGGATGCTTGTTTGGTGGCTATATCATGCTGAGGGTGTGACTTAAGACCTGGGTAAATTACCTTCTCAATCTTTGGATGAGCCTCTAAATATGTGGCAATAGCCATAGCATTTTTCATTGCACAATCCATACGTACATGTAAGGTTTTTAATCCCCTAAGCGCCATATAAGCTTCAAATGGAGATGGGACACCTCCCATACCATTCTGAATGAATTTCAAACGTTGGTATAAGGATTCATCATTCACAGCAAGACATCCCATCAACACGTCAGAATGTCCCCCAATATATTTGGTGACGCTATGTAATACAATATCAGCTCCATGAACAAGAGGGTTTTGTAAATAAGGGGACATGAATGTATTATCAACCACTACAATGATATCTTTTCGTACTGAATGAACAGCGGCACTAACAGCAGCGATATCTGTTACTTTGAGTGTAGGATTTGTAGGAGTTTCCATCCAAACTAGTTTCGTTTTTTCATTAATCATAGACTTCAGTTTTTCTGTATTACTAAAATCCATAAAATCAAATGTCAACTGCATGGTAGCTGAACATACTTGGCGGAAATATCTTTGTGTGCCTCCATAAACATCATCTATACAAAGTACATGATCATTGGCTTTAAGAATATTAATAATGCCAGCAGTAGCTGCCAAGCCAGATGCATAAGCTAAACCAAATTTTCCTCTTTCAACAGATGCTAAAGCCCTTTCAAAAGCACCTCTAGTAGGATTACCCGATCTTGAGTACTCGAAGCCTTCCCCAAAACTGTTGACACTATCAACCCCATGCTTCTCCCCAAGTGCCTTTTGAGCATAAGTGGTAGCAAGGGAAATAGGAGGGGTTACAGCACCTATAAGTTTGTATACATTAAGATGTGGTAAGCATAAATAATGACAGTATATGAGTGATACATTCAGATAGAAAACAGCATAGAGCGAAAATAGCGCTCAGGTAGATACTCTCATTACAGAAGTGGATAAAAGTTGAAATTAAAAACGATTTACCTGATACTGGATCAGGTTCTGAGCCCACGTGAATTGCACGGGTACTATAATGGTTAGAGTTACTCATGTCGTAGTATCTAAATTTTGATTGTGAAGAATGAGATAGGAAAGTTCATACATGAGAAGTATTACAGGAGAGAAACTGGTGGAAAACTAGTCAAAAGATACTTCAAATAGTCTAGTACACAATAAGATACCTCGGTAAAGAAAAATCCTTATACACAATCTCTTGGCTGTGAATCAATGGACAAGTAAGTCTCTTTCTCATTCCTTCTTCCTAATGCGTACGAAATCGGGGTATATACGTATATATAGGTAATTCTATACCTACCTAATTGATGGTTGGGTCTGCAATACCTAATTCTTTTTTGCTGTTCAAAGGGAAGTTCAACAAGCTCTTCGATTTTTTGGAAATTTCCTGAGGTTAAGTAGGTAAGTGCTGCTGCTGCTGTCTACTAGTACCTGCTGCTGCTGCTGCTGAGTCAAAAAAGTAGGTCGCAAGTAGGCAGGTATCGTGGGTACCGGTATTATTCTACTCGAGAAGATAGGTATCTACGAATTGAAGAACGTTTCAACAGGTGGAAGGAAGGAAACAAGAGAACGTAGACTGTTTGTTTGGTTTGTATCGTTTGTTGTGTGAATTGCATGTTTGGTTGGATAAGACATGCAGATTTCTCATGACTTCATCACACGCAAGTCACCTTTCGCACAGCGACCTCCTGCTCGACGAGAGTTGCTAGATGATGACATGGCTAGAAGAATTTTTGGGACCCTTGGTGCTCATCAGAAGTGTCTGGATATGAGTAGATGCTCACGTGTTAGAGATCCAGAGACTTTTGCATGCTTGCTGAAGTGTACGATCAGTATATGCAACTCTCTTCACTACTTTCTATTCATTCCTTCTTCGTAACTTTCATATATCACTTCTGTTTCCTTTCCTTTCATTTCTTCTATCTATAGGTAAAGCGTTGATGTATTTAGACCTTTCATTCTCTAATTTTCTTGATATGAATCATTTGATGGAGTTACATCATTTGAAGTCCCTATTACTGGGTGGTGTTCGTGTAAATGATTTCTCCTTCCTAAAATATTTTGATAAACTAGAAGTATTAAGTGTTAGAAATTGTTTAGGATTTCATGATTTGAAAGATATTAATACAATGTCAACTCTTCGTAGTCTAGATATTGGTCACTGTCAAAAGATCTGTACAATTCTTGATATTAAGCAACTCACTAGATTGGAAGAATTAATACTAGATAGTACAGGGATTACATCAGCTAGACATGTTCCAGATGTTCTGGATGTTATTAAAGATTTCAAATTATTACGATTATTAAATGTTGGCAATACGATATTAACTAATCACAGGCAAGCTATTCTAGATGTTATGAGACAAGACTCAGTATTGGAAGCAGACTCAAGGGATACATTATTCCTGAAAGCTGCTATAAATAACGATGTAGATATGTTAAGATGGTATGTAGGTAGTGGTATAGATATTAATATAAGAGCTAGTACTGAGATTTCTCAGTATTTATTTGATTTATGGTTGAATAAATTGGAAGGAAGTACAGGATTTGTTATGGTAGGTCATGAAGATGAAATTTTGCGTCCAACAGCACTACATTTAGCTATATTATTTAATTCCATCGAGGCTGTTGAATTATTATGTTATGCTGGAGCTGATGTAGATTTATATTGCTTCTTTTCAGATGTAAAACTTGTAGATGGGAATGTGTTTATATGGGATGAAGAAAAGACCACTTTTAATGCCGAAGTAAAAAAAATTGAAAACCCTAGGTATGTCATGACTACCGAAGTCAATTGTCTAGATTTGATTGAATCAACGTTTGAACAAAATATAGTACGTTTAGCATCTGGATTAAAGAAAGATAAAATAATGAATTGGAAAGAGATTGCACGTTATTCGCACATGAAGTTAGTGTCCATTGTTGGAGGATCCATCGACGAGAAGACAGACGAGTTTCTTACCGGTTCACCACCTCCATATTCAAGAAGTGAAACAAGAACTGAGGAAGGTCAAGCTATTATAAAGCAACATCAACGTTTAATGAGATTAAAAATGGGGGCAATTGAAGATGAATCAATACTATCATCAGCGTCCAAAACCTCGTCGAAAAAGAAGGTCAAGAACAAAGAGGATGATGAGAGTCTCGTATCTATAGAAGAGCAAGATGATAGAACCATTGATTCGCATGTAAAAGATAAACAAGGTGATGGTGAAGATGACGACGAAGATGACTATACAGTGGGTACAATGGTAGAGTCTGTCTTGTCTTTAAGAGGGGAAATAAGAGCAATCAAGTCTGGTCCAGGTGTGGGAGGACTGAGGAATTTTATCCCATACAAAGGTATTTTTCCTCATATGATGCATGCATTCTTTTGTATTTGTTTTCTTTTACTCTAAAATATTTACATGTATGCTCATGATCTTGCGAAATTACTATACGATGACAGTATCCTCGCTAACCACCCACCATCATTTTATTTAACTTCGTATGTATTGTGTGTCTGTTCCCATGTAAAGGCCAATGTCATTGGAGAGATCTACCTATGGTAAGAAAAGTTGCAGGGAAACCATTACTTTTACCACCTACACGACCACGTAGTGATGAACCAACTTTGTCTGAAAAAATTAGAGTTCATAAAATGGATCATACAGTTAAATCACAAGTGGAGATTGAGGAAGAAAGGAGGCTAGCTGGATTGGTGAGTATCCTTGGCGAAAGAAGCTACTGGTTACATAGTGCAAAAATTGCTACAGAGGAAAGACAAAAGAAAGAACAGGCAGCATTTGATGCATTACAGACGAAGCCATCATTATATCGTACGATCGACCCCTTGGATAAGGAGTTGCATGAAGTACCCATTATAGAAAGGAGAGATAAATTTTATGAAAATTTGGAAAAGGAACGCATAAAACGTACAGCTATAAGATTTCTTGAGGAAGAGCTAGGAGATAGTGCTCAATTAGCGGTTGAAGATGAAGGAGAAAAGGATCAAAAGAAGGAAGTTGAAGATGAAGATTAGCAGACATCCTTGGATAACTTCTAAGTACTTCTACTTCTACTGAAGTTATTAAATGAAGCATATATGATAGCTACAATATGTCATGTAGGTGTTAAAAACTTTAATCCTGCTTCAAAGAATGAACAGAACACAATCAATATCACAAAAGGTATTAAGAATAAAGAAAATGTAAGATTAAGTTGTTGCTCAAGAGTCTCCGGACCTGTTACTGTGAAGGTTCTTAAGGTTTAAGTGCCAGATTGATATGAAATGGACCCTTATGTATGGAATAAAGGGGTAATTATCGCACAAACCTCCTAGACCAGTAAAAGTAGAGTACATATCGATTACTTGAAAGTATCTACACATTCGATTATTTGCACAAACGAAGTGTGTCAATGATATTATATCGAAAACTCATACGATAGCATCTTTGATGTCAATTGTAGTTTGATAACTGCATCATGTAATCTGCGTTGGTAAAAATTTTAGATGATAGAGCAAGTTAATGTGCATTTGTACCTCAAATGATTTCCTTATAGCTTATAGAATACAACATATATACAATATACAGTAATTATTTATGATTACTATTAACTACTATTACTATGTATTGTTCATATATACAGTAGTATTAATTAGTATAATAAAATGATAGCTACATGACCGTAAGACAACGAAAGAAACAAATGAATCAAAATCTAACTGGAGACTGGAGATCGCTAAGAGCTAAGAGCTAAGAGGAAAAAGCCATCCCAACGAGGCAGGAGAAGGTCACCAACAGTCAACATGTATTTGGTATTTGTATTTAAAATTAATTAAAAACTTTAAACAACTTTTAGTAAGGACGTCAGGACTCAGGACTCAGGACGTCAGGACTAAGCGATTGAAATACATGTTGACCTTCCTCGTTGGTAGTAGTAGTAGTAGTAGTAGTGTAATGTCAGTAATTATTAATTATTTTAGAACGGAGAATACCAAAAATTAGTGGTTGTGTTTTTTTGTTTCAATTTTTGCAAAAAAAATGCCACGCAGAACTTTTTGTAAAACCTAGTACATAGTCACATAGTAGGTAAAATATCTAATAAAACTACGAATTACAAATTCCAAAAAAAAGGATAGATCCAGATAGATAGAGGTGATACTAAAAGATACACAAAATACTTGGTTATTAGTTATTAGGAGTGTGATGGGGCTTTTTTTAGTTGTTGCAGGAACATCCCACACAATAGGTATTCCCCACCGAAAAGCTTGTACAGCAGAGGGGAGATAAGGGAGGAGAAACAATTCACTGCAGAATAACCAATGTTATTAAACATTCTTGCAACATTGTTGAACTGACACTAATACCAGATAAAAATTTCAGCAGAGAAGGAATTACAGAATTAGAACGATCCCTTCAAATATCTCCTTCAAGCTACGTGATGGTGTGAAGATTGCTGGTCTTCGATACGGCAATATTGTGTCAAAACGAAAGGTTATATGTCTACACGGTTGGTTGGATAATGCTTCTTCCTTTGATTTACTGGCTCCTCATATTGCCTCCAACTTGGACTGCGACGTTGTGGCAATAGATCATGTGGGTCATGGACACTCTTCGCATAAACCTTATGCACCCTTTCATGACTATGTATTTCATGCAAGAGAAATTATATCGCAATTAGGCTCTGATGAGACCGGTGCACATGTTATAGGTCATAGTATGGGTACAGGAATAGCGATATTGCTTGCTGGAGCCTACCCAGAGTTAGCTAAATCTGTGGTATGTCTTGATGGTTTTGGGCCGGTGGTTAAAGAAGAAAAGGATGCTGCAGCCACTCTGCGCAAATCATTGGAAGGTAGACTTACTCCAAATCCACGTGGTATAAAACCTAAGGAGTATAAAAATATTGAAGCTGCCATGGAAGCAAGATTGAGGGCTGTCAAATCATTTCCAGGGAACCAAACTCTATCTCCATATGCTGCGAAGACCATAATTACTCGGGCAACTGAACCCTTTCTTCCTTCATCATCATCAGTAAAGTTTAGACATGATCCATCATTATTTTTACCCTCGCCAATGTACGCAACGAAAGAAATGACTGAATCTTTTATAGATGCGATTCGTTGTCCCACTTTACTACTGCGAGCTTCTTCTGGTTGGCCTCCTTCCAACCCGACTGCATTTCGAGAGCGAATGAAAATTATGCAAGAGAAGAATTTACTCGAAGATCATGAGCTACAAGCTTCGCATCATCTTCATCTCGATCCGGAAACTTCTGTTGAAGTTAACGAGAAAGTAGAAAAATTTCTGGGGAAGATTAATCCTCTCGGTCGTGATCTATATCCTGATGATATTTTGTAATAGCTTTTGTATTATTATTCGATGAAAGACTTGTTTTAAGGTAGGAAAATCAGATAATTAACTTCTACTTCTACCTACACCTCTATGTATGTACTATTACTACTACTACTACTACTACTACTACTACCACACTACCACTCTACTACCTATGTAGCTACTAGACTAGCTACTACGCACTACTACTTCTTAAGTAGCTACTAGCTACTCCTAGTTTAGTAGTTAATAATTAATAGTTAATAGCTATGATGCTATATGATTTACTTTGTTTGTGCTGTTTACTGTTTTATTTTAAGATTAGCTTTTAATTTGATGTGTACTGTTTCTGTTTACTTTTACTTTGTACTGGCCATCGTTTTAGTTTTAGTTTCAGCCAACTCATATACTGTTTACTGTGGTTTACTGTTTACTGTTTTTAAAAGTTAAAAGCAAACAGTGAACAGTACAAAAATGACAGTAAAAAAAAACAAAACAGTATTACCGGTCAGAGCAACATAGCAATACCTAGCTGCACTACACAAGCATTTATATTTATTATAATTATAGTTATAGTTATTGTTATATCTTTATATAATTATAGTATTAGTATTATATTTCATTTTGCTTATTTTTATATTTATATATTATTTTATAGATTAGGTATTGCTTTAGTGTTCAGCTAAAGTAGGTATGAAGATTTATTAATATTAAAGCTAACCTACTCTACAACTATTGATGACTCGCTTTTTGCTTTTTGGCTAAACTAGCTTTTATTTTTGTGCATTGCTTGATGCCCATAACCAATTCTTACCATTTCTTTTTCCAATCGTTCAGAAAATAAGGATATTCTACTATTTGGATCACATATTGGCTCCATTTGACTACGGCCTAAGTCATTCTCATAAGTCTTATAGGCAGTTGTATGATCAGTATCAAAATTTGCTGCATCATCAGTTCCAGATAAAATTTTATACAAACTTTCATCACATAATCGTTCAGGTTCTCGTAATTTCATAGCATACATTTTAGTTGTTAGCATATGAATTTGATTTGTGGAAGCACTCCTAGATGATTTCTGTAGTATGTATTCCTTAGAATTCCGATTTTGTCGTGAATGATGATGATGATGGTATGGACTTGGTGAATTAGTGACTGAAGAAGAAGATGAAGTTTGTTGCAATTGCCGATGATGATACATATCATAATTACTATCATCATTATTATGATTACTACGTGAGTTTAAAATACGTTGTTGTTTCTTCCTTTTAGTTCTATCAGTAGTACCACTATGTTCATTGCTATTGTTGCTGCTATTGTTGGTAGAATGCATACCGCCGCCTATCTGATATCTATTTCCTTGTAAAATCCTACCATCAATAAGGTGCTTAAGCATAAGATTATGACCAGTTACAGTAGAGCCGCCCATGCCATTTCCTACTTTTATTGCAACAACAGATTTTTTTTCTGATGGTAAATCTCTGAAAATTTCAGTTTTCATCCAATATGATTTCAATTTTCGCATAATTTTATTACCATCATGATTGTAATTTTCCTCATCTGGTGACTTCATATCTGTTGCTTTACATCGATGATAGGAGGAAGATGTAATTTGAACGGATACTAATCCCCTTACACCAACTACTGTTTCTGTTAACATACTATATAATGATGGTGATAGTAATGATGTCTCATGATGAGACGAGTATGTCGATGAATGGGGTATTTTCAAAAATTCTCTCGTACTTAAGGACATTAACCATTCAGAATGAGAGTGGAAACGCAAGAAACAGGACATAGTTGCAGCATTTACATGGACTTGAGCTGAGTGAGTGGAACATAAGCATAAAAGTATAAAAAATAAGTTGTATTACTATTTTAGATCTGTTCTTAAGAATAGACATTCATGCATAGAGAAGGAGAGCAGTACAACATAAATATATATACATATATATAGTCTAAGAAGTAACCTGGTGGTGTAAAGGCAGCATATGCGCCATGTATTTTTTTTTTTCTATGTAGTAGTGGATCTTCACAAAACAAAGGATCATTGTTTGCATCAACACATCCATAATACTTCCAAGGTATTATGGTGATAGTACCACTTTCAATATACTTTTCTATTTTTTTTTGTATGTTTTCTTCACTATGATTTGTTCCATTCTTACCATCTGATGTCATTTCTGTCGTAGCAACATGTGTCGTCCTTCTTAAATCATAAAGGAAAAAATGTTCTATCCCAAGCACTTTATGATATTCAATCCATGCTATTATATTATAACTATCATCAGAGGGACCGCCATGCTGTTTTTCTTCGATTGCTGAACACACAGATAACGAAAATTTTAGTCGACTATTATTATTATTATTATTATTATCATTATTGTTTTGTTGGGTAGATAGTGTCGTCGTCAAGAGTGTGTTATCAATATTTTTTCTCATTTGTTCTCGTAAAGGAGGCCTATTTAATTGACATACAGGAAATGTATTTGTCGTAGTTTGTCGTGGGCTACCTTGCCATTGAAGAGCAATACGAAAATCGCTATTGGATAACGACGACGATGATAAAGAAGAGGAAAGAGTAGTAGTAGTAGTAGTAGTAGTAGACGAAGAGGAAGAATCGGCATCTTTAGTACTATTTACATTATTACGCGATAGAAGAACGTTTGGCAGCGGACATCGAAGCATGACTCCCATATATACTTCCTTACTATTTGTACTGCCTATATAAGTTAGGGACGATGATGATGATGATGAATACTTAGTACTTTCACTACTGTAAAAGTGACAAGTAGCTCTAAGACTATGTGTTGATTCCAGTATGGAATGTATAGCATTAACCGAAGCAATCTGCTGGGGTGTAATCATACGCTTCATTGAAGATGATAATGATGATGATGAGGAGGAGGAGGAGGAGGACTGAAACTTTCGAGCAATTTGTAATTCAGTTTGATTAAACATACATTCCTGCCTATCAATAGTAAGTATATCAACATAAGGATATCCTGGTCTAAACACAGCATCCCATACCCAAGGGATATATTTGGATGTTTCCATCCCTTTAGTCTCGCCAAGAGGATCTCGCCAGTCAGAGTTAGAAATAGAATGTGTCTTCAAATCAGTATCAGTTCTACAAAATGCTGAAGAAGTAAGACTTTGTAAAGAAGAAACAAGGATCAATCTATGATCTCGATGATTCTTAACTTTACTTCCTCCTCGAGATGGCAAGTCAGGTGATGATGATGATGATGATGATATATAAGAGCCACCAAATGGGGTACTATAGGACAAGACACAGTATTCATATGCACGTGTATAGTAGTATGCACTATTTGGACGAAATATGAACTGTCGAAGAAGGAAGATGCATGGAATGAGGACCATTACGAGAGCTAAACGTCTTGTATGTTTTTTCACCAGACGATTTACTGTGTCCTTGTCATAAGCAAAGTCTTCACTTACTGTTAGCTTTCTTGGCATTATGATCTAATATTCAAGTACACCTTTCCTATCGAATAAAAGTATCTATCTATCTATCTGTCTATCTATCTACCAAGGTACCTTTTCATCATTCTCAATATTTGTACTTGTCCTTCTTGGTTACAAAGTGCATCCATCATCCAAGATAGTGGATGAACAAGAACTAGATGGTGATGGAATAGGAATGAATATAGGTAGCAGCTGAACACAACCCAGTTAGACAACACCAGCAGGAGGAAGGTGAGCCGTGATACTCAAGGTATTGTACCTATGCTCCCCGCTGCTAGCTGTGTGTAGTTGTTACACCTGCCTCTACCTATCTGGTACCTTACCTACTGCTGTCGAGTTTATTTATAATATGACATTTACTTAGTGCTTAGTGGCTTTCTTGGCAAATTTTTAGAAAAAAAAATACACCGGCCCTGTGACGGTCACTATGGACGCCGCGCTTGG
>JACLAD010010281.1_pt1 | contig 15324 bp, 10 predicted proteins | sample 8027901 | NCBI WGS metagenome assembly JACLAD01 (sample SAMN15725071, study PRJNA655200) | protist metagenome | isolation source: fluorescence activated cell sorting (FACS) single amplified genomes of... | place: Spain: Blaines Bay Microbial Observatory, Mediterranean Sea | collected 2016-07-05 | reverse complement strand
GCTAGTAGGATCATTATGCTTAGACTGATCATAAATGGATGAGTCATTTGCGAGCCTAAAGTGATGCTCGTTGGGATAGTCCCATTATTGTCATCGTAAGCTCCAAGATCACATGCAGCACTTTGGCGGACAGTTCCACGTTGATCGCGTAAGCTGATGGGTGGTGCCGAACAGGCTGCGCTGGTTGAAACCCCTTGTGCTGGGCTAGTGCCAAGCAATGCGTGCGTTCGTGCTGCTTGTCCAGAGGGCAACATAGCGCCACCATTATCAGTCAAGACAGCCAATTGTGGATCATCCATGATAGACGCTCCGCAACTTCCATCAGAATTAAGATTGCTACCAATGAGTGTGACTGTTTCGGTAATGAGTTCAGTGACACAATCGGCGCCTATATTATTGCCGACGATGCTGTTTGCCAGTGAGACATGTGATCCAGCACCTTTGAAGATGCCGGCTGAAGTGACCGCGCTGTTGTTTGAAATGGTAACGTGCTTGAGGTGCGCACTTGTGTCATTGCCGAAAACATGCAGCGCCGCACCCTGATCAGACCCTAAATTTCCACTGATAGTGCTGTTCGACATTGTTAGCACCGATTGTGTACGCAGGTGGATGCCAGCCCCAACACCACCACCCGCTTTATTGTCTGCGATGGTCGAGCGGTTGATGTGAATTTGGGAGTTTGCAAGATGCATGCCTGCTCCAAAGAATGATTGATTCTCAGCAACCTCACTCGCCTGCACGCTAAGTGCCCCACCAAATGTAAATACGCCGCCCGCTGTATTGCTGACAATCTCACTAGCTGAAAGTGTGATAATTGACTCCATCCCATGAAAAGCGTAGTCACCTAAATTATTCTGCATTTGACTGTTGGCTAATGTGACGGTGCCTCGATGTACAAATAGTCCGCTGCCCTTATCTGAGAAACTATTATTTATGGCAGCGTTGTCGAATCCAGCGACGGTATCCGTTAGAACGATTACAGCTCCGCCTGCATCGAGATTAGAAATGGGGTCTCCACCTAGATTCCGAGCATTGCCATTTTTGATCGTCATATTGCGCACTGTAACATTGATGTTGGGAGCCATTGTAATGCCACGCCCCCTATTGTCAGCGTCTAATGTTGTAGGCTGTGTAGCCGGATCGAGGTTATCAAAGGTTGAATTCCAACCACCTTCTAGCGTAACGCTTTGGCTTAAATAGACTGTCTGGGTGATGCCCGCTTGAACTTGCACTCCTGTGCATTGCCCTGAGACACGTACTAAATCATTTGGTGCAGCAGCCGCAACCGCCTGCTGAACGGCATCTGCATTTGAACTGGAAAAAACAACGTCATTATGTTGGGCGAAGCATATGTTGTTTGCGGCGGAGGTGATTGGTACAGATACGATGATGGCGAATGCCATACCCAAGAGAAGTAGGAGCGAAACAATAACTACTATACGTTGGGGCATTAAACGGTGAGGTAGATTTACGGGATTGACCATACCGAATTTCCTTTTCTTTTCTCTATTTTGCTGATCGGAACTTGCTGATCGGGGAAGAAATTAGCTACATCTTTGGTTGACCATGGCGATCTGACGAAACTACTTTGTTATCTCTATATTCTGACGAAAATTTGCTTATCGTCAAATGCTTCTGGCGCTAGTATTACGTGAATATTCGAGAATATTTTGCTACTGGATAGAGAGATTTGCTAGAGGTGGGATTCGGCCGAAACCTACCCATAAAAGAAAAACGCGACCCAGTTGAGGTCGCGTTGCACAAGAAGAGAGGAGAAGCAAAAACAAGAAGGTCGCTTGAAATTGAAGTAATTCCGAACGCCCTTTACATGTAATAATTTAAACTATTAATCTTGCATCAACTATGACGTAAGTTATGTTGACAGACACGATTGTTTGTTGTGTGGAATGGGCTTGCCCTTGGCTGGTTTTCGCGCTGGATTTTTTATTTGGGGAGGAAGCGCTATTCAGGGGCATCATGTTAATGGGACTATAAATGCAAAAATGCCCCATTTGGGGCATTCAATTACAGGTGCTGCTTGGTTCAAATGAAGGATACGCCTCTATTTTCGTACCCTGTTTGAACTGTCAGCTAATTCGCATGTAGCTTATTCGAAATCTTAGTTGCTAACTTGGAAGGTGATTTCAATTGATGAACGTTGGTCGTTGCCAAAAGAAATCACGTCGCCACCTTGTAAGCAAATTGATTGGATTGCTTGGCCATTTACTTTCGTGCCGTTTGTGCTGCCCAGGTCGATGAGCCAATATTCATTGCCGACGCGGGAGAGGCGGGCATGTTGGCGTGATACGGCTGGCGAATCGAGGACGATATCGGCCGATTGACCGCGACCAATCATGGCTGCTGGCGTATAAATTTGAACGCGTTGCAACGTGCGGCCGTTGCTGCGTACAACCATTTCAACGCCTGTTTCAGCAGTAGTAGATTCTTGCATTGGCATTCCTTTCAGTGCGTGCTTAAAAGCGCTCCGTGATTCACGTGGATATGTAGCTGATGCTGAGTTGTAGAGAAATGGTTGAGGAGTTGTGTTGCGAAATACCTGTAACATGACGTTTACCTTTAACAGTGTTGTTTTTGAACTGCGCCTCTGCGCTTGTTTGTCGACCTGAACGTAGTATGCCATGTGGATCTTAATTCACTCCTTACGCTGCTTGATCAAAATCAAGCGGTGTAAGTTAGGTTAAGAACGCAGTCACGGGCTGTATTATGGAACACCCTACCGATGTCTCATAAGGCTGCTGCATCACCTCAATTTTTACCAAAACTGAAGGATGGCCTCCTCATCCCATTTCAATCCTCTCTCTGCCTGTGTTAAAATCAGGTGGGGCGTATCGTTTTGGAATGAAGATTATCCACCCTGCGGAAGTTGCAATGTGTTCACTCTAGTAAACGCCTGTATCTTATTCAATCTTCACTCCTTGGCTCAGAGGTGATTTGATGACAACAAAAGTTTTGGTAGTTGATGATGATGTGTCGTTGACGGAGACGATTGTGAACTTGCTGCTCGAAGACGGGCATCAGGTTTTAGTGGCGCATACAGCGGAAGATGGGCTGCGGTTAGCGCTTTCGGCCGAACCTGATCTCATTTTGCTCGACATTATGATTCCCACGATGGGTGGTCTAGAAGCGTGCCAGCGCGTCCGCGAACGTTCGAACGTACCAGTCATTTTCCTGACAGCGCTGGGCGATGTTGACAGCGTCGTGCACGGCCTTAGCGTGGGTGCAGATGACTACCTCGTCAAGCCGTACCAACCGCCAGAGCTACAAGCCCGCGTCAAGGCGCATATTCGCCGCACGCAGCGTAGCGAGCCGACGTCACCCAACACGCTCGAATTCTCAGATGGGGACTTCATTATCAATTTGCCGTCACGCCAGGTAAAAGTTTATGGTGAAGAAGTTGATCTCACACCGCGCGAATTTGATCTACTGGCGACGCTTGTACGCAATGCGGGTCGCGTCATCACGACCAACGAGCTGATCCAAACGGCATGGGGACCACGTTTCCGCGACGCTACCGACAATATCAAGCCGTATATTCACTACTTACGCAAAAAAATAGAATCAGACCCTGCTTCGCCGCGCTGGATTTTGACAGCCCGTGGCGTTGGGTATCGATTTAACGACCAGTAGGCAGTGAACAGTAATCAGTAATCAGTAATCAGTAATCAGTCTGCGAGATTGGTCACTGGTCACTGGTCACTGAACACTGGTCACTGGTAACTATGAAGCCCGACATCATTTTTATTGTCCTTGACACGCAGCGAGCCGACCGCCTCGGTTGCTATGGACATTCTCGTAAGCTAACGCCCAATTTAGATCGTTTTGCCAAACAAGGTGCACTGTTTGCCCAGGGGATTGCACCTGCACAGTGGACAATTCCAAGCCACGCTTCGATGTTCACGGGACTCTATCCAACCGCCCATCAAGTGACGCAATCGAATAACACGCTGAGCGTCGAGCATCCTGTGCTGACGGAACAGCTTGAAGGTGTGGGGTATGAGACTGTGGCGTTTTGCAACAACCCACTTGTTGGCGTGCTGGACAATGGATTTAAGCGCGGCTTTAAGCAGTTTTATAATTATGGTGGCGGGTCGCCGAACCCATATGGGCGCTTTGCCAATCTGCATCCGCTGGTGAAACGGGCATTAGATGCTGTAACAAACGGTTTTCGTCGTGCAACTGAACCGATCCCCAAATTTGTGACGGAGACAGATTGGGCGTTTCGGATTTCGATCAATGAGTGGGTGACGCCGCTATGGCTGCGGATGGCTAACTTTAAGGGGCAAAATGAGCGGTCGACTCGCCACGTCGCTAAGTTTGTTCAGGATTGGGATACGCGAACGGACGACAAACCGCTGTTCATGTTCTTCAATCTGATGGAAACGCATTTTCCATTTTGGCCGCCTGCTAAATATATGGAGCAGGTCGCACCATATTTGCTGACCGACAAGAAGGCGCAGGCGATTATGCAGCGCTGGAATCGTGAGGCGTACCGCTGGGCTGCGCCGCTGGCAGAGCCGATGGATGAGCTAGAGTCACGAGTGCTCAACGATTTGTATGATGCAGAAGTCGCATATCAGGATGATTATTTGGCGCAGCTATTTGAGGCGCTGAGCCGCCGGAAGAATGCGGAGAATACGCTGACGATCATTGTCGGCGATCACGGCGATGGATTGGGCGATCACGGCTATGTGGGGCATGCGTTTAATGCGTTTCAGGAGTTGGTGCATGTGCCGTTGATGGTGAACTGGCCGGGGGAGGTTTCGGCCGAAACCCACATCTCCCAACCGGTCAGCACCCGCCGCGTTTTCCACACGATGCTCGAAGCCGCTGGCGTCGAATGGCGCGAATCAGTCGATGAACCACACTTGAGCTTGCTCAACGCGATCGACGGGAATGACCCTGAACACGAAACGGCGTTTGCCGAAGTGTACCCACCGCTCAATATGGTCGATGTGGTACGCCACCGCCAGCCAGAATTGCTGGAGCAATTTGATTGCACATCGCTCAAACGCGCTATCGTGCAGCACGATTGGAAGCTAACCCACACTGATGCAAAGCCAGAGGCGTTGTATAATCTAGAGACAGACGCACTCGAGTTAGATAACTTGGTGACAGCAGCAGATCATCAAACGGAAACAACCGCACTTGATTTGCAACTGAATGCGTTTATAGAAAATGTTGAACAGCAGCGTGATGGGCTTGGTGCAGGCGCAACTTTTGAACTGCACGATGAGCGAATTTTGCAACAATTACGCGGGCTAGGATATATTGAGTAGAATAAGGGTCAGTAATCAGTGACCAGTAACCAGTTATCGGCAATTTGAAACTGATAACTGACAACTGACAATTGATAACTGGTAACTAATCTTGTCGGGAAAGGAACGATCAACATGCTAGATGGACTTCAACTAGACCCCATTGCTTTTACAATTCCAATTGGTGATGGGTTTGCCGTGTACTGGTACGGCATCATTATTACGCTGGGGATCGCGATTGGCGCAATCTGGGGCGGACGCGAAATTGAGCGACGTGGGCAAAGCTCTGACGAGTTTTTTAACGGCCTGCTGATTGCTGTGCTTTCGGGCTATCTGTTTGCGCGAATCACGTATGTGATTCTGGATGTGGCAGGTGGCAACGGGGCTTCCTATAGTAACCTCGTCGATGTGCTAAACATTCGACGTGGTGGCGTCAACATTTTGGGTGGCTTTGTCGGTGCAGCAGTGATAGTGATGATTTATGTGAGTTGGCAACAACTCAAGCTGTGGCACTATGCGGATGTGGCCGGTATGGTGATTTTGGTTGCACAGGGCGTTGGTCGCTGGGGCAACTTTATTAACCAAGAGCTGTATGGCCCACCGACCAATTTGCCGTGGGGCATCAAGGTTGAAGCGCCTTTCCGTCTGGCTGAGTTCGCGACGCTGCCTCCCGATACTCGTTTCCATCCGACGTTTTTCTATGAATCATTGCTGTTGATCATTGGGTTCTTGGTCTTAATGGCTTTGAACAATCGCTTCCGCGACCAGTGGCGTGAAGGTACCTTGTTTGGGATTTTCCTGACTTATTGGGGCTTTCAGCGCTTCTTAATCGAATTCCTGCGTCCTGATCAAACGACGCTGGGCGATTCGCCAATTACTTACTCAATGCTGATTGCGTTGGGCATCTGCTTGTTTGGCGTTTATGTTCTGCTCCAGCGTATGGGTAGAGTTGGTACGAAAGCGAAGCGACCAACTAAACCTAAGGTGAATCGCGGCAAGGCATAGAAACATTTCGTTCGTTGCTTTCCAATCAAATAATTTTACAAAGGCGTTCCTCGCTAAATTTAGTGGGGAACGCCTTTGTTATACGGAGCGGCAGAGCCGCTAGCGGTTAGTGAAGAGTGGCTAGTGGCTAGTAAGGAATCTAACTGCTCGTACAAATTTTTTTCTTGCTCTCCACTATGCACTACTCACTCTCCACTTAAAGACACATAACCTGAGGAAACTATGCTTAACGTTGATACCGTCCCTTTGGCTCTAACTTTTGATGATGTTTTGCTCCAACCTGGCGAGTCACATGTACTGCCAGCCAATGTCGATACGACAACGCAATTGACGCGCAAGATTAAATTGAATGTGCCGATGATGTCGGCAGCGATGGATACAGTGACGGAAGCGCCGATGGCGATCGCGATGGCGCGGAATGGTGGGGTGGGTGTGATCCATCGCAACCTTTCGGCCGAACAGCAAGCAGAAGAAGTTGAAAAGGTCAAGCGTTCAGAATCAGGCATGATCGTCGACCCGATTACGTTGCCGCCGACCGCAACGCTCGCAGATGCCGAGAGCGTGATGAGCCGCTACAAGATTAGCGGTGTGCCAGTAACCGATGAAAACGGCAAGCTGGTCGGCGTGTTGACCAATCGCGACACGCGCTTTGTGACGCCAGGTCAACAGCCAATTACCGATTTCATGACGGATGAAAACTTGATTACGGCACCTGTTGGCACAACGCTGACCGAGGCGCGGGACATTTTACATCGTCATCGTATCGAGAAGCTCCCACTGGTAGACGATAATAATATCCTTAAAGGGTTGATTACAGTCAAAGACATTGTCAAAAAGCTCGATTATCCGCAAGCTGTGACGGATGCGGGTGGTCGTTTGCTTGTTGCCGCAGCGATTGGCGTGGGCGATAAGGCAATGGAGCGGTTGGCACATTTGGTTGCGAAAGATCTAGATATTGTTGTGCTAGATACGGCGCATGGTCACACGGCAACGGTGATGCAGACGGTTGAGGCGATCAAGAACAAATACGGCGACAAATTGCAGGTAATTGTGGGGAATGTTGCGAATGCGGCAGGGACACGCGACGTGATTGCAGCTGGAGCAGATGCGATCAAAATTGGTATTGGCGCTGGCTCAATTTGTACGACGCGCATTATTTCAGGTATCGGCGTGCCGCAGGTAACAGCAGTCAGCGAATGCGCTGAGGAAGCACACAAGCATGGCGTGCCAGCGATTGCCGACGGCGGTATTCGCTACAGTGGCGATATTGTGAAGGCGCTGGCGGCGGGTGCGAATGTGGTCATGCTCGGCTCGATGTTGGCCGGTATGGATGAAAGCCCCGGCGAGATTATTCTGTACGAAGGGCGTCGCTATAAAATGTACCGTGGCATGGGTAGCTTGGGCGCTATGCAGGGACATGGCGCGGATCGCTATGGGTCTGGTCAAGCTGGTAATCGGCACAAGCTTGTTCCTGAGGGGATTGAAGGACAGACGCCGTACAAGGGCAAGCTCAACGACGTGTTGTACCAAATGGTTGGCGGTGTGCGTTCAGGGATGGGCTATGTTGGTGCAGCAACGCTGCCCGATTTGCGTGAGCGCGCGCGTTTTGTGCGGATCACGAATGCGGGTCTGCTAGAGAGCCATCCTCACAGCATCACGATTACGAAGGAAGCGCCGAATTATCAGGCGCGACGGTAGTCAAGTCAGTGACCAGTGACCGGTAATCAGTATTCGGTTGACTGATTACTGATTACTTTCCATCAGATTATGCCCCAGAATTCAGATCTACTTTCCCTACTAAACGCCGCAGCCGATGCGCGGGTTGCGTTTTTTGACGACAAGCACGTTGAGGCGTTTCGTTTGTTTAATGGGTTTGTGGAGGGGTATTCGAGTCTAGTGATTGATTTGTATGGCAAGACGGCGTTGGTGCATGATTATGGGGAGGGGAGTGTTTCGGCCGAAATCCGCTCCACCGTCCAGTCTTGGCTCCTCAACCGCTTCCCTTGGCTAAACACAGTCGTCGTCAAACAACGCAAAGGTACGACCGATGAAGCGAAGCGCGGCATCATTACGTATGGTACCCGCCCCGACCGCAAGATTCGTGAGCATGGCGTCTGGTACGCAGTCGATCTGCTGATGAATCGCGACGCCAGCTTCTATCTTGATACGCGTAATTTGCGGCACTGGATTTTGGATAATCTGGCGGGCAAAGATGTGCTGAACACGTTTGCCTACACAGGCAGCCTTGGTGTGGCAGCGACAGCAGCGGGCGCGTCGCGGGTGTTGCAGAGTGATCTGAACAAGCAGTTTTTGAATGTGGCGAAAACGTCGCATTCGATTAATGGATTTCCAATTGTGAAGCGCGAGTTTCAGGCTTTGGATTTCTTCCCACACATGACTCGGCTCAAGCGAGCAGGCGAGCTTTTCGACTGTGTGCTGATTGACCCGCCATTTTTCTCGCAGACGCAGGCGGGGCAGGTTGATTTGGCGCAGAATGTGACGCGCTTGATCAACAAGGTGCGTCCTGTGGTGAAGCATGGCGGGCAGATTGTGGTGATCAACAATGCGCTGTTTTTTAGTGGGCAGGCGTTTTGGGAAGCGTTGGAATTATTATGCGTGGGGGGGTATGTGGAGATTGGCGGGAAGGTGGATATTTCGGCCGATTTCACCGGCTACCCAACGACCCGCCAAACCGAACCAATCACCGATCCAGCACCCTTCAACCACTCAACCAAAATCGCGATTCTCAACATTTCCCACAAATCGTAATTGAGTAGTCGTCTTGATTTGCGATATTCAAAATAGTCCCTAAAAGTGAATGGTCTACGTTAGTGGCGCACTTTGTCACTACTTTACTGATCCCCTTAGACATATAACTCAGCCGCAGATCAATAAGGAGATCATTCGATGAACCAAATCTTTAAACCAATCAACTGGCGTACGCTGCCGCGCGACTTTCTTGTCATTCAAATTGGGTTTGCCCTGTTTGGGCTGTCAATTGCGTTGTTGATTAATGCCAATCTCGGCACAAGCCCGTGGGTGATGCTGACGGTGGCGTTGGCGGACATCACAGGGATGACCGAAGGCACAATTACGCAGCTTACGGGGTTTGTTGTGCTGGGGTTGGGGATGTTGATGCGTGAGCGGATTGGCTGGGGAACGTTGGGCAACATCATTTTCATTGGCCCATGGCTCGATCTCTTTTTGCCCTATGTGCCGGATGTCACGGGTAATTGGCTGGTGCAGGGCATTATGTTGCTGGTGTCGCTGGTGATGATGGGGGTTGCCAGCGCGATTTACATCGGCGTCAATGCGGGCGCGGGGCCGCGTGATAGTTTGATGCTGGCGGTCGAGCGCGTGACCGGTTTGACGTTGCGGACAGCACGGAGCAGCATCGAGCTGGTCGTATTTGTCGTGAGCTGGTTTTTGGGCGGCCCGTTTGGGGTTGGGACGATTGTATTTGCGATTGGTATCGGCCCCGCGGTGCAGTGGGCATTTAAGCTTTTTGGCGTGAAGCGAGAGCCTCCTGTTGTTGTAGAGCAGAAGGCATGACTCGACAGAAATTGTTTGGGTGTGTTTCAAGGGCTTTAAGGTGGCTAGTCAGCTAGTCAGTGAAGAAAAAGCCGTGAATGACGTTGCCCTCAAGCCAATATAGCCGCTACGTTCAGATAATCGAGGGCTATTTTTGCTGAAGTGCTGAAATGCTGAAGTGCTGAAATGCTGAAGTGCTGAAATGCTGACCAGCCTGAACAAGTAAATGAAACACTCCCCAATTATTTAAAAGGTATCGGATAGATCACGCCACCATCTAAGTACAATCTGTTGAGACTACGCGGCAGGTTAAACTGTGTTTGTGGGCCGAGATGACGATCGTAAATATCGGCGTAGTTTCCGACCTGCCTAATGATTTCATAGCAAAAGTGATTGCTCAGGCCAAACTGCTCGCCTAATTCCCCTTCGACTCCGAGCAATTGTCGAATTGCTGCATCTTCAGACAAACGCATCTCGTCAACGTTTTCTTGTGTTACCCCAAGCAATTCGCCATTAAACAGACATTGTACAGACCATGTCACCACGTCATGCCAATTATCATCTTCGTGGCGAACGACCGGTGCAAGCGGTTCGCGGCTTATATCTTCCGCAAGAATAATGTGTTCTTCAGGGGCTTCTAATAGGGTGCGCTGGGCGAGTAAACTGGATTTGTCTCCAGTAAATCCATCACAGGTACCTTGCTCATACTGGTCACGTGCTGCAACGCGATCGGCAAACTCGATTATCTCTAGGGGCAGCCCGAGGTTGGCATAGTAGCTTGCTAGATTTGCGGCCGAGGTGCTGGCCGTTTGCACACAAATGGCTTTACCTGATATGTCTGAGAGTCGCTTAATGCCGCTGTTGGCACGCACCATGATGCCTTGCCCATCATAAAATGTAACGGGGGCGAAATTCAGGCGGAGATTTGTGTCACGTGTTAGCGTATGGGTTGTATTACGGATGAGGACATCAATTTCGGCCGATTGCAATGCTGCGAAGCGCAGTCGGCTTGTTAAAGGCGTAATGTCAATGTTTTCACTGCCGTCTGGCCCTAATACGGCTGCTGCAATTGCACGACAAATATCAATATCAAAGCCAACAAATCGCCCCTGATTCGGATCAAGAAAGCCAAAGCCCGGTACATCTGCATTGCCGCCGCAGCGTAGGAACCCTCGGTCACGCACGTCTTGAGCCGTATCGCCTCCCTCAACGAATTCAACCTGCTCACGAATGACCTGCGCTTCGAGAAAGTTAAGGTTGCTGCTTGGGTCTTCTAACGCTTCCAAACGTTCTTGCGCCTCACGATAGCGCAGCTTGAGTTGCTCATGGGTTGCGCTTAGCTCAGCGAGGCGAATCTGATCCTTACTTTGCTGCCGCTCACCGGCTTGGCAAGCGGTCAGCAAGATGCTCAAAAACAGGCAAAACAAGATTGTTGTGAATTGCTTCATGCGCTAACCCCATTGAGAGTTCCTGCGTGTGTGTGATTTGCCTCTGGTTCAGGCTCACCTTTGAGACGGCGGATGGCGTGCTGTCGTTCTGTAACTACCGCGCTGACTTCGGCCGAAAAGTTTGGAAAGCGATTGATAATTTGGTTCATCGTTTGATAATCTAACAAAATCAACTCTGTATCTTGCACAACTGTGATGTTTATTTGACTCGCTGAGCGACCAAAAATCCCTGACTCGCCAAAGAAGTCGCCACGTTGCAAATGCTTATAAAGACATTCGATCCCATCAACGTTTTCCACACACAGGTTCACCTTCCCTGAAAGCATGACGTGGACACCCTGCTCTTGCTCATTGATACGAACGATATGTTCTGATTCAGCAAAGCACAGCAGATTTGCCTCGGCCGCTAGCTGCTCAATTGCCGAATCAGGCAACATTTCAAACGTACTTAGTTCGCGCAACATGGCCGCCACTGCTGTCGAGGTTAACTCAGATTCTTTGTTGACGGTGGGCGCATCGTAATGGAACAGGTCATAAGCTGGACTGGGGAATGGCACCTTGTGCCGCTGGGCTGCGTACCAGACGCGCGTCATAAATTGATTGTCAATCACAAGCTGGTCGGCCACATCTGCAATCCAGTAGCGTATTTCATACCCCATCAGCGGATCATCGATTTTCGTTACGGCGACGGTCGGTGCTGGTGTGTGTAAAACACCCTGCGTTCCAAGCAGCGTATCAATAAACATGCGTTTAACTTTGTTGGGCGGGGTGACATACGCGACATCGATCTGCCGCACGACGCAGGTGTATGGAGAGGGACGGCTGTGATTTACAATCGATTCGGCCGAAATTGCCCCATTCGGGATCACGATCAAATCGCCTAACCTGTCTTCCAAACTGGTATAGCGCCAGTTCACCTCGACAACACGCCCTTTGATGCCATTGACGCTAATCCACTCGTTGACAGTGAATGGACTATTCGCGACTAGAAGCAGACCGGAGACTAAATTGCTCAGGGTGTCCTGCAAAGCAAATGCGATAACAACCGACCCTAAGCCCAGCGTCGTTGCTAGCTCCGCAATTGGCTGCCCCCATACATTTTGTATCACATGGACAAGTACCGCCGTCACCGCTGCAAACGTAGGCAAGCGCAGCATCAGAGAGGGGACACGCGCTTGGGCTTCTGACTCCCCATTGAGAAACACACGTGACAGTCGGATGATGCCTAACGTTGCCACACCCCATGCCAGCGTGCTAACAAGCCGTACGCCGATGTTTGCCTCTTCAACGACGATAATGAAGCGCAGCATAAACAGCAGCGCCATGCCGGGTAAAACAGTGTCACGTATAAACTGGACGACATCTGTTGCCTGATGATTTTGCCGTCTTAGTCGGTCGAGCAACTCGTTGAACACAATGATCAGCACAGAAACGCCGATCACACCCACTAAACTCCACATAAATAGCGGTGTCTGGAAGATATTCATCGCTAAGCTCCTTGGATAATTGTAGGTTGTGGCTTGTCCTGTTTTAAAGCGTAGACAACAGTTGCATCTTCTTCTGGGTCTAAGATTGAATGCTGCTCAAAGTGGAAGTGCTCACTCACGCGCTGGATCACCTGCTCCGTCACGAGCACATGATTGGGGTCGGCTTCTAGATGGATACGCTGTGCGACATTGACCGTTTCGCCCCATAACTCAAAATCGAAGCGGCGTGTGCCGACAACGCCCACGATGACTGGCCCCGAGTTGATCCCGATTTGGACGCTTAAATGCTCGTCATGCTGCACGTCAAATCGTTTAATGATGTTCAATGCAACATTTGCGAAATCGACAATGCGTTTGGCGTGATCAAGTCGAGCTGTTGTGATGCCGCAGGCTGCAATATATGTTTCGCCGATTGTGCGCACGCGATCGATTAAATGTCTTTCGGCCGCTTCATCAAGCAACTCAATGAGTTCTTCCAAATATTCGGCCGAAACCAAAGCGCCCAATCGCGCTGACATTTGAGCAAAGCCCTGTAGCCGAATGTAGATTACCGATACTTGCTGTAGCTGATCGGCAATTCGCTCGCCAGCCGTTAACCGTTTTGCCAGGCTAGCTGGCAAAATGTTGAGCAGTAAGCGCTCATTCTCGCTGTTTTTCTCAGCAATAATTTGTTCCTGTGTGCGCTTACTCTCCGCCATCGCGTTAAAGCTGCTCGCCAGATTGCCAAATTCGTCATCCGTTGTCACATCAATGTAAACATCTGTCTCACCCTCACTTAGTTTTTTAGCGCCTTCGGTCAGCTTGTCGATCGGTCTCAAGAAACGCTGTGACAGTATGATTGAGACAAAGCCAACGAGCATAATAAATCCAACGCCCCAAATCAAAATATTGCGTTGCAACATGGTGATTGGCGCAAACGCCTCCGCCGTTTCAATCTCAGATAAAATGATCCAGTTCAATCCGGGGATGTTGATGGGAGCATAAGAACTTAGAACGGGAATGTTGCGATATCCATTGATAATGTCTGTGCCTCTTTGGGTATCAAAGGCTAATTCCACCGCGTCGGTTGTGACAGGCTGGAGCAGGACGGAGGTATCAAAACGATCGATGCGGGCTAAGGTTTCGGCCGAAACGCCCGCTAGCTGCATATCGACGTTGTAAGCCTGCTTATCTTCCAAGTAAAAACGTGAATCAGATCGCAACAGCTGATCCGCACCCACCAGATAGCTTTCACCAGTCAACCCCAATCCATCACGCTCCCAGTCTCTATCCCCTGTCATCACGCGATTGATCTCATCGAGAGGGAGCTGAATGGCTAAGATCCCAACCGCTTGCGTCCGATCAAAAATTGGTGTGCCGACAAACGCTGCGGGAGCCGCATACGAAGGGTCATACGCTCGGAAGTCAACAATTGAGATGCGGCCGCGTTCAGGCTCCTGGCGAATCTGTGCGGCGAGCACGCCTAAGCCGCTTTCACGATAGGGCCCCTCGCGTAAGCTTGTCGCGAAATCAGCTTCTTTGAAGACGCTATAGACAATATTGCCCGTTTCGAGGTCGATCAAAAATAGATCGTAATAGTTAAACTCATCGACTAAGTTGCGAAATAGGGGATGGTAAAACTGATGAAAACGATTGTAAATGGTGGAATCGTTTTCTGAGGCAGCCATTTTTTCTTTTTCGCCAATGGGGAAGGGGTTGTTGACAATATAATGGTACTGAAAATAGTTGGCGACCGGCCGACGCGGACGATACAGGACTGATAAAGCAGGTTCGCCTAGATTGTCTGACAACCTAGACAAGAACCCATCTTCATAATAGTCTGCAATTGCCTGTAGCTCTTCTGGTGCCGTGGAGCGATAGACGCCAACTTGATACCCCTCCTTAAACTCGTTCATCGCATTGACTACCATGCGATCTTCTGCCAGCGTGCGCGTATGGCTAAATATCACATCAAAATAACGCTCAATTTGATATGCTTTGGATGACCGTACGCTGGTTAGATTGTTGACGATGGCATCGTTAAGTGAGGTTTGTCCATTACGCCAGCCGAGCACGCCGATGACGATAATGGCTAGCAAGCTCACGATCATTAGCATGAGGATCAATCGTGACTTGATACTTAAATGTGCAATGCGAAACATTGGTGACTTTCTCCCGAAAATACTACCCTGTTTGGCCAGATGCTATCTTGGCAAGCTTATCCGCTGCATTGAGCAGCACTCAACCTAGAAACTGCACGTCTAATTTGCATTCACTACAGTGTCAACTAAATTCTGATGGATTTATTTATCGCGTATAGAGATGCTGATTTGTCGGCCGCGAGCGGCCAAGCTAGAAAACAGTCGCATCAATACGCGGTATTCAAAATCGTTAAAAACTCTGTTGACACTGTATTCGCTACGCTGCAAATAAAGTTTCTGCCTATGCTGTTGTTCGCGTGATGATTTCTATTTTAATCAGTATGTTGCCGTGTAACCAAGGTGGTTGACGCCAAATTTTCGTGATTTGTATGCAACTATACGCCAAATTATGAAAAAGAGGAAAGCGAGTTCATTCACGAGCTAGGGCGATTCAGTA
>JACLAD010016326.1_pt1 | contig 15325 bp, 8 predicted proteins | sample 8027901 | NCBI WGS metagenome assembly JACLAD01 (sample SAMN15725071, study PRJNA655200) | protist metagenome | isolation source: fluorescence activated cell sorting (FACS) single amplified genomes of... | place: Spain: Blaines Bay Microbial Observatory, Mediterranean Sea | collected 2016-07-05 | reverse complement strand
CCAGCTTTCTTAAACGTTGTTTCTCTTTAACTTTTAAATGTTCCTCTTTATCACGTATTCGATCAAATTGCATTTTAAATTTTACTTCTGTTTCTTTTTTTAATAGTTCCGAACGTTCTTTTAAATATTGCTGTTTTTTCATCTTTTTCATTCGTTGTATTTTTTTTTCTTCTCTGTCTATTTCAATACGTTGTTGAGGTGTTATTTCTGGTAAACTACCACTTGACTTTGATCGTCCTCCATGATCAACATTTGGTGATGTTATTAAAACCTTTGACAATTTATCAGACGTTCTTGTATATTCTATAAAATCTGACGGACCTGGTACACGTAAACTTCTTGCTATAATTTCGTCACTACGTCTCTTTTCTAATTCCGACTGTGTTTCCTTTTGCATAATTATAGAACGCTCCGCTCTTTTCGCATCTCCTAATTGTCTTTGTAAGAATATTCTTAATTGTTTTTCATGCCTTTCTTCCATTTTTCTCTTCATTTTTTTCGTATTTCTATTAAAGCGTCGGGTTTGCTTTTTTAAATAGTCATTATCTTGAGACATTTCGATTGATTATGATTTTAATGTTGATGGTTTTGTACAGATGATTATAGGTTGATATTCTTGATCTTATTCTATTGTCCGATATATCCGATAGTATTTATAATATGTATTTTGGGCAAACGAAAATTAAATCAATACTGTAATAAACAACAACACATGAAGAAGAAGAATGAAGACGACGAATAAAAAAAAAATGTTTTTTTATAACAGCTATCCAGCCAAGGCCAGCTATCCGGAGCAGGCCCAGCTAAGGCCAGCAGGCATACATCATTGTGATGGTGCAAAATGTGCTCAGGTGAGATCCTTAATAACTCTCCCAATTTTTTTCAAGATGGCAAACACATCATCATCATTAAAATAATTAGTATATTATTTACGACTGTAAATTGATGAAAGAAAAAGTAATAATACTATGTGCGTGTGTGTGTGTGTGTGTACATATATATATAATACGTACAACATCCAATTCCATATCATTATCATCAAATAGTATCTACCATTAAATTTTTAACATATACAAAATGTTTAATTATTTGAAAACGAATATAACACAAGCTGCAAATACTGCAGCGGAAAAAATTAAAACAGTTGTGGAAAATGTTGATACTTCGCAGTTTAATTTAGATAACTTACAAAAACAAATGAATAGTTTAGAAGAGTCAATGGTTAGTGGTATTCCAGATGGATCTAATGGTGATCATTTAGTAAATGGATTAGATGTTACATATGTTACTCCACGAATTATTGCCATGGGATTTCCACAAGAATCAGACGAGGCTACGAGACGTGGCAGACGAAATCCAATAACTGAAGTTTCAGATTTATTAAATACAAGTCATAAAGACCGTTATATGATTTGGAACTTAAGTGAGGAAGAATATAATTATGAGTTATTTAATAATCAAGTTCAAGAATACAAATTTCCTGGCCACCCCGCGCCACCATTAGGATTGATGTTTCAAATATGTACATCGGTGGAGAGCTGGCTATCACAAGATACAGCTAATGTTGCTGTCATCCATTGTATGACTGGACGTGGTCGTACCGCAAGTGTGATTGCATGTGTATTATCCTGGATAGGCGAAATAGAATCACCTATCGATGCGTTGCAACATGTTGCAAATAAAAGACGTACTAATTTGGAAAGATTGGTGATACCATCACAAAGGCGATATGTGCAATATTTCACTAGTGTAATGGATGGCGTAAAGCCGCGTTCTGAGCCTGTTAAATTAAAACGTGTTATTGTAAATACCATCCCACGTTTTTTTAAAAATAATAATAAAAAGAAAAAAAGCAATAATAATTCAGAAGGAGGAGGCTCCAATAATGGCAATAACAATAACAATAATGGGAATACCATCGAAGGACCACAATGCGACGGTTGTCGACCTTACTTGCAAGTATTTAAAAATGGTAAATTATTATATAGTAGCACGTGGAGTGATTCCAACCAAGTTGAAGAGATACCAAAATATTTTCAAAGTGATGGATCATTTGCATTTAATATTGATTGTGTATTAGATGGAGATATACTTGTACGATGTCGCCATGTTAATGAAAATGGAAAACGATTATCAATGTTTCGTGCGGCATTCCATACAGGATACATACCACAAGGTATTCAACGCCTTCCTAAAAATCAATGCGATGGTGCGGCAAATGATCGAAGATTTGATGTAGATTTCTTTGTTGATTTAATTTTTGAACCCGCAAGAAGACGTCGGGCTAAAACAGATTCAAATAATATTTTAGGAATGGATTTTGATTCACCAGTGTTGACAGGTGATTATGATGAAGTGATGCGAGCCAATTCACAATTTTGGACGGAAATATCAAAACGAAAAGAAAAGATAAGACAGGCAAAGGCAAAAGGATGGCGTTCCATTGTAGATAAACGACCAATCAACGATAGCAACAGCAATAGTAGAAACAATAGGAATAAAAATGTTGACTCGAAAAAAAGTAAAAAAGATGCATTTAGTATGTTAGATGAAAGCGATGATATTTCAAATATTTCACCAGAGAAATCATCATCACCTGTGAAACCTTTATCAAATAATTATGTCAAGTCCAAACCAATAAAAGCATCATCAGTAATTTCGAAAGCGTTATCACAAAATAATGATTCAAAAGTAAATACGTCATCAAACAACAAGTCAAAGACAACAGAAATAATTAAAGAAACGCATGAAGACGATTTCAAAAAAAAGAAATTAGAAAAAGAATCAAATCAATCATTAGATGAATTGGCTGAATTAGAACAAGAACTTGGTTTGGAATCATTCAGTGATGAAATAAGACAACTTGATGATGATATAAAAATGAATAGTGGAACACCTACAAATAAAAAAACAGAAAAATCATCATCATTGAACAAAACAACGCCTAGTGCTAATATGGAATCACCAGATATTAGTGTTAATACAAGCAATGGCATTGGTACGTTAGAAGATGAATTGAAAGATTTAGATGCTGAATTAGCGTTACTCGGTGATGATGATGAGTTTGATGATAGTGCATTTGATGATACGGATTTTGCTGATTTAGAAAAAGAATTTGATGAGATTGATGGGTTGTAGTAGAAAAGGGAAAATGCATGGTGCCATGTGTGTTTTAAAAATTTAAAACTAAGAGCCATACTCGAAACACACCTTTCATCTCTCAAACATTATGTATTAAAATGTATCTCTAGGAACAAAATTGTTACCACACTCCTCTCAAAACAAGAAGATTTAGCTTAATGTATATTTTTAATGATTTAATATAATAATATATCAAAATATACGCTTTTACGCTTACGCTTTGCTTTTATTTTTCTATTTTTCTACTTATTTTTGCCTTTTTTGATCAGATTCTGTATTAAATACTTAACGACTGCACGAGCAAATCGGCCCCTTTCTCGTTCATCTCGACAAAAGTTATTACCAGAGATTAATAATTATTTGCATTTTTGCTTTTTTTAATAATGAAAATTGCATAACTAATGAATTAGAAGATCTAGAGAGAGGGAGAGAAAACGTAGATTTGGACCTGGAAATGCCTCTGGTGTCCAGAGAAGGAGAGAGTTACTGGGTTGACTAATGAAACTTTACAGCAGAGGTAGAGAAGTACAACAGCCCAGTAGCTAGTGAAATAACACAAACAAAGTTAGAGCTAGTGTAAAAACATACCATCTGCTGGTATTCTGGTGTTCTGGTATAATATTGTGCTACCACCGGTGGTATTCGCAAGGTATTAATATTACTCAGTACCTGGTATAATACACAGTAGCTAAGCCATCAACACATCACATCATCCTCTCTCTGACATCTGACATCATATATCATCATCTCCACATCAAAAACGAAAGATACAGCAAACCATGCAAAAGATCAAGATTATACAAGAACAAGAACATATACAAAATAACGATAATAAATTTAACAATAAAATGGATTTAGGATTAACGGACAAAGTATGCATGGTCACTGCCGCTTCAAAAGGTTTAGGACGAGCATCTGCATTGGCATTGGCCATGAACGGTGCATGCGTGTGCATTTCCTCACGAACTGAAAAAGACATACAAGCAGCTGCAAAGATGATTGCAGAGAAAACTGGAAAACCAGAAAATATATTAGCTTTAAGTGCTGATATCACAGAACAAGAAGGGATTGATAAAGTCTACGATGCCATGATAGCTAAATGGGGAAGATGTGATATTCTTGTCAGTAATTGTGGTGGTAAGTAATATAGTTACACTGTATAAAAAATATATATATATAATACATTTTACTGCTCTCAATTGGTATCTTTTTACGTAGGACAGAGACAGGTAATGAATATATCTAACATCTAACACAACACAAATTGTTATTGTTATTATTATTACATAACAGGACCTCCACCAGGGAACTATGCATCTTTAAAAATACAAGATTATGAAGATGGTTTGAAACGAACATTTATGAGTTTTGTCAGAGCATGTTACAAAGTTACACCCGGTATGGAGAAAAACGGTGGTGGAAGTATTGTAACAATACAAAGTTATACCATTAAATCACCATTACAAAATTTAATATTAAGTAATTCGATACGTCTTGCAGTTGTTGGTATGGTTCGTAGTATGGCTAATGAATTAGGACCAAAAGGCATTCGCGTGAATTCAGTCAATCCAGGTTCTCATGGGACAGATCGTCTATTAAATAATTATCGTGCAGCTGCTGAACGTTCAAAGATGCCATTGGATAAAATGTTGGAACGTGCATCAAAGTCTATACCTTTAAGAAGAATTAATACCGCTGAAAATTTCGGCGAGAATGTTGCATGGGTTGCATCACCAGCTGCTAGTTATATTACAGGACAAGCAATTATGGTTGATGGTGGTGCAGCACCAAGTCCATTATAAAAAATATTTACGTACACATACGTATATATATAATATTGGAACTCGTTTGTGAGTGTTTGTGGTACGAGTGTGTAAATAATTAATGTTTTTTATTATTATATTACGTATATTTTAATTTACGCAATAATTTATATTTTTTAATTTACTCATGATATAATTCTTATGATATTATATATGATACTCTTCAAAAAAAGAATAACAGAGAATATCAAAAATGATACATGTACATAAAAGTTAATATTAAAACAACACTGTAGTAATATGCGCCGCCCAGTAACTTTTACTAAAAACATTCTCTCACCAACACACACCCTGTTTTTCCCACGAATAATATATATATATATTTTTCTCTTTTCTTTTTAATCCTTCTTCGTTTCAACATATCTAGTACCACATAAAAAATCCATCATGCCACCGACTCCGAAATTGTATTTAAATTTCTCATGATGAATATCATGTCCTTTCGCAGCAAATACATGATAACCAGAATGTGCCCCAGCGGTATTAAACAACGATAAAAAAAACCAAAAGAAAGCGGTATATGGATGGCAATTTGAAAATACAGGTCCAAGTGCAACACCTAAATGATTACCGATCGTAAATTCAATTGGATTGGCATACATACATGCAACCGCTGTCGGTGCTTTAAATCGATGATGTAATTTATGAATCAGTTTGTAAAGAAATGGATAATGCAAGATTCGATGAGTTATATAAAACCAAACATCCACAGTGAGAATATGTACCAACATATCGAACGGAGCCCTGTACATATTAAACTCTCTCTCTGCATAATTCATCACTATATTCTCGCCACGATATCTCTGCAAGTGAAACCAAAAATACATTAATGGTAACGTAATAACCCAAGAAAACACAATCAAATTAATATTTGACAAACTCACTGCTTGTAACCATTCACTAAGAGTAAAATAAGATCTGCTATCTTGAGTCTTCCAATGTTTTAATGGCAATAAATCCATAAATGTACATAGTAATGACATAGACCAATATCCAAAAAAAGCGCTGAAAAAACATATATTGACTACATGATTTTCCAACGGGTTGTAGTGAAAATTTGCATTTGTATAATTTGCAATAGGTTCAATACTTTGAGAGTTTTCATTGATAAATTTTGGTTGAAAATAATTTTCATAAAATGGTATAACAAAATATTGCGTTGCTAATATTGAAGTAGCAATGCTAAATGGTTGAAATCCAAACATTTTTGTGGTTATCTCTGATGTTTTCATGGTTGATACAGGTGGGTCGTTGTTGTTGTTGTTATTGTTGTTGTAATTCTTGTTGTAGCTGTGAGTAAGTTCCTTGGTATTTGCACATTCATATCAAACAACAAACGTACACTGGTACACCGCGCGATCATGCCAGCATTATAATAGCATGGCCTTACCACTACTGGTGGTAGAGCTGTATTAATATAAAAAAAGACAAACAAAAAAAACTGGCCAACCAGCCAACCGGGCCAACGCCCAACGCACCAACCAACACACACAGACACCTTCCAGACTTCTTTCTTCTTCTTTTTAAATTTTATCTCCCCACAAAGTATCAAAAATCTAAGCAATAAAAATCTTCAAAATACAACATCGATATCACTAGATAAATCTGCAAATCAAAATAATATTTACATTATGGATGATATTAAAAAACAAGTGAGTAAAAAAAAAAAAGAAGGCGATTCTGATTTTAAACGTGGTAAAATATCTTTTGCTGCGGAAGCATATCGTTCAGCATTACGTTTGATCAATTCAACACCAGAATCTAAAAAGAAGCTAAAAGCATGGACAGCAATCATATCAGGCATGTTAAGTACATGTTACGTGAAACAAGGTTCATGGAAAGAAGCAATTCAATTTGCTGACGATGCGATTGAATTAAGCAAAGGTAAAAATGTTAAAGCATATATAGCAAAAACTGTTGCTAGTGATAAGATAGGGGAGTTAAAAGTAGCATTAGAAACAGGGACGAAAGCACTTGAATTGGATAAGTCGTTACATGAAATACAATTAATTACACATCGCTGTTCGATACTGTTAAACGGTGTAATAAAAGGACCGAAACCTCGCTCGAGTGATTTTGAACAAGTATCTACTCTTGGCGAAGGTAATTACTCAGATGTTTTTAAAGTTAGGTCTATTTGGACAAATCAAATTTTTGCATTAAAAGTTTTATCTTTAGATAAAGTAAAGAAAAAAGAAAAACGTCATAAAAATATTAAAAATGAAATTATGATGGAACGAGAGGTATTATTAAATCTAAACCATCCAAACATAGTAAAATTGTATCATACTTTTGGTGATGTTGCTGCGTTGTATTATTTATTTGATTATACGGAAAATATGGAAGAATTATGGAGTTTAATGTTAGGTAGTAAATCGAAAAAATATCAAATTGGTTTACAAGAAAGTTATGCTAGGTATTTATTTGCACAATTAATTAACGGGATTGAATATTTACATCGTGAAGGTATTGTACATCGAGATTTAAAACCTGAAAATATTATGGTAAAGCCAAATGGGCATTTAATCATCATAGATTTTGGTACTTGTAAAAACTTAATAAATACAAAGTTCAATGGCCCAGAATTTGTTGGCACGGCTGAATACATGTCGCCAGAAGCTATAGATAATATAGGAACAGATACAAATTCAGATTTATGGAGTATTGGATGCATATTATACCAAATGTTACTTGGACCAGTGCCATTTAAAGGTGGTAGTGAATATTACACATTTTTAAGAGTTCAAAATGGTCTTCCATTTGATATTTATCCAGGTACAGTATCACAAGAAGGTTTAGATTTGATTATGTCGTTATTGAAGCGAGATCCGAAAAATCGTATTGGTTACCATGAGCCACCTCCAAGTCCATGTACGAGGGAAACATATAGGAACGCTATTAATTACGATATGATAAAAAGGCATTCCTTCTTCAGCACTTCATACGCTGGCCATACACCAATTAATTTCAATACGATAGAAAAAGTTGATGTGTTAAAAAATGGAAAACCACCATTGCAAACATTAACTGAATTGTATTTAGAAGGTGTTTGTGAAAGTGCAATGAAAGGTTTACGACCAAAATTATATAAATTAAACAATAAAATACGTAACAAAGTAAAGCATTACTTTAGGATAAGGCGTAAATTGAAGGAGCCTGACGTTGTCCGATTATTTTATAAAAATAGAATGGACGCAACCTTTGCAAAAATTGAAGATCGTAGCGTTCTTGGTTACAGTCAAGCCGAAGGGAGTAATTTTGTCCGTCCATTTTATTTTGTACAAGTATCACATCCATCCATCGGTATCTCATTAGATTCGCCTCAAGCTGAACGATTAAAACATTTAATTGAAGCAGTAAATAACATTAAGCCACGTCCAGCTTTTTTCATATGCATTGGAGATTTAACTGAACATAGTTGCGAAGCGGAAGATGATGAAGATAATGTTAGGTATCAGCTAGAAGTTGCTAATTACAAAACATTGCTATGTAAACTAGCACCTACAATTACTGTTATATCCGTTGGAAGCGAGAAGAATTATGGAAAAGCTCCATTAACAGAGAACAAAATTATGCGATATCGAAAAGATTTCGGCGAGGATTATTTTAGATTTTGGAAAAGTGGTATATGTTTTATTGTTATCAACAGCGTTTTGTTAGAATCCATTAAAGATGATTTTATAGATGCAAATGATAATGTAGAAGAAACTGAAGTTGATTCAAGCAAGGTAATGGTAAATCGTTGGAAACACTTCAATGAAAATTATAAAGATAAAACATTATGGGGGAAGCATGTCCAGTGGATTAAGCAAACGCTGTTTTTGGCACGAACAAATTCCAAACAAGCCGTTTTACTTAGTAATCATGTATTGAAAACAAACGAAGATAATAATTTGAATCCTCAATTGCCAAGTTATTATACTGATTTTTTAATTGAAAAAATGAAGTGGAGTTATTGCAAGACTGCAATTAGTCCACATAAAACTCGAAATAGTCGGATTGTTGATAAAACAACTTCTGAAGGCTACGAGGCAAATGATATTTCATGTTTAACTACCATGGCCTCTGATGGATTCCGCTTAGTCCGTATGTTTGATGATTCTATTCGCACGGCATACCATACGCTTGGTTCAAGTATGATAAAAACAGTCAGTCTGAAACCAGAGGATAATGTCGAAACTGTCGTCATAAATGAAGATGTTAGTAATAATAATTCATTACAATTTAAAAATCAAACGGATTATGATGCACATTTAGATGCATTAGGAAATCAAATCGACAACGCTAAGGATGAAAAAGATATTGAAGTATCATTAGAAGGTTTAAATATCGCACCAAGTAATTTAGTTCAATTAGATAACGATATTACTAACGGTGAGGATAGTGATGATAGCGATGATGATGATGGGGAGCTTGTTGTAGAAGATGTAACCAACGAGCAGGAGAGTTAATTATATGATAACACGCACACATAATATATTTTTGAGTGTAAATGTGGTGTTATATATTTAATACGAAAAAGCATATATTTCGTATTTTTGGTGGTACTTCGTATAACATTAAAAATACAAAACATCCATATGCATAAAATATATATATTAATATTATTTTACTTATATAATTTGTTTTACGCATATTAAATTATATTTATTTTTTACGCATAATTTTTATTTTTTACGTTAATTTACTGCATACTCATGTGATAATTCCTACTCTTCAAAAGAAGACTAATATATATCTCACATATATGGTTGGAAATACATATTACTATATAGCGACCCTTTAAATCGTTTATAATTTTGGATTTAACTTACGGGGAGTAAAAGAACTTTTATATATAAATTATGAGTAAGAGAAAATTTTTATATATGGTTGCATATTATGATATGTATATATGCATATATAAAAATTTTTATAGAATACCGTTTCCGCTGAAATCTTAATAAAAATATATTCGTACGTATTTTCTTTTACGACACACACACAGCAGTAGATAAAATAACACTTCTATTGCTGGATTCCCCATTTTGAATGTATTTTTTTTTATTTTATTTAATATCCTTCCTCTCCAGCTCTCTCTAATATCTATATATATATATTTGTAATATCATAATATATCATATTATGATAATGAAATACCTACTTTTTCCTACATACTACACATAAAACGTAATCTTTTCTCCTTTTTTTTCTTTTCCCTTTTTACTTTCAATTATTGCTTCGCTCATTTTCTACTTATATATATGAGATTATAGCAAAAAAAGAAAATTAAATTACATACTTTTTGGTGCATTGTAATCAAATCCAAATCTTAATGGATCATTTGTAAAAGCCAATATATAAATAATTGCGCCGAAAAGTGCACCTATAACTGGAGCAATCATGTAAATTACTAAATTTGCTTCAAAGTTCCATGCAACAACCACAGGTGAAAATGCCCGTACAGGATTGAATGATGCACCTGTGAATGGGTATGCAAAGATTTGTAATGCACACATGGCTAAGCCAATAGCCATAGGTGCTGATACATTTTTAGCGATTACAGAACGGGTTCTGCATGTATTTGTTAATATAACCCAAGTTAAAAAGAAAGTGCCAAAGACTTCAAATACGAAACCACTGCCAACTGTACTACCATAATTAAGTTGTGGCGCACCAATTTTTGTTACACCAGTTGCTGCATTTGGAATCGTAGCAACTACTAAAGCAGCGCCAAACAGCCCACCAGCAAATTGTGCTATCAAGAAAAAAATGACACGACTGATGTCTTTACCATTCTTTTCTGAACCCCATTGATAACGCCCATGTGATGCATTCGTCAAGCCAATAGCTAAAGTAACAGCTGGGTTCATATAACCAACACCATATCTTGTAGTAATTTGTGTTAAATAAAGTAATACTGTATACGCTAAACCTTGTGTTAACGCAATAACAACTAGTCGCGGTGAGTTCAATTCATCGAATGTCACATTACCAGTGGATGTAACTATACCACAACATATGAATACATATAATGCGGTTGCTAGAAATTCTGTAAATACAGCCCTCCATTCAGTTTGGTCTGGCATGTTTCTTAATTTTTTATCTAGTATATTATACTATTTATGATTAAATATCTATATGATACTTAACTGTTAGACAATTATATAATCGTATATCTATATATATATGCCAATTAATTTATCTTTTTTTTGAATGATAATTGTTACAACTAAATTTCTTTGAATTGTTTCCAATTGTGTTTGTGTAGTATCATACAAACAGACAGACATTGTATGTACATATCATATATATATATTTGGATCTGGTGCCAATTATTATTATTAATCTAATTAAACAACTTGTACAAAAATAATAAATAAATATGATGATGATGATGATATTCACACAGTATTCCAGTATTCCTGTCGTATTACATGGTACCAGGTAGCTAGTAGAATTAGAAAAAAGATTTAGATTGATGCTGGATTGCCAGATTTTGCCATCTATGGCCAGTTAGTTGTTATAATACCTGGTATTAAATATCGAGTGAATAGCATGGTATATTAAAATCACCATGATAGCAAAAAAAATCGTCGTCTATGTACTTACCCCGTATACTTATATTAGACATGTACATATAGGAGAGCTAACAAAACAACTATACAAAACAGTACAAAATAAATCATCCTCATTTTGATTTAAAAACTAACTAAAAAGGGAGGGGAATAATCAACAAATAGCTATTATATCAAACATATTTAAACTATTTACATTTGTAACACACATATATATATAATAGTAAATACAATTTAATTCTTTTATATATTACATATATATGTACAATTGAAAGTAGGATAGGAAAAAAGAATAAAAATGATGAAATATATTGTATTCGCATTAATAGTATTGATAGGAACCACCCATGGTGCAGATACACGCACTGGTGCTGCACCACCAACCATGAGAGCTAAAGATTTAAACTTGATAGTTGACGCAGATGGTCTTGGAAAAGCAGATTTAACTTTTCAACTTGGTTCAGAAACGAAAAATATGTATAAGATAGTACATACTTCAGAAGAGAACGATGTGTTAAATGTCAAATTGGATGATGGTTCTGCAGTTTTGAAAATCATGGGTGCTTCATCTGGTAAAACATTAGGAGAAGCAGCAACTACTTTACTTGAAACGGAACGTCTAAACAAGGCGAAAAAAGCTTTAAATAAACTAAACAACAACAACCATAAACGTTCGTTGTTGCAAGCTGACGACAAGTTGGTGCAAACAGTTGCAGAAAAATCAGAAAATATTTCTTACAGTCGTATGATCGTAGCACCAAAAGGGAAATTAAGTACCAATGGAAAAATTCAATCTTTACAAGATGGAAAAGTAACCGTGCAAAACGAGAATCAATGGAAAATGGTAGTGGAGGAAGATTTCACGAAAGGTACTGTTGAGGAGTGGGTACGTGAAACTGGCCAAGATATGAATATTAGTGTTAATGATCAAGTCTCCACATGTGCTAAATTTCCACATGGCGACTCTGATTACTTTTTAGGTGCATTCTCGAACGTTCGTGTGAAGAAAACTTTCGCATTGCCATTTCATGAACAAGTACGTATAACGGCACGTGTTCATTTCCTAGACATGTGGGAAGGTGAAATAATGTATTTAAAAACTGATAATGGTTTAAAATGGAGTAGAGCACATAAATGGTGTAAAGAATTCCCAGAGAAGAAATGCCAGCCAACATCTGTTATTGAAACAGGTGCATTAGATTCATGTGGCGACCCAAACTTTTCGGATACACTGTCCGTACCAGTAGATATTTCCTTCCCTGCTGAAGGTAAAAGTGGCGTAACACTCGAGTTCGGTGGTGTATTAACTGATGGTAATACATGTAAAACGAAACAAGATTGTGCAAAAAATAGTTTTGAATGTAATCAAGGTTTTTGTGTAAATACAAAAGCAACTTGGGGGTTAGATGATGTGAGGATTTATATAAAGTAAAATAATATATATTACATATTCGTATATATTATATATATATACACTTCGTATATTACGCTCGTAATATTTATGCGCATCATTTTATATATATATTCTCGTAATATTTACATTCGTATTACTTAACACGAGAAGTGTAAAATTATTATTTTAAAAACTTATGGGCATAGATTTTAAGCTTAACCATCATTATTAATATTACACGAATATTATGATACACACGAATATTTTATTTTTTTATATAAAAACAGATATTTTAAAATATTAATCTTGTGATGCGCGCTCTTTCTTCTTATCATACGTAATTTTTTTCTTCTTGACCCTCTCAATGTTTGGAAAATTTCCTTCTTTTATTATTACGTTTTTTCTTATCATATCCACTTGTAGTACTAATCTGTTCACGCTTCGGTGCATATTTTTTCATGTATCTTTTTTCATTCTTATTCGTTTTTTTTAACTTTAACATCCAATCTGGCACATCATCACAACCACTTATTTTCATTACATTTGCAATACTTCTTAAATATTTCATGTCATTTTCCGTGAAAAAAGTAATTGCTTTGCCTTTACGCCCAGCACGCCCAGTACGTCCAATACGATGTACATAACTGACGGTACTTTGTGGAAAATCATAATTAATAACACAATTCACTCCTTTGAAATCCATACCACGTGCCATTAAATCGGTGGCGATCAATACCCAGATTTCACCAATACGAAATTTCTTAATGATGGTATCACGTTGATTTTTGGTTCTATCAGCATGTATTACATCCACATTTATGCCATCGTATACTAATTCTTTATATAATGCAGTTGCACGATCTTTACTTTGTACAAACATGATGACAGGCGGTGTCATCCCACCTTCTTGAATAAGTTGTCTCATGGCAATTAATTTGCCTTCTTCACGACCAACAAATACCAATTTCTGCTCGATAGTTTCAGTCGCAGCACCACGTTGTCCAATTTGCACACGCACTGGATCGATTAAAACAGATTTCACCAACTCTTCAATACCTTCAGGCATGGTTGCACTAAACATACTACGTTGCAACTGCTTTTGTTCCTCCACTGTTGTACCACATGCATTTATAATCTCATCAACTTGTTCCAAAAATCCATCTTCAAATAATTTATCAGCTTCATCTAATATTAAACATTTTAAATCTGTCAATGATAATAAATTTTCTTTTAACACTGTTAATAAACGTAGTGGTGTTGCAATCAATAAATCAAATTGTTGCCCATTATTGGTGCCCACAATATTTGTAAACTGTTTATTCGCACTGTTACTACTACTACTATTATTATTATTATTATTGCTGCTATGATTCGATAATAATTTTACAGATGATAAAACCGATGCTTTAAACTTTTTTCCAAAACTTAATCTTTGAAAATCACGAAAAATTTGTCCAGCGAGTTCTCTAGTAGGTGTTAATACTAATGCTTTCGTTGTTGCTACGGTCATTGAATCAACTGTTGATTGTTTATTTTTTCTAATAGATGCATTGATATTGCTTACAGGTCGCTTTAAAACATGACCGATTAATGGTATTAAAAACGCTGCGGTTTTACCACTACCAGTTGGTGCAACAGCTACAATGTCTCTTCCATCCATCATGACGGGTATTGCTTGCATTTGTATTGGAGTTGGTTCTTTATATCTAGAACTTTCAATATTGCTTAATAATATTCTACGTACATGTTCATCTTTTTTTCCACCATGAAAGTAAATCGATTCAAATGTTTCAGCTGGTTTTGGTATCATATTACCTTTGACATGAATGCGCATACGGCGCCTAAATGCATTTATTAATTCTAATTGATGTTTCAATTCATTTGTTTTGTCATTTATATTTCTAGATCCTGTTTTTTTATTTCCATTTTTGTTTACATTGTTATCACTATGGGATGGCTGATCTTTCCAACCACGAGATTCAGTTGTGTTGGCACTGTACATAGATATTTTATTTAAACCATCATCATCATCATCATCATCAGAGCTATGCATATCACCAGCTTGATCACCTCCCTTTCGTTTCGATTTCTTCTTCTTCTTCTTCTTCTTTTTTGATTTTTTATGTTTACCACCACTATCTTTTTCCTCATCATCCGAGGGCCAACTTATAATTGATTTTCCCATACCATTATTTGTGTTCTGTTTCGAATTATTTTGCTTCTTCTTCTCCTTTTTCCCTTTATTTTGTTCCGATGGTTCCCTGTTGTTAAAATTATTATCATCAAAAGTATCATTATTGAAAAAATCTATAGTTTCAGCTGGTGTAATTTCCTTTTGTCCATTATTATTATTGAAAAAATCAAGTTGATTTCTACTTTCTTGACTTCTTTTTTGACCAGAATTGAATAAT
>JACLAD010009576.1_pt1 | contig 15334 bp, 13 predicted proteins | sample 8027901 | NCBI WGS metagenome assembly JACLAD01 (sample SAMN15725071, study PRJNA655200) | protist metagenome | isolation source: fluorescence activated cell sorting (FACS) single amplified genomes of... | place: Spain: Blaines Bay Microbial Observatory, Mediterranean Sea | collected 2016-07-05 | reverse complement strand
AAAATTAAAAATTTAATATCTTTAGAAAAACCTAAAATTATTGATGTACAAAAGTCAAAAGATGGAACAATTAAATTTCTTCTTGAACTTAAAGACAAAAGAAATGTAGAGACAGTTCTTATTCCAGATAAAACACTTAGTCGATATACAATATGTTTGTCTGTTTCTGTTGGTTGTTATTTATCATGTGAGTTTTGTGCAACTGCACAAATTTCAAAAAGTTTAGTTAGAAATTTAAGTCCTGGTGAAATTATTTCACAAATTATTTTATGCAAAGATTATATAGATGATTGGTCTACTCAAAAGAAAATAACCAACCAAGTATTAATGGGCGAAGGAAGTCCATTTTTAAATTTAGACAACGTAAAAGTTGCAATTGATAATTCGAAAAATAAAGATGGTTTAGAATATGGAAGAACAAGAATTACAGTAAGTACAGTTGGAGTTGGAATTAAAAAAGATGATATGAATGCCATTGAATGGGCTGCTAAAGAATTAGATGTATACTTAGCTTGGAGCCTTCATAGTTCAATACCAAAACACAGATCAGAGATCATGCCTATTAATGAGAAGTATTCAATCGAGTCTCTTATTCCACAATTAAAAAAATATTATGATCAAACCAAACTTCCTATTTTTATTGAGTGGATTTGTTTGGAAGAAAATATGACAGATGAGCATGCAAAAGAATTGATTAAGATTATGAAAAAAGTTCCCTCAAAACTAAATTTAATTGAATTTAATCCTTTATCTAACAAAGACTTCAAACCTGCCTCTCAAGAAAATATAGATAAGTTTTCTAAAACTATTCAAGATAACGGTTTCTTATCTTTATTTAGAAGAAGCAGAGGAAGAGACATTAATGCATCTTGTGGTTCTCTAGCAAATAAGAAAGCTGTATCTAATGGATAAAGCTTTTATTTTTCTAGGCGCAACGGTAGCAGATGCAGCTGCGAGGCCTTTGCATTGGGTTTATGATCCTAAGAAATTAAAAAGTTATATAAAAAATAAAAAAGAAATTACATTTTTAAAGCAAAATAAAAGTCCTTTTTATTCAGTCAAAACAGGAAACGTTTCTGGTTATAATGATGTGGGCCAGGTTATGTTTAAGACTTTAGTAACAACTAAAAAGAAATCTGAAATTTTTAAAAACTTTAAAAAAAATATTATCAAAAATTTTGGTCCAGGCTCTTCTTATTGGAGAAACCTTAAACTTAGAAAAAAATATAAAAAGATAAAATGGAAAAAACCTATGAATGGTCCTTGGATCCATCAAAATATACTTGAGACTATTCAAAATATTAAAGCAAAGAAAAGCATTACTGGTGGGACGAAAGTCAACGAGTCCGATGGTTACTGCGCTGCACTTCCTTATTATCTTTATAATAATAATGAAAAAGATTTAAAAAAAGTGATCAAAAGCGTAGCTAACTCTAAGATTAATGAAACCTACGCTATGGCTAAATTAAAGATCATAGATTTAGCTGCTAATGGTGAGAAAAACCCTATTCAAACATTTGTTAAGAAATATAAAAAAAATAGATACTTCAAGGATGTAATTACTAATATTAAAAAAGTATTAAGACACAAAAATCAAAACCACATAAGTGTTGTTAAAAAATTTGGAAAAGCCTGCAGTTATCCTGGAACCTTTATGGGTTCTGTCCATGCAATGATTACTTCTAAAACATATAAAAATGCAGTGCATAAAACTATTAAAGCAGGTGGTTGCAACTGTTCCAGAGCTAATTTTGTTGGGGCATACTTTTCAGCATTAAAAGGTTTTGAAAACATTCCCTCTTCATGGATAAAAAAAACTCTACCAGCTAAAAATATTTTGAAATATATTTAATTATTCATTGAAAAGTATTTAGCTAGTTCTTCTTTGTGATATTTATAAATATACCTATCAACAAGATCCCAATACTTTTGAGATTTACTACTAATACCTCTTTTTAATAATTTTGTATGATAATTTACAGCAGAGTCAAAAACGAATTTATTATTTATAATCTTAATATTTATTCTTTCCCAGTTATTTGCTAGTTGATCACAGAAATATTCATTAACTTCATGTTCATTAAATAAATTTTTTTTCATAGTACATAAAATTTTATATATAATTATCTTACTTGATTCATATGAAATTTATCGATCTTTTTTCTGGTGTTGGTGGTTTTCGTATGTTAGAGAAAAGTTTTTTGGAAAATATCCTGAACTTACTGAACTTGTTTCTTCATTAACGGATAAAGACATTTGGAGATTAAATAGAGGTGGTCACGATCCTCACAAAGTTTATGCAGCTTACTCAGCTGCGATGCGGAATACTGGATCACCTACAGTTATCCTTGCAAAAACTATCAAAGGATATGGAATGGGTAAAACAGGTGAGAGTGTAAATACAACTCACCAACAGAAAAAATTAGATGAAGAAGATCTATTGTATTATAGAGATAGATTTAAAGTTCCGCTTACAGATAAACAAGTCAAGAATATAGAATATTATAAACCAAGTGAAAATTCTGAAGAAATAAAATATCTAAAAGATAAAAGATTAAAACTTGGTGGTTTTATTCCTGAAAGATCTTCTTTTGCTAAACAAATTAAAGCTCCGCCAAAAGATATCTTTGACGCTTTTATGAAGTCAACTGGAGAAAAAGAAATGTCTACTACAATGGCTCTGGTTAGAATGATGACTGCACTGCTTAGAGATAAAAACGTTGCTCCAAGATTAGTACCAATTATTCCTGATGAAGCTAGAACTTTTGGAATGGAGGGTTTCTTTCAAAAAATAGGTATTTATGCACATGAAGGTCAGAAATATGAACCAGTGGATTCTGAACAATTAAGTTCATACCGAGAAGATAAAAGTGGTCAGGTCTTAGAGGAAGGTATTAATGAGTCCGGGGCAATGTCATCTTGGATTGCAGCAGGAACCGCTTACACTAATCATGATATCGAAATGATACCAGTTTACATTTTCTATTCTATGTTCGGATTTCAAAGAGTTGGAGATCTTGCATGGGCAGCTGGTGACTCTCAAGCTAGAGGGTTTTTAATTGGAGCAACAGCAGGAAGAACCACATTAGCTGGGGAAGGATTACAACACCAAGACGGGCATAGCCAATTATTGGCATCAAATATTCCAAACTGCGTTAGTTATGATCCAACATTTGCTTACGAGATGGCAACAATATTTAGAGAAGGCTTAAAAAGAATGCATGAAAAGAAAGAGAATGTCTTCTACTACATCACTGCAATGAATGAAAATTACTCTCATCCAGAAAAACCTAAGGATTGTGATGAGGGAATTTTAAAAGGTATGTACTTATTTAATGAGGGAAAAAATAAAGGAAAAACTAAAGTTCAATTATTGGGTTCAGGAACTATTTTAAGAGAAATTATAGCCGCTTCTAAGATCCTATCAAAAGAATATAATATAGATGCTGACATTTGGAGTGTGACTAGTTTCAATGAATTAAGAAGAGATGGAATGGAAACTGAAAGATTAAATCTACTTAACCCTGATAAAAAACCGAAAAAATCTTATGTACAGAAATGCTTATCAAAAAGAGATGGGCCAGTTATAGCAGCTTCAGATTATACAAGGGCATTCACTGATCAAATAAGACCTTATACAGACAAAAAGTTTTATTCTTTCGGAACTGATGGGTATGGAAGAAGTGACACTAGAAAAAATCTTAGAAAATTTTTTGAGGTAGATAAAGAACATATTGTAGCTTTCACACTTAGTGCTTTAGCAAAAGAACAACTTGTTGGTTCTAAAGAAGCAGAAAAAGCGATTAAAAAGTACAAAATAGATAAAGAGAAAGATTTCCCAGCGAATTTATAAAATGACAATTCAAAAAATTTTAGTTCCAGATATGGGTGACTTCAAAGATGTAGAAGTCATCGAGGTTCTTGTTAAAAAAGGTCAAGTCATTAAAAAAAACGACTCTTTAATCACTTTAGAAAGCGATAAATCAAGTGTTGAGGTGCCCTCAACTCACGAAGGTAAGATAGAAAAAATTAATGTGTCTGTAGGTGATAAAATTAATAAAGGCGATTTAATTCTTACTTTAGAGTCAAAACAAGAAACAAATGAACCTGTAAAAGAAAAATCTAAAAAAGAATCAGTAAAACAAAAAATACAAAATGAAGTAGTCCAGGTACAACAGCAACAATCTGCACCTAGTGTTCCTGCTTCAGGAAAAAGTTCTGCAAGTCCAAAAATAAGAAAATTTGCAAGAGAATTAGGAGCGGATATTTCTAAAATTTCTGGCACACAACGTGCTGGGAGAGTTTCAGCCGAAGATGTTAAAAATTTTGTGAGATCTCAAGTTACAGTTTCTCAAGGTGAGGTGCAAAAAAAAGAAGTTGCAAAATATGTAGAAGAATATTCTCACGAAGAATTTGGAGAAATTGCAACGCAAGATCTACCACGTGTTAAGAAACTTTCGGGACCACATTTAGTCAGATCGTGGATAGAAATTCCACACGTCACTCAACATGATGAAATAGATGTTACTGACATGGAACAGTTTAGGAATTCTTTATACGATTATTATACTGGTGAAAAAATAAAAGTAACTCCTCTTGCATTTATCGCAAAAGCTTTGGTAAGTGCTTTAAAAGAATTTCCTAATTTTAATGCATCATTAAACCCTGAGAGTAATAAAATTATTTATAAAAAATATTTTCATATTGGTTTTGCTGTTGATACTTCCCATGGTCTAATGGTTCCTAAATTAAGAAACGTTGATCAAATGAGTATTCAAAAAATTGGGGAAGAACTTAAAAATACAAGTCAACTTTGTAGAGAACTTAAGATTGATAAAAAAGAATTTTTTGGTGGATCGATGACTATCTCAAGTTTAGGAGGAATTGGCGGAACACATTTTACACCTATTATTAATCCGCCAGAGGTAGCAATTTTGGGAGTTGGAAGAACTTTCGATCGACTTGTTAAAGAAAAAAATCAAATAGTTTCTAGAAAAATACTTCCGATATCATTATCTTATGATCACAGATTAATAGATGGCGCGGAAGGTGCTAGATTTTGTGTCTACCTTGGGAAATGTCTTGGTAAAGATTTTGCCTTTAAGCTTGCTGTTTAGATCTTCTTAAACTATTAACCCCTGATGGATAAAAAATCGTTCTCACTAATTTGCGCTATTGTTACATCTGTTCTGTGGGGCTCAGCTTTTGTGGCGCAAGATATGGGTATGGATTTTATAGGGCCTCATACTTTTAATGTAGGAAGATTTTTGATTGGATTTTTAACTTTACTTCCTTTCTTTTTCATCTTTGAATTTAAGAATATTACTTTTAAAAAACTTGATATAAAAAAAGTAGCTTATTTTTTATTTTTTTTAGGATTTGTTTTAGCCATAGGACAAGAACTACAACAGATTTCTTTAATATATACCGATGTAGCAAACACTGGTGTTTTTACAGTCTTCTATGTTTTAGTCGTACCTATGATTTCATATTTTATCTTTTCAAAAAAGATGCATTGGTCTATTTGGCCGTCAGTTTTTATCTGTATACTTGGTGGTCTACTTTTAAGTGAACTTAACAATTATTCAGTAAGACTAGGTGATAGTCTCGGGATACTAAGTGCTTTTTGTTGGGGGGTTCATATTTTGCTTATTAGAAAAACGGTTGAATTTTTTAACTTTCCTATAACTATCGCAATGTCCCAATGTTTTGTTGCATGCTTAGTTTTAATTGGCCCAATGTTTTACTTTGAAGACCCAACGTTTAACAATTTTTTAAAAGACTCATACGAAGTTTTATATGTCGGTATTTTATCAAGCGGCCTTGCTTTTTTATTACAAACATACAGTTTGCAAAATATATCTCCAGCTCCTGCTGCAATAGTTTTCTCATTGGAAGGGGTTTTTGCAGCGATATTGGCTTGGTTAATACTTGATCAATTTTTAAATGAAATTAAAATTTTAGGAATATTTTTGATATTGGCTGCTGTAATTTTCTCACAACTAATGCCAATATATGATAAAAAAAATTATGGACGAAACTAATAAAGGGTTTATGAAACATTTAGGTGGTCTGGAATTAAAACAGATCAGCGATACTCAATACGAATTTATAGTTGAAGTGAAAGAAATGCATTTAAATACAGGAAAAATTGCACACGGTGGCTTCTTGTCAACAATCGCAGATACAGGAATGGGCACTGCCGCACATAGAGTAGCCGGTGATAAAAGATGCGTAACTATAAATTTAGATATGAAATTTATTTCAGCAGGTCAATTAGGTGACAAGCTTAAAGGTGATGTAAAAATTTTAAAGAAAACAAAGACACTTGTTTTTATTAGCTGTGAAATTTCTAACGATAAAGAAATAGTTGTTTCTGCGTCTGGAACTTGGAAAATTCTTTAAGTTTTTCCTCTATAGTTCAAATAACCAACAATAAATAAAAATATAAGAGCAAAAGGGTAAACTATGGCTTTATTAGGTCTTTCTGGATTTTCAATTTTAAAATTACTTATTATGTCACCCATTTGCATGCCAGATTTTTTTGCCTCCCCTTTCCAATTTAATTTATCTACAGTGAGTTGGTCATTCTGATCTACCAATGTTACCCCATATTCCCCTAAGTTATAGTTATTTTCAAACTTTCCTTTATCAATAACAAATAATTTATATCTTTCACCATATTCAGTAACTCGTGTGACTTTAATGTGAACTTCTTTTGAGGGATCAAAAGATAAATTTTGAATACTTTCTGCTGAAAGCTTTTGTTCATTAAATTTTGGATAGAATTTACCTAAAACATAATCTGGAGCTAAGAAAGATAAAGATATGATTAAGAAAACTATAGTCTCATACCATTTTAGTTTATTTATGAACCATTGTTGTGTTGCAGCTGTAAAAACTAAAATACCAATTAATGAAGTGACTATTACTAATAAAGCTTGCCAAAAACTATCAACACCAATTAATAAAAGTTCATGGTTAAATAAGAAGACGATCGGTAAAATTCCTGTTCTTAAACTATACCAAATAGCTTGAAGTCCTGTTCTCAAAGGATCTCCACCAGAAATTGCTGCTGCCGCATATGATGCCAATCCAACAGGAGGTGTAACATCGGCCATCAGTCCAAAATAAAACACAAATAAGTGAACAGCTATTAATGGAAAAATAAAGCCTGAAGCATTTCCAACGTCTACTAAAACTGTAGCCATTAGTGAAGCCACTACCACATAGTTTGCAGTTGTGGGAAGACCCATTCCTAGAAGCAAACAAAGAATAATAGTTAATAAAATTAATATGATTACATTATCTCTAGCTATTGTCTCAATAACTATAATCAAATTAGTGCTAAGCCCTGTAGATCCTACCGCTCCTACTATTATACCTGCAGTAGCAATTGCTATTCCAACTCCCACCATATTAATCGCTCCTTTTTGAAGTCCAACAATAGTTTGGTTCCGCCATTCGATTAAGCCGGTTTTATAATCTGAGTTTTTTATAATTCGATTTATCAAATTCACTAGAATTAAAGAAATAGTTGCATAAAAAATTGAAAAACCTGCTGTGTATCTCATGTAAACAAGTAAAAAAATTAAAACAAAAATTGGTATTAAAAAATGAAGCCCAGATAAAAAAGTTCTCTTAAGATGCGGAACGTCTGCATCATTCATTCCTTTAAGTCCTAGTTTAAGAGCCTCTAGATGGGATATATAAAACAAAGCAATGTATGAAATGATAGCTGGTAAAAAAGCATGTTTAACAACTTCAAAATAAGTTACGCCTATAAAACTTGCCATAACGAAAGCTGCAGCTCCCATAACTGGAGGCATGATTTGACCATTAACAGATGATGAAACTTCAATTGCTCCTGCTTTCTCTTGAGAGAATCCTGTTTTTTTCATAATCGGAATTGTAAAAGTTCCGGTAGTAACAGTATTTGCTATTGAAGAACCTGAAATCATTCCTGTCATTCCTGATCCTAAAATGGCTGCTTTAGCAGGTCCTCCTCTCATTTTACCAACCATGGCAAATGCTAAATCTAAGAAGTATTTTCCTCCTCCAGCTGTCTCTAATAATGCCCCGAAAAGAACGAATAAAAATATGAAATCAACAGAGACACCTATTGGTATTCCAAAAATAGCCTCTTGATCAAACCATTGAAATCCAACTAATCTTTTTACAGATAGACCTCCATGAGAAATGATATCAGGTGCATACTTTCCAAAATAAGAAAATAAAAGAAAGCAGATAGCAATAATTACCAAGGGCAAGCCTATAGCTCTTCTTGTAGCCTCTAAAAGTATTAAAATACCTGTTGCTCCAATAATAAGCTCGACGGGAACTTTAAATCCAAATATCTCTTTAATTAAGAGAATGCCTCCTCTATTAACAAGATCATCATAAAAAAAATAAATATAAAGGCAACAAAATGCAGCAACGATACTTATGAGAATATCTAGAGCTGATATTTTTTTTCCTCGTACAGCAGGAAAAATTAAAAATGTTAGTGTTAAAGCAAAACCTAGATGTATTGCTCTGGCAGGTAAACCTTTGAACATTCCAAAGTTAAACCAAAAAGGAAATGGGGATGCATACCACAATTGAAATAAAGTCCAAAGAATCGCTATTCCAAAAACTATTTTTAGATGAATGCCTGATAAATTTCGAGTTGGAGAAATATCTTCTTGAATTTTATCTTTAATCTTACTTTGGATAGTTTGATTCATTTGACTTAAGATACATTATTCTAAAAAAAAGGCCCAAAAAATATTGGGCCTTTTTTAATTAAACTAAAAAGATGAATTACATTAATCCAGCTTCTTTGTAGTACTTAATTGCACCTGGGTGTAATGGAGCTGATAAACCGTCAGCTATCATATTTTTCTTTTCCAAAGGTGCAAAAGCAGGATGTTGTGCTCTGAAATCATCAAAGTTTTCCATTACTGCTTTTGTTACTAAGTATACAAGCTCTTCAGAAACATCTGCACTTGTAACAACTGTAGCTTTTACACCAAATGTTGTCGCGTCTTTTTTCTGATTAGAGTAAGTTCCAGCTGGTATAACTGCTTTAGCGTAATAGTCAGCTCCGTCAATTAAGCCTTGAACTGGCGCACCAGTTAAGTTGATTGGGCTAGCTTTTGCTTTACAAGTTGCTGCTTGTTCCATAGCACCATTTGGAAACCCTACTGAATATCCGAATGCATCTATTTTACCGTCACAAAGAGCTTTAACTTGTTCAGAAGAAGTAAGTTCAGTAGTAGCTTTGAACATACTCATGTCTGCTCCCATAGCTTTCATTAATTCTTCCATAGTTCCTCTTTGTCCAGAACCTGGGTTACCAATGTTTACTGTTTTTCCTTTTAGACCTTTAAAATCTTTAATTTTAGATTTTTTGCTTGCCCAAATTTGGAAAGGTTCATTGTGAACAGAAAATACAGCTCTTAAATTACTGAACTGATTTCCTTCCCATTTGCTTGAACCGTTGTAAGCATGATACTGCCAGTCTGACTGAGCAACACCAAATTGAAACTCACCATCTTTGATTTGTCCAATGTTGTAGTTAGAACCACCTGTTGAAGGTGCAGTACATCTATAAGCTTTTGCTGTACCTTTTTTTCTACCATGATCAGCACTTATTGCTGACTTATGTAACATTTTACATATAGCGTTACCTGTTTGGAAATATACTCCTGTAGGTCCGCCTGTTCCTATTGTAAAGAACTCTGCTGATTTTGCTATTGAAGTGAATGGGCTTGAGAAAGCTATCATTACTAGAACAGCTGAAATCATTGATATTATTTTTTTCATGTGTTCTCCCTTTTGTTTAATATTGAATTTAACTACGTTATTGTATTGAGGTCAAAGAGATTCTTATAAATTTTTAACCCAATTTGACAGTTTTGAAACGCCTTCAACAACATTTGGTGCATGCTGTTTAATCATCTCATCATCTATCATTTTGCAGTTTGTAACGTTTCTAAAAAATTCTGTTCCATCAAAATCAGTATAGCTTAATCTTGTTAACATTTTACTTGGTTTAAACCCAAAGTCCGATCCTGGTAACATTGCTACACCTGTTTCGTTTAAAATTGCTTCACATAATTTTGATGAAGTTTTATATTTTTTGTTTTTAAATTCTGGCATTAAATAAAATGCACCTTGTGGAGGAGCAATTAAAACTTTATTTGATTTCAGATTATTATAAACGTAGTTTCCAACAGCATTTAATATCCCTCTAACTTTAAGCTTATATTGATCATGTTCATTAGCATAAGCTTCTACAGATGCATATTGCGTTGGTGTGTTAACGGTAGAATAAGACTCACTCGCAAGCGATTTTAAACTTTTTAAAAATTCAGTTAATTTTTTAGGGACAGCTAGAAATCCTAACCTCCAACCTCCTGCTCCACACCATTTACTTAATCCACCAGTAATAAAAGTTAATTCGGGATAAAATTTTGAAATTGAATTATAATCGTTAGTAAAAGTTAGGTCAGTATAAATTTCATCAGACAAAACCATGATTTTAAATTTTTTTGCTACTTTAGCTAACTCTTCTAAATTTTTACAAACTGCTCCTGATGGATTGTTTGGCGAATTAAGAATTAAGATTAAATTTTTATTTTTTCCAACTGACTTGATTTTTTTTTCAAGTTCTTTACCAGTAGGAAACCAATTATTTTCTCTAGTAGTTTCCAGCCAATGAACTTTATTTGAACCTATTTCTGCTTGTGGCTCATAAGAAACCCAGCCAGGTGCAGGAATTATAATTTCTCCATTAAAAGCAATATGTATCAATAACATTGCTTCCTTCGAACCAGGTGTAATTAATATATTTTCTTTTGGGTAATCATTTCCTGTTCTTTTTGCTAAATACTTTGAAATATTTTCTCTTAATTCTGGTAATCCTTGGATTGGTAAGTATTCTTTTCTATGAGCGTTCTTTTTTAAAGCCTCTACAATTTTTTCTGGAACTGGAAATGGAGATTGGCCAAAACCAAATTGATAAACTTTTTTTCCCTTAGATATTAGTTCTTTGGACTTTTCGTTAATTACAAGTGTAGAGGATTCTTTGAGTTTTAGAATTTTCTTTTTTACTTTAGATGACATTTTAACTTTAGATTACCTATACGGGGACTGCCAATTGCAAGTCAAATCAAATGTGAAAATTGGAACATTTGACAAATCGATTCGGTCATGTTTTAATCTTATTTTGTTCTCAACTTAGGTCTACATATAGTGTAAATAAAAATCTCTAACACAAAAAATGACTAATCAATCTCAAAGAATAATTGCATTACTAGGTCCTACGAATACCGGAAAAACTCATGTTGCAATAGAAAAAATGCTTGAATTTGACTCAGGTATTTTCGGTTTACCCTTAAGATTGTTAGCAAGGGAAGTTTATGACAAGTGTGTAAACAAAGTCGGGGCAGAAAAAGTAGCTTTAATAACAGGTGAAGAAAAAATTATTCCAAGCACTGCTAGTTATTTCATTTGTACTGTTGAGTCGATGCCTAAAAATAAAGAGGTCGACTTTATAGCAATTGACGAAATACAAATGTGTTCTGATAGGGAACGGGGTCATATCTTTACTGAAAGAATGCTAGAGTCTAGAGGAACAAAAATGACAATGTTCTTAGGGTCACAAGTTATGGAAAACATAATTGATGAACTTGTCGATGGGGTAGAGTTTGAGAAAAAGGAAAGGTTTTCAAAATTAAGTTACTCGGGGATTAAAAAAATATCTCGTTTGGACCGTAAAGTTGCAATAATAGCTTTTTCAATTGAAGAAGTTTATGCAATTGCAGAATTAGTAAGAAGACAAAAAGGAGGAGCTGCGGTTATTATGGGTTCCTTAAGTCCTAAAACCAGAAACTCACAAGTAGGATTGTATCAATCTGGAGATGTAGATTACTTAATCGCAACAGATGCAATCGGTATGGGACTAAATATGGATATAAATGAAATCTATTTCTCAAATTTAAAAAAATTTGATGGCAAAAAAACTAGGCGACTTAATCTAATTGAAATGTCGCAAATCGCAGGGCGTGCAGGAAGATACAAAAATGACGGGGGATTTGGCACTACGGGTGACTGTGAGACTTTGAATTCAGATGAAATAGAAAAAATAGAGAAACATCAATTACCAGACACGAAATCAATTTATTGGAGAAATTCAAACCTAAATTTTAGCACCCCTGAAAAGCTAATTGCATCGCTTGAACTTAGACCTGATAAAAAAAATTTATTGAGAACGAATGACTCTCTTGATGAAAGTGTATTAAGATTTTTTCTAAAAAAAGGTGCTAATAATATAATTTATCATAAAAATTTAGAATTACTTTGGGAATGTTGTCAAATACCTGATTTTGAAAAAAAAGCTTACGGTCAGCATATTAATATTATTGATAAAGTCTTCCAGTTTCTTTCTACAAGAAAAAAAAGAATTCCAAATAATTTTATGAAGGAACAGCTGAAGGGTCTTGAAAAAGATCATGGGAATGTAGATTTGTTATCACATAGATTGTCTAATGTGAGAACTTGGTCATATGTTGCTAATAAAAAGAATTGGGTAGAAAATTCAGATTATTGGGTTCAGCTTACAAAAAGTATCGAAGATAAACTTTCAGATAAATTACATGATGAATTAACTAAAAGTTTTATTGATAAAAAAATCAGTATTCTCTCACGTAGTCTTAAACAAGATTTAGTCCTTAATACTGAAATCCATGAAAATGATAAGATCTATATAGATGGCCAGCTAATTGGTGAATTAAAAGGTTTAAAATTTTTAATAGAAGTAACATCAAAAACTTTAGATACAGATATTAAATCAATCAAAAAAGCTGCAAGAAAAGGTGTTGAAAAAGAATTAATAAAAAGAGTGGAAAATATTTTAAGTAACTCAGATTTATCAGTTAATAGCGAAAATAAGATAATATGGAAAAATAATCCTATTGCTCGATTAAAAAAAGGTAGTAACTATTTAAATCCAGAATTCGATATAATTGCCGACGATTCTTTAGACGAAATATCTAAATTGAAATTAACTAATTTTTTAGCAAAATGGTTGGACAATTATATAAATGATATTTTAGGAGATTTGATTAAGCTTACAAAACATAAAATTAATAACCAGTATTTAAGAGGACTAGTGTTTCAACTTTACGAGAAAAATGGAGTAGTTAAACGAAATGAAGTTGATAAAATTGTAAAGTTAATTCCTGCTGGAGAAAGAAAAAAATTATGGGGGATGGGAATTAAAATAGGTAGATATCATATTTACTTGCCTAAAATGTTAAAACCAAAAGCTGTAGAATTTCGAATAAGTTTATGGAATTTGTTTCAAAACTTATCAGGTAAAAATACTATACCGAAATCTGGATTAAACTTTTTAGTCGATGCGAAATTAGAAAGAAACTTTTTATTACTTTGTGGTTTTGAAAAATTTAAAGATTTTTTTGTAAGAATTGATATTTTAGAGAAATTATTTATTAAAATAATAGATAGTACAAAAGATAGGAAATTTAAAATAAACTCGAGTATGATGAATTTATTGGGTTGCTCAAAAGAAAATTTCTTTAAATTAATGAATTATATGAATTATAAGCAGGATAAAGAGGAAGATACATACATTTTTAAAGGTGAAAAGAAGAAGAAAGAAAAATTATTTAAGTTTGACAATAAAGAGAATCCATTTAATAAACTCCGTACTTTAAATATAAAATAATTCATGAGTAAGCTAGACAAAGAAAGTGTAATTGGTATATCAGCATTATTAGTACATGCTGCTAGTATTGATGAGAATTATTCAGAACATGAAAAAGGCCTAGTTAAAGAATTTATAAAGTCATATCTAAAAGCAGAAAACTCAGATGAAATTTTAAAAAAGGCTGAAGAAATAGAAAAAAACTCTAATCAATTACTTAATTATACAAATATTATAAAACAAAATTCATTAGAAATAAAAAAGGATATTATTGAACATCTTTGGAAAGTATTAATATCTGATAATACTGTTGATCAATATGAATCTAATTTAATGAGAAGGATTTGTGGACTTATATATTTTTCTGATAAAGAGTGTGCTGAAATTAAATTAAAATTACTAAATTCAAAATGACATATATTGTAAAAGATGAGTGTATTAAATGTAAGCTGACCGACTGTGTAGAGGTTTGTCCAGTAGATTGTTTTTATGAGGGTGAGAATATGCTAGTTATAAATCCAGATGAATGTATAGATTGTGGAGTTTGTGAGCCCGAGTGTCCAATAGATGCCATAAAGGCTGATACTGATGAAGGCGTTAAAGAAATGGAAAAATGGTTGTTGCTTAATAAAAAGTTTTCTGCAAAATGGCCTAATATTTCAAAAAAAAAAGAGCCAATGGCCGAGCATGAAAAATTTAAAGATATAAAGGATAAATACGATAAACATTTCTCCGAAAAACCTGGAAAATAAAATATGCCTAAAAAGAAAAAAGTAAAAAAAGTAAAAAAAGTAAAAAAAGCTAAAAAAGTAAAAATTAAGAATTCTGCTAAATCTTTAGCCAAACCAATTGAAAAAAAAAACGGTATTCCTGGTCAAGATGAAAAGCCAGAAATTAAAAAAATAAAAAAACAACCTACAGAAAAACGTATTTATAATTTAAAAGATTTCGTTGTATATCCAAAGCATGGCGTGGGTAAAATCACAGCTATTGAAAAAGCTAAAATTGGAGAAATTGATATTCAATTTTATAAAATATTAATTGAAAAAGAAAAATTAACTTTAACTGTTCCTATAAATCAGCAATCAAAATTGAGACCAATTTCTTCTATTAATCAAATTAATAAATGTATTTCTATTTTAAAAACTAAGCCAAAAATAAAAAGGACTATGTGGAGTAGACGTGCTCAAGAATATGATCAAAAAATCAACTCGGGTAAAATTTATGAATTAGCTGAGGTGGTAAAAGACCTGAATAAGAACACAGATATCATAGCTGATCAGTCATATTCTGAAAGACAATTATTTGAAAAAGCCTACGAAAGACTTAAATCTGAGTTTGAGGCTGTTCTAAAAACAAGTCCTGAGGAAGTTCAAAAGAAAATGGATAAAGCCTTAGGTAGAACAAATATTTCAGAGGCCGCACAATAAAAAAACGCCCTCTTTAAAAAATTAAAAAGGGCGTTTAGTTAAAGAGAAAACTATCTTTTTCTTCTTCTTTTTTTAGCTTTTTTCTTTTTAGTTTTCTTTTTAGCTTTTTTTCTTCTTTTAGCCATCTTTTCTCCCTTGTTATTAAACAAATCTTAATGATTCGTTTGTTAATTAAACATTAATTATTAAAAGA